>Ga0181590_10002969_pt1 | contig 14223 bp, 11 predicted proteins | sample 071ome_34_FD_132446 | JGI IMG/M metagenome (GOLD analysis project Ga0181590, IMG submission 132446) | Coastal salt marsh microbial communities from the Groves Creek Marsh, Skidaway Island, Georgia - 071411BT metaG (megahit assembly) | ecosystem: Environmental > Aquatic > Marine > Intertidal... | reverse complement strand
TCTGCTGGCACGCTGGCTGGCTCTTCATTGCCGCCACAACCTGCCAACAAAGCGGCCATACAGATAACGCTGATCAATAAAGTGTTTTGATATTTCATTTCATTCCCCTTGAAAAAGACCTCATAGAATACCACCGGGTATTTCGCAACGGCAATTTCCCCCTTCCCGCCCCCATGCACTCTGTTCTGACACGGCCAGGGGCTTTCGTGTAAAATGCCCCGTTTTCCATCGGCAGCCAGCCCCGACACAGTCATGAACCTGAAGCAAGAACTCGATGCCATCATTTCCGCGAGCCTGAGTAAAGTCTCCGGCCAACAGGACTGCAGCGCCCTGATCAATTACGCCCGTGAAGAAAAGTTTGGTGATTACCAGGCCAATGGTGTCATGGGTATCGCCAAGAAACAGAAACAAAATCCCAGGAAACTGGGTGAGGCAGTGATCAAAACCCTGGACCTGGGCGCCATGGCCGAGAAGGTGGAACTGGCTGGTCCGGGCTTCATCAATATCTTTCTCTCCAGGGAATACCTGGCTGACCAGCTCAATGCCCTGCTACAAAAAGATCGGCTGGTTGAGAAAACCACATCGGCACAGACTGTTGTAGTGGATTATTCCTCGCCCAACCTGGCCAAGGAAATGCACGTGGGTCACCTGCGAGGCACGATCATCGGTGATGCCCTGGCACGTATTTTTGACTACCTGGGTCACCAGGTCATTCGCCAGAACCATTTTGGCGACTGGGGTACCCAGTTTGGCATGCTGATCACCTGGATGCAGGCTATCGACAGCAAGTCAGACCTTCAGGAAGAACTGGCCGACCTCGAAGTTTTTTATCGCCATGCCAAGGAAAAGTTTGACAGTGATCCCGAGTTTGCCAAAACCAGCCGGGACAATGTCGTGAAATTGCAGAAAGGCGATCCCGAGTGCCTGGCGCTGTGGCAAAAGTTTATCGACGTATCAGTGGCACACTGCCAGGAGCTCTACGAAAAATTGGGGATCACACTGGTCCCTGGTGATATGCGCGCCGAAAGTTTTTACAACGACAAGCTGCAACCCATTCTTGAGCAGCTTGACCAGGCCGGACTGCTCTCCACTTCGGAGGGTGCCCAATGTGTTTTCCTTGATGAATTCAAGACCAAGGACGGCAGTCCCCTGCCGGTCATCGTGCAAAAATCTGACGGTGGTTTTCTCTATGCCACCACTGACCTGGCGGCCATCCAGTATCGCAGCCAGACTCTCCATGCGGATCGTGTACTGTATGTCGTTGATGCACGCCAGAGCCTGCATTTCCAGCAGGTGTTCAGGGTAGCAGAACTGGCGGGGCTGAAAACGCCGCATTGTTCACTGGAGCATCTCTCCTATGGCACCATGATGGGCAGTGACGGCAAACCCTTCAAAACCCGTTCAGGCGGCACGGTAAAACTGATGGACCTGATGGCCGAGGGTGTCTCGCGAGCCTATGACCTGGTGTCCGATAAAAACCCGGACTTGGGCGAAGCAGAACGCCGTGCCATTGCCGATGTGGTTGGTATCGCCGCCATCAAGTACTTTGAGCTGAGCAAGAACCGCAACAGCGATTATATTTTTGACTGGAACACCATGCTGTCCTTTGACGGCAACACCGCCCCATACCTGCTGTATGCCTATGCCCGAATCCGCAGTATCTTTCGCCGTGAAGAAGCTGCCGGTGAAGACTCATTTACCATTGCCGTAGAAACACCGGAAGAAAAACGACTGGCACTCAAGCTGCTGCAATTCTCGGAAACCATCTCGCAGGTCGCCGACGATTGTTTCCCCAACCAGCTGTGCCTGTATCTGTACGAGCTGGCCGGCACCTACATGCGCTTCTACGAGGCCTGCCCTGTCCTCAAGGCAGAACCCGCCATACGTAATTCCCGACTGGGACTGTGTGAACTCACCGCCCGCACCATCAAGCAGGGACTGGCATTACTTGGGATTGAGACGCTGGAAAAAATGTAAGGAATACCGATAAAACGATAAAGGGATAAAGCGATAAAAGGACGATTCAGGTTTGCTGCAGATAGGTTTTACTATTTTCACTTTATCAAATAGTGGGGCCAAAGGATGACATGATCGTATTCGCTTCTCTCTTTATCGTTTTATCGTTTTTATCGTTTTATCGAGCATCTGCCCTGTATCGCCTTTCCTGATGCACTCCCTGGACACGTCTAAAGCGCCTAATCTATCCCCCCCGCCCCCATGTTGTTATAATGCGCGCCGCGTCATGGCGAGGTTTCAGGCCCGTCATTCCCGCTTTTATTACCATTTTTTCAACGCTCTTCTAAATAACTGGGATTAGCATGTCCGAAAAACCAACCATAATCTATACACTCACTGATGAAGCCCCTGCACTGGCTACCTATTCCTTGCTGCCCGTGGTCCAGGCCTTTTCTGCCTCAGCCGGCATCAACGTGGAAACCCGCGATATTTCCCTGGCAGGACGTATTATTTCAGTGTTTCCGGACTACCTTCCCGAAGACAAGCAGCAATCCGATGACCTGGCCTACCTGGGCCAGCTGGCCCTGAAGCCGGTGGCCAATATCATCAAGCTGCCGAATATCAGTGCCTCATTGCCCCAGATGACGGCGACTATCAAGGAACTGCAGGCCAAGGGCTATACCTTGCCGGACTATCCGGAAAACCCGAAAACCGACGAAGAAAAAGACATCAAGGCCCGTTATGACCGGGTCAAGGGCAGTGCCGTGAACCCGGTTCTGCGTGAAGGTAATTCAGACCGTCGTGCTCCAGGGGCCGTCAAGCTATACGCCCGCAAGAATCCACACTCCATGGGAGAATGGTCCAGCGACTCCAAAACCACCGTTGCCCACATGGAATCAGGCGATTTCTTTGGCAGTGAAAAATCACTGACCCTGGACAATGATGACACCTTCCGTATTGAGTTCGTCAGTGCCGATGGATCAACCACGACACTGAAAGACGATGCGCCATTGCAGGCCCGGGAAGTTATCGACGCCTGCGTAATGAGCGCCAGCGCACTGCGCGATTTCCTTGAGTCAGCCATCCAGGAAGCCAAGGACAAAGGAGTGCTGCTCTCCCTGCACCTGAAAGCCACCATGATGAAAGTATCGGATCCGATCCTGTTTGGTCACGCGGTTTCCGTATTCTTCAAGGATGTCTTTGAAAAGCACGCTGACACCTTCGCTGAACTTGGCGTCAATCCCAACAACGGCTTTGGTGCAGTCCTGGCCCTGATCGATACTCTGCCCGTCGACAAGAAGGCAGAAATTGAAGCCGATATCCAGGCCTGCTATGACAACAGACCTGCACTGGCCATGGTGAACTCCGACAAGGGCATTACCAATCTGCATGTGCCCAGTGACGTCATTATTGATGCCTCCATGCCCGCCGCCATGCGCTCCTCAGGCAAGATGTGGGGCCCTGACGGTGAGTTGCATGACACCGTCGCGATCATTCCGGATCGTTGTTATGCCGACGTTTACCAGGAGACCATCAACTTCTGTAAGGAAAACGGTGCCTTTGATCCACGCACCATGGGCTCTGTACCCAATGTGGGCCTGATGGCGCAAAAAGCCGAAGAATACGGATCCCATGACAAGACGTTTGAAATGAGCGAGTCCGGGACTGTGCGCGTGGTCAACAGCGCCGGTGAAACCCTGCTTTCACATGATGTGGAGAAGGGTGATATCTGGCGTATGTGCCAGGTTAAGGATCCCGCCATCCAGGACTGGGTCAAGCTCGCCGTGACCCGTGCCCGTGCCTCCGGTATTCCCGCCGTTTTCTGGTTAAACCCCGAGCGTGCCCACGATGCCGAACTGATCAGGAAAGTAAATGCCTATCTACCTGAACACGATACTAGTTGCCTGGATATTCGCATCATGTCACCAGTGGAGGCCACCCGCTTCTCACTGCAACGCATGAAAGATGGCCAGGACACCATTTCTGTCACCGGTAATGTCCTCAGGGATTACCTGACAGACCTGTTTCCCATACTAGAACTGGGCACCAGCGCCAAGATGCTTTCCATTGTTCCGTTGATGAACGGTGGCAGCATGTTTGAAACCGGTGCCGGTGGTTCTGCTCCAAAGCACGTTCAGCAGTTCGTGGAAGAAAACCACCTGCGCTGGGACTCCCTGGGTGAATTCCTGGCCCTGGCGGCCTCACTCGAGCATTTGGGGCAAAGCAACAGTAATGAAAAAGCCGTCATCCTGGCAAACACCCTGGATGCGGCTACCGGCAAACTGTTAATGGAAAACAAGGGCCCGCAGCGCAAAGTGGGCGAACTGGATAACCGTGGCAGTCATTTTTACCTGGCCCAGTACTGGGCACAGGCACTTGCCGAACAACACGACAATCATGAATTAAGTAGTGATTTTGCCGAACTGGCAAGGGTGCTGACAGAGCAGGAAAACGCCATCCTGACAGAGCTCAATGGTGTACAGGGACAACCAGTAGAAATCGGTGGCTATTACAAGCCCGATCCCCAATTATGTACAAACGCCATGCGTCCAAGCGCCATTCTCAATGCTGCCCTGGCAGCGATCACCCTCTAGGGATTCCAGCATTTCAGAAAGCATGCAGGGTTGGCAGAAAAACTGCCAACCCTGACGCTACACTTAATTCAGTCAATCAGTCGGTTAAAGTGGTTTCTGGAAGACCAGCAAAGCCCGGTCAGTTTCACCCCGCATGCTGAACACGCCGGCTGTATGGTCATCATCCGGGTTGGCCAGGATATCGCTGTCGACGATCAGGTCGAATCCGGCAGCAGTGACTTCATTGATAATGACGCTTTTTTCAATACGATGAATGGTCCCTGTCTGGCTGGTACCTGCCCCTGCTGCCGCCAGGTGGTCAACAATGACGTATTTACCGCCAGGTTTGAGCGCATCAAAGGCGCTGGCATTCAGGCTGGCTGAATCCACGCCCATGCCCTGGTGGTCATGGTAAAACAGGATGTTGAAAATGGCGTCCAGTCCTTGCGGCAAATCGATCTCGTTATAATCAACAACATGGTATTCAGCATTACCATTGGCATCGGCAAAAGCCTGGCCAGCCTCGCCCACAGCACCTTCCTGGAAAGCTGCCAGCCCTGGCAGGTCATACATCTCTACCTTGCCGGTTGGCCCCACGGCTGCCACCAGCATGGGCGTGTAATACTGACCAAAAGTCGTGATTTCAGCGACATGATCCCCTTCGTTCAGATCAGCCAGGGTCAGCACCTCGGCAGGTTTGCGACCGGCGTCCCGGGCTACCTGTTCGGCAGTCCGCGCATCCGATTCCACCCCTCTGCGAATGTGTGCCGGTGTATTGTCTGGCACACTATAGGATTGTGCTGCCAACTGAAATGAAACCAGGCAGGCTGTCAGTGAAGAAACAAGAAGCAGTGAACGTTGTAGTGTGACCATGGCAATTATCCTTGCGATAAATAAAAAATCCCCTGGAGCTGATTCTAAGCTCCAGGGGATAAAGTTGGCAAATGTCGCCGAAGCGTGATTACTTGCTCAGGTCGAGCAACAGGCTGTTCAGGCGCCTGATGTAGCTGGCCGGGTCATCCAGGTGTCCACCTTCTGCCAGGCTGGCCTGGTCAAACAGGATTGCCGCCAGGTCATTAAAGCGCTCTTCATCGGCTTCCTTGTCGAGTTTGTCGATCAGCGGATGTTCAGGGTTGATCTCAAAGATCGGCTTGAACTCGGGCATGGCCTGACCAGCAGCTTCCATGATCTTGCGCATTTGTGCACCCATGTCATGTTCAGCAATCGACAGGCATGCCGGCGAATCGGTCAGGCGATGGGTGGTACGCACTTCTGCAACTCGCTCACCCAGGCTTTCCTTCAGGCGATTCAACAGGGGCTCGGCCTGCTTGTCCTTTTCTTCCTGTGCCTTCTTGTCCTCTTCAGTGTCCAGCTTACCCAGGTCCAGTTCACCCCGTGTGACATCCTGGAACTGCTTGCCGTCGAATTCCATCAGGTGACTGATAAACCACTCATCAACACGATCAGAAAGCAACAAGACTTCAATACCCTTCTTGCGCAGCACTTCGAGATGGGGGCTGTTCTTCGCCGTGTTATGTGACTCTGCAGCGATGTAGTAAATCTTGTCCTGGCCCTCCTGCATGCGGGAGATATAATCCTCCAGCGACTGATCCTGGACCGGTGAATCCGTATGGGTGGTTGAAAACAGCAGTAATTTGGCGATCTTCTCGCGGTTGGCATAATCTTCGGCCGGCCCTTCCTTGAGTACCTGTCCGAATTCATCCCAGAATTTCTGGTAATCCTCCGGTTTCTTCTTTTTCAGTTTGCCCAGCATGTCCAGAATGCGCTTGGTTATCGCGCTCTTCATGGAGTCTACTGCAGGGTCTTTTTGCAGGATTTCGCGGCTGACATTCAGGGAGATGTCATTGGAATCGACCACCCCGCGAATGAATCGCAGGTAGAGAGGCAAAAACTGCTCGGCATCGTCCATGATGAAGACGCGCTGTACATAAAGCTTCAGGCCCCGGGCAGCATCCCGGTTCCACATGTCAAAGGGAGCCTTGGCAGGCAGGTACAACAGGCTGGTGTACTCCAGCTTGCCTTCTACCTTGTTATGACTCCAGTCCAGGGGATCCTGAAAGTCATGACTGATGTGCTTGTAGAACTCCTTGTATTCCCCATCATTGAGTTCCTGGCGTGGACGGGTCCAGAGTGCCTTGGCTGTATTGACCGCCTCATATTCAGGCTGCTTGTCCTTTCTGTCTTTTTTGTCCTTGTCATCCTCATCAGCAGGAGCCTCTTCCTTGACCATCATGACGGGAATTGAAATATGGTCAGCGTACTTCCTGACAATACTGCGCAGGCGATAACTTTCTGCAAACTCTTTTTCGTCTTTTTTCAGGTGCAGGACAATGCGTGTACCACGGTCATCCTTGGTATAAGGCTCTACATTAAAGTCTGACTCACCGGCCGATTCCCATTTCACACCCTGGTCAGCAGGCTCTCCTGCTTTTCGTGTATAGACCTCAACCTTGTCTGCAACGATAAATGCCGAGTAGAAGCCCACGCCGAACTGGCCAATCAACTGGGAGTCCTTCTTCTCGTCTCCGGTCAGGGATTGCAGGAATTGGGCGGTACCGGATTTGGCAATAGTGCCCAGATTATCGATGACTTCATCCCGGGTCATGCCGATACCATTGTCGGAAATGGTTATCGTCTTTTTCTTACTGTCATAATCAACTGTAATTTTCAGCTCTGGATCATCTTCGTAAAGGTCTCCATTCCCCAGGGCCGCAAAACGTAATTTATCGGCCGCATCAGAGGCATTGGAAATAAGTTCACGCAAGAAGATTTCCTTGTTGCTGTACAAGGAATGAATCATCAAGTGTAGTAACTGCTTGGCTTCAGTCTGGAAACCCAGCGTTTCTTTTTTGGCTTCAACTCCCATTGGAATATCCCCTGTAATGTGTTCAGTACTACGCCTAAATTGGGTCAAATTTGATAAATTCAAGGCAAAAAAAAACGCATCCAGAGATGCGTTTTCCAACTATTTACTGCTTTATAGTTTTTGTTATTAACTGGCTGGCTTACCTGAAAAATTCTGCGAGGTCACGACGCTGGCGTTGCAGCGTTTCATAACGCTCCTTTTCCCGTGTCAACACAGTGACCCAGGTTTGGCCGGTATCTTCACTACGCTCATCACGCATCGCGTTGCGGGCTGCCTCGATACCTTCATCGTAGCGATTCAGCTCCATGTAGGAGCGTGCCATCGACAGATAAACCTGGTCAGGGCGATCAATCCCACCTTTTTCAAGGGCTGTATTGAAGGCATCAATGGATTTTTCCCATTCGGTCATGGTGGCATAAATACGGCCCAGGCGTGCGTAATTCTCACCATCATCGGACATGGCCGCGGCTCTTTCCAGCGGCGGTGCGGCTTTTTCGTCTTCACGGGCTATCTGGTAGCAGGTAGACAGGAAAGACAGGTTGCCTTCATCTTCTTCGATAATACCGTCTGCCATGCCGCGCTCCATGATGCGGGCGCAACCATAGGGATAATCATTGTTGTAGAGCTGGGCCGCCAGGTTCACGAGCTGTGAGTCGCTGTCCAGGTATCCCAGGGAATCGGTAACGTAATAGGATTGTGCCTGTTCCTGGAAGCGTTCAATCTGCCCCAGAACAGCCGGCAACAGCACCCAGTCATCCGGATCGTTGAAGAGCACGATGGATTCACGTAATACCTGGTAGGCTGATTCGTAGTCTTCTACATTGAAGTAGAGGGCACGCAGCAGGTCATAGGTATTCTTGGGAATATCTTCTCCCTTGGAGCGCAGGATTTCCATATTGCGCAGGATGAATGGAATGGCTTCCGGAAATTCTTCCAACTGGTAATGGGCTGTCCCAATCCGGAAGAATACGTCCTCGTTTGGTTCCAGGGCAATCTGGTTATACTCATTGAACTGGTCGATCGCCTGGCGGAACTGTTCCTGGACATAGTACAGGGATCCCACGTAAAACAGGGTTTGTTCCAACTGTTCCTGGGTCAGGTTTTCCAACAGGAGAATCTGCTCATAAGCCTCAATGGCTTCGTCGTACTGTTCCTGGATCTGGTAGATATTGGCGTAGAACTGCCACATGACGAACTTTTCACGGTCATTGAGGCGATCCCTGTCAAAGTCTTCCTTGATTTCACCCAGTACTTCCAGGGCCTCGGCGAACTGCTCCATATCTCGCAGTTCCATGACCTCGTTAATGCGGGTAAATACACGACGTCCGAGGGTCTGGGAAGAACGGGCTTCCGGTGGTGCCCTGCGACCATCGTCATCTTCGTCCTGTGCCAGGACCTGGCTGGAACCGATAACGGGAATGTCAGCTACCGGCAACACAGTCAGTGCCGCTGCCAGAAACAGGAACTTGCCCAACTCCGGCAGGAGTTTCTGAAATTTAATCTGTTTCATCAGTATGCTCTCTTTATTCATCATTCATCAGCCAGGTTATAGCGGAACAGGTACCTGACGCCAGGTACTGCTACGGGTTGTCCGTCCTGAACCCTGGCATTGAATTTGAATCGGGACACTGCACGGCGTGAAGCAGAGTCAAAAATGTTCTGAGGATCGGCATCAATCACCTGGATACTGTCTTCATTGACCGTACCCTGTGCAGTCACCGTAAATTCCACGAGACACCAACCTTCGATTCCACGTGACGCAGCGCGTTGTGGATACTGGGGCTGGATCGTTACGATTGGCAGCATTTCAGAGTCACTGGCGGAGATGGAGGCATTGTTGTCCAGGCCACCCATGTCCACTTCAACACGAGACAACTGCAAACCTTCACCACTTGGTGCATCCAGGGACAGATCCGGTTCCGGCAGGTCGGGAATCTCTTCCGGTACATCCGGTTCTTCCGGCTTGGGTTCCTGACGCTGAACTTCCAGTTCGATATCGGGCATGGTGATATCCGCAATCTTGCGGGCTTCGCCCTTCTCCGGTTCCGACTGGTCCATGGAGATCAGGAATTGCATCAGGAAGAAAAGTGAAAACGTTACTGCTGAAGCAAAAACAATCGCAAATCCAATATTGAATAATCTGACCATGATTTATTCCTCTGCAGCTATTTGTGTACAACCCGAATCGGCTTCTCTCGCGGCATTCATGATCATGAGCACGAATTCATTCGCTGCGTCCTGATCCGCCTGAATGACTACACAGGCATTCGGAGATTCAGCAAGCCTTTGCTCGATTCTGAGCCTCAGGTTACGGGGAGGGATAATGTCGCCATCCATCCAGATTTCACCCAACGGGGAAACAGCCATCAGGATGGGCTCCCCCGAGGTGGGTTCAACGGTAGAGGCTTCCGGATACAGAATTTCGTAACCGGCCTCTTTTACAAAAACAGAAGTCACGATAAAAAAGATAAGAAGAATGAAAACGACATCCAACATGGGAGTCAGGTCGATTTCACCTGCTTGTTCCTCTTCTTTACCTTTGGCAAAACCTTTCATATTTAATCCTGTACTAATGACGTCATGAGCGTATTCATGAAAGACGCCGGTTTAGGACGCATGCTGGATTTCAAGATGGTCTTCCAGCAATTGCAATTCCCTGTTGGTTCTGACTTTCAGGATATTGCTGGCAAAAATACCGGACAATGCGCCAACCATGCCTGCCATAGTCGGGATGGTTGCACGGGCAACACCACCTGACATCTGCTTGGCATCGCCACCACCGGTTACGGCCATGACGTAGAACACCTCAATCATGCCTGTCACTGTTCCCAATAATCCAAACAGGGGACAGATAACGACCAGCACTTCGATAACCGGTAAAGTGGATCTCAGGTCAAGCGTGACCCTTGAAATCAACTCGGTGCGAATGGCATGTGCATTCCAGGATTTCTTGTCCTTGCGGGATTCCCATTCGGACAAAGCCTTGACGACATTCTTTTTGTGTACTGTCTTGAGGAACCAGAAGCGTTCAATCATCAGGCTCCATTTCACAAACAGTAATATCGCAATGAAATTCAGGACGGGGCCACCGCGCTCCATAAAAGCGTCGATGGCCTCCAGGCTCATACTCAATTGTTCTAACATAAGCTACTCTCCAGCTACTTTAGCTTCAAATTGACTTTAGCTTATGATGCGTGAGCGGCTTCCGCCCTTCTGGCGATAATTCCGGTCGCCTGTTCTTCGAGGATGTGAATCACATTGTCACTGCGTGATTTCACAATCGTGTGGAACAGAATAGTCGGAATCGCTACGACAATACCAAGTACTGTAGTTACCAGGGCGCCTGAAATACCACCCGCCATAATTTGCGGATCACCGGTACCGAACAGGGTGATAGCCTGGAACACGGTAATCATACCGGTCACAGTACCCAGCAGACCGCCGAGAGGCGCTACCGTGGCAATAATCTTGAGCAATGTCAGGAACCTTTCCAGAGACGGTGTCTCCAGCAGGATAGCCTCACCAAGCTTCAACTCAAGGGTTTCGATATCCATGCTCTTGTCGGCTTCATACACCATGAGGACACGACCAAGCGGGTTGTTCTTGTTTGGACGATCCGGGTTTTTCAGCTGACGCTTAACCTTGGCATTGACGATAGTCAGGGTGATCATCCTTTCAACCGCAAGCAAGGTTGCAAACAGGCCAACGAAGATAATGATCTGACCAATGGTACGACCCTGCTCCCAGTATCTTTCACGGAAAGACGGTGAGCTAATCAGGGCTGCCAGGTAAGAGCCACCAAAGGCACCAGTCGGGTCAATACCTACACGGGTAAAGCCACCGCTAGCCTGCTGGATAGCCGCTGCAGTTTCAGTGTAATTGGCTGGCTGGCTGGGCAATACGCTCAAACGACGGGTATTGGGATCATATTCCAGGTACTGGCCATTGGAGACGATGTTGTAGGAACCGATACGAACCACTTCCTGGTCAGACTGTGTACCGTCAGGCTGTGCCACGGCAGTAGTGAACTTGGTGACGTTGGCAGACTCGGTCATTTCCTGCAGCAGGAAGAACCACAGCCTTTCCAGTTGCTCAATGCTGGGCAGCTGGGACTCACTGGCCATAACGCCTGCCAGTTCAGTCATGAATTCGTCACGACCAGGGTACTGGGCAGAAATCAGGGAGGCTTCAAACTGACTGCGGGTATCACCGACTACACCGGCAATGGTACCGAACAGCTCGTCGAGGTCACCCAGGCGTTCCTGCAATGTTTCAAACAGCTGCGCCTTGATGATTTCGTTTTCGTTATAGGTGTTTTCCAGGTCTACGGAAATGCGTTCTTCAGTTTCCCTGCGCTCAATCATTTCATTGAGCAGCGCCTGGCGCTGGTTAACATTAGCCTGGAAGCGATCCATACGCTCGCGGCTTTCTGCGGTTTCGTTCAGTCTGCGCTCTTCTACCAGGTCAAGCAGGTTGTCGAGGTTGGCAGCCTGCTGCTGGCCATAGGAAAAAGTAGCAGTAACACACAACAGGGTTACAGAGACTGTCTTTGTAAAAATCTTGTTGAATTTCATTGTTACTTACTCCGGCGCATGAATTGGCAATTCAAGAATTTCTGTGGTGGCCAGGTCCTGTGCCATACGAATGGCATTGGCTACCGGGCGACGATAACTGTCTTCAAGGGTTACCCACTGGTTGGAGTTCTTGTCCCACACACCGGTTTCAGTCTGGTCGCTGGTCTGGTAAAGCAGTGCGATACGGCCAACACGCAGAATGTCCACGTCACGCTCAACACCGCCGATGTCCAGGGTGTCAGTGTAATGCTGCATTACCCTGCCGTAGTTGATTTCCTGCTGATAGGCAGCAAGAACCAGGCGGAATTTTTCAGCCACGTTAACGCTGGAATCACTGAAGGTGTCACGAATGAGACTGAGACGGGCCTGTCTTTCATCAAGCAGGAATGGCAGGTCGAGATCAACAAACTGCTCAAGGGCTACCATCATTCTTTCCATCAGAGGCGGAACCTGGCGTTGCAGAGCAGCCGCATCTTCGATGGACTGGTTGTACTCCGCAATCCTTCTTTCCTGCTCGGCAATAGTTTTGCGATAACCGGCGTTATACACTTCAAGGCCATCAACAATTTTAGCCACTTCGCTGTATTCCTGGATCAGTTCATCAGCTTCGTCTGAAAGCTGGTTAATCTGGCGCTGGGCTTCTGCAGCCGCCGCAATGGCCTCACCGGCCAGGGCATTTGCTCTATCGATGATGCTGGTGTCAACAACAGTGTCCTGGGCGGACACTGAACCGATACCCAGCATGACCGGTAACATTAATAAAGGAAAAAGAATCCTTTGCTTGAAACGATGGTAGATCATGTGTAGTCCCACTTAATTTAAGTAAATCTATAAAGATGAGAAGACTCCCGTTAACTCATCCTGTATCCAGCTAAAATCACATCTTGTGATTCATACTTCGTTGGACGCAAGAAAGCTTGCAAAAGTCTAATCGAAAGGTAAATCCCCTAAAAAACATGGTCTCGCAGTACGAAAGCTGCGACACCATAATATTCTTTATTTAACGATTAATGGCTCTTCCCTGAATACAGCCCTAATCCCTAAGGCAGGTGAGCATATCAAATACTCGTGTCAGATTGAACACTTTAATCCTTAAAAAATCAAAGGATTTCTCAGTGTCTTTGAGGGGTTTTCCGAAGTATTGCAGGGGGGGTGAAAGAGGTCGAACTGCCCCGAAACGGAGCAGTAATTCAACCTTTGCGGGAAATAAAAAATGACTCTCTGGTCAGTTACCAGCCAGCCGCTTTCTTCAGGCCTTCGCCGATCTCGGCCAGGCTCCTGACAGTCGTCACACCGGCATCATTGAGGGCCGCAAACTTCTCTTCAGCGGTACCTTTACCGCCTGAAATGATGGCGCCGGCATGGCCCATACGTTTGCCGGCAGGGGCTGTGACACCCGCAATATAGGAAACCACCGGCTTGGTGACATTGGCCTTGATGAACTGGGCGGCCTCTTCCTCAGCCGTACCGCCAATCTCGCCAATCATCACTATTGCCTCGGTCTGGTCGTCTTCCTGCAGCAGGCCCAGGATATCGATGAAACTTGAGCCCGGGATAGGGTCTCCCCCGATACCTACACAGGTGGACTGGCCAAAACCATGGTCAGTCGTCTGTTTGACGGCTTCATAGGTCAGTGTGCCGGAACGGGAGACAATGCCGACTTTACCCGGCAGGTGAATATGCCCAGGCATAATGCCGATCTTGGACTCTCCCGGGGTAATGACACCTGGGCAATTCGGTCCAATCACGCGAGCCCCCAGCTCATCACATTTGACCTTCACTTCCAGCATGTCCAGGGTGGGAATGCCTTCTGTAATACAGACAATGAGCTTGATGCCGGCAAAAGCTGCCTCCAGGATCGAATCCTTGCAAAATGGCGCAGGAACATAGATGACCGAGGCTTCGGCACCGGTCTGCTCAACGGCTTCACTCACGGTATTGAATACCGGCAAATCCAGGTGCACCTGCCCGCCTTTGCCTGGAGTTACGCCCCCTACCATGCGCGTGCCGTATTCAATGGCCTGTTCGGAATGGTAGGTGCCCTGTGAGCCTGTGAAGCCCTGGCAGATAACCCGTGTGTCCATGTTCAATAAAATGCTCATTTGGCACCTCCAGCGGCTTTTACAGCTTCCTGGGCGGCTTCGGTCAGGCTGTTGGCCGCAATAATGTTCAATCCGCTTTCCTTGAGTACCTTGCTGCCCAGGTCGGCATTGTTGCCTTCCAGTCTTACCAC
>Ga0181590_10002957_pt1 | contig 14243 bp, 10 predicted proteins | sample 071ome_34_FD_132446 | JGI IMG/M metagenome (GOLD analysis project Ga0181590, IMG submission 132446) | Coastal salt marsh microbial communities from the Groves Creek Marsh, Skidaway Island, Georgia - 071411BT metaG (megahit assembly) | ecosystem: Environmental > Aquatic > Marine > Intertidal... | reverse complement strand
GACGACCTTCTCACCACCACAACTCACCACCACGCCGTACGTCAACCCCAACAGACACCCCCAACCAACGCCATGAGCCTGCAGGACTGCGTCGCCAACCTCCGGGCGGACATCGAGACGTCGGTCGACAGCAAACCGATGGTCAAGGTCCACGCCAAGGAATGGGAGAAGATCATGCAGGGCAAGCCCGTCGAGATCAACCCGTCGATCGGCCACGGCTTCAAGATCATGAGCGTCGACGAGTGGGCCGCTCGCTGGAAGCATAACGACGACCCGATCTTTGCCGACTGCCTCAACTGCGGCGGAAAGAACACCAAGGAGCACGCCTTCACGCAGACATGGTGCAGGGGAAAGAAAAAGTGGGACAGCGAGTGCCTGTGCCTCGACTGCCACATGTTCTCCAGGAGACAGTACACCGACCCCGACTTCAAGACCCCGGAGGAGTACGAGAAGGAGAGATGGGAGACCCTCGCGGGCGGCAAGGTGGAGGCCTAGAAGGCGCCGCTGGCTCGTTGCTAAACGAGCCAATGAGAACCGACTCGTTGATTGTAAAACGTTTGTTTCATGGTAGGTACCTGCCTATATATACTACCTATGGCTAAGAAGAATACAAATGGCGGAAAACTTAGATGCGGAAGGTCATATGCCTGAGCACATTGAGCTCGGCACCGGCCGTCGGCGTCGACAGCAGCTTCTGCACCGGCGCAACCACCTGCGGGCTGGCATCATAGGTGTACAGCACGTAAATTCCGTCCGCGAACGACTTGATCGGGTACGCAAGCCTCTGGCGCCCCCTAATCGTCACCTGAATATCCTCAGCCCCGCTCTTCTGGAGGAACGCCTCGAACTTTGCGAGCTCCGAGTCGCGTGCCTCGTCCCCGAGGTCGGGCCTGAGCACGACCATCGTCTCGTAGCTGCACTTCTCCGGAGCAGCCACGTTGACGCGCATCGACGTTGCCTGGCGGTGGCGAACGGTGGACGGTGGAATTGGTGAGTCGATGACGAGCCGTAAAGAAGGGCCTTTGCGGACACGCGGGTACAATGCACCACCGCAGCGACACGACGACCAAGAGCGACACAATGCACCGGCATACGACGCGATACGGCATGCAATACGGCAAGCAGGCAGAGACAACACGGCCATGGAGAATTCACTCCCACAGCAGCTCGACGTCAATTCCGGCCCATCGCGCCGTCCATTGCACGGATACGCACCTCGACAACTGTGTTCGATGCCCTCGAGGCCGTGAACGGCACGGTACGGAACATGCCGGCAGAGAGCGGCGTGGAACGCTGCGCAGGCCGCATCCCTGAGGCCCTCGAGGACGGGCGGGCCACACTGGTAGTCATGCAGGTCGCAACCATTGTGATGGGATGGTACTGTATAAATAGGAATGACGCGCATTGGGCCTTTGGAGCCGGGACGATCCCGACGACGGTCGGGAGTGGGAGGTTGCGCGTCGCCCATGCCCAAAAGGAATTCTGGTCGTGTGCTGACAAGGTTCGGTCTTCTCGTCCAATACCGAGGCGGTCAGGTAGACTGACGGAGTACACGGAGACGGTCCTGGCTGAGGAAGCGGAGAAAGCGGAGAAAGCGGAGAAAGCGGAGGAAGCGGAGGAAGCGCGGGCCTTTGGGGCTTGATTCGAGCCAAACAAAGTTTCGCCGTTCCCTCCCATGGCCCCTCCCAGGCACGACAGCAAGGCTGGCGCACGCCAGGGCGGAGGTAGGGGAAATCCAGGAAGGCCGGACGGAGGGCCCATCGTCGGCGAGCGGGGCGTCTCGTACGGCCTACAGATCCCGACACGGCCACCGGCGTCGTCAAAACAGCAGCAGCAACGGAATGGCCAACCCAAGTATCAATCGAAGGGGGTGTTTGGAGACGAGTCGAGCAGCGACTCGGAGAGCGGCGTGCCGGTCGCTGCGGCGGCGGCTGGCGGTGCCTCGCGCCGGGGCGCTGCGTCGTCCAACCTGGTCGTCGGGAAGATGATCGCCCGTCAGATGGCTGCGATGGGCAAGGATGCGAAGACGAAAGCTGTGCAGGAGGAGGCGCTGAAGCAGGATGCGGGCGTGTTTGATTACGACGCGCACGTGGATGCGATTCAGGGGGAGCGGAGGAAGAAGGAAGCGGCGAGGCAGGAGGAGAAGGTCGCGAGGCAGAGTAAGTATATCGCCGGGTTGATGGAGACTGCGGCGCATCGGAAGAAGGAGCAGGATGTGTTGTTGGAGAGGCGGTTGGAGAAGGAGCGGGAGGCGGAGGAGGCGGTGTACGGGACCAAGGAGAAGTTTGTGACGGGGGCGTACAGACGGAAGCTGGAGGAGGACGAGAAGTGGAAGCTGGAGCAGGTACGGAAACAGGAGGAGGACGAGGCCAACGCGGTGGAGAAGAAGCGGAGCATGGCCGGGTTCTACTCGAATTATGTGATCGGGGTCGTGGGTGCGGGGGCGGGGGGGGGCGTCGGGGAGGGGGCGGCGGAGCGTGCGGCAGGGAGCGGCGGTGGGGATGTCGACGAGCGGGCGGCGCCGCGGCCCGGGGTCGAGGCCGGGCGGGAACCGGCGGCGCGCGATGAAGAAGAGAAGGAGGAACGTGGGGAGGGTGAAGCGGGGGAGGCGGGGGCGGGTCTGCCGCCGGCCAAGGAGGTGGAGGTGGAGGTGGAGGACCCGGTGGCGCGCGCCGCGCGGATAAAACGGGAACGGGAAGAGAAGATTGCCAAGGCCAAGGCCAGGTATGCGGAGCGGAGCGGCAAGCGGCAAGCGTAGTCTGTGTGTGTGTGGAAATCGTCTGTTGTGAGTTTTCCGGGTCCGACCACAATCGAGGAAGTAGAACTTGCGGTCCTCTCAAAGTTTTGCCGATAGATTCAATAGCTCTATACACTATACGTACGTACGTGTACGCATTCGCTCGTCTCTCACCTGGCCGTGTGGCACGAGCCCTGAATTTTTGAAGAATTGAATTTTTGAATTTCAGGACGCCTCGTCCCCCGCTCCCACGCCACGTCGCCCGCCAGAACTGGCCGACTGATACACACTCACGTCAATTACTGCAAAATTGCAGCAGCCCGGGACGGTGCATAATGTTTGCCCGCTTCGCCCTCGGGGCCTCTCAACCAACGCCACTGGATCCAACAGCCGAAGAGACGGCGACGCGGACGGCCTCGGCCGCCCACTGCGCTGACGACGAAGGCGTGGAAGTCGTGTCCAGCGTGCCTGGCAAGGCGCTGCCGTCCGATTCGATCCAGATCATGGAAGACGATCTGGAGTCGGACGACTCGAAAGAAAACAGGGCGCAGGTGCAGTCCTCTCGACCCCTTCGGGCTGCGAAGGCCAAGAACTTCACGGCAGCGTATACGGTCGACAAGGAGCCGATTGACCTGCAGGAGAGCGAGGACGACCTGGAGGAGGAGAGCGAGGACGACCTCGAAGACGACCTCGAAGACGACCTTGAGGCCATGGACGTCGTCGTGAACAGGACAAACAAGACCGACAAGAAGACGAAGAAGGCGAAGAAGGCGAAGAAGACGAACAGGAAGAGCAAGCAGTCGTATATGGTTGACAGCTCGTCCGAGGACGACAGCTCGTCCGAGGGCCCGTCTGCGGAAGAGCTGGTCATCATCCAGGAAGCCAAGACGGGGCTGAAGAACGTGGAGAGCATCCTGTGGCAGCGGCGGTCGCCAAACATGGGCGGCGTCAAGGAGATGCGCGTCAAGTTTGTCGGGACCAGCTACAGGAAGACCGAGTGGGTCGACAGGGAGGCCCTCGTGGCGGTCGGCAAGCAGCCCGCGGTGCGCGGCTACGACAGGCGCCTGGCGCAGGGAAAGGTCGATCCGTACGGCGATATGGACGAGGGTATCCACCCGGAGTGGTGCGTCGTGGAGCGGGTGCTGGGCGAGCGTGCGAGTCCCGTGGACGGCGGGCAGCAGTTCCTCGTCAAGTGGTGCGACCTGGGATACGCGGAGAGCACGTGGGAGTCGATCGACGATCTGACTTCCGACGAGGATCTGGCGGCCGTCGCCAAGTTTAACTTGAGGAGGACGGCCGCGGCAGCGAAGGCCGGACGTGGCAACAAGGAGTACCATATCCCGGCACTGGAGTTGGGCGCCGTGCCCGCCTTTTGCAACGGCAGGGAGCTCAGGGACTACCAGAAAAAGTCGTTGAAGTGGATGGCGAACAACTGGTACAACGGGAAGAACTGCATTTTGGGTGACGAGATGGGGCTCGGCAAGACGGCGCAGTCCATCGCGTGCATCGAGTTCCAGCGCCAGTTCGGAAAGGTCGAGTCGCCGTTCCTGGTCGTCGCGCCGCTGACGACGCTCGGACACTGGAAGCGGGAGATCGAGACGTGGACGGACATGAACTGCGTGCTGTACTGCGGAAATGCCAAGGACAAGGCGGTGATCAAGGAGTACGACATGTTCTGCGTTCGCGCCGACGGGGCCACCACCGACGTCATCAAGCCGGACGTGATCCTGTCTTCGTTCGAGCACGTCATGAAGGATGCCGAGTTCTTCCAGGATATTGCATTCGAGACCTTGATTATCGACGAGGCGCACAGGATGAAGGGGACCAAGAGTGCCACCAGGACCGCGATCGCGGGGATCCCGTGCAGCTGGATCCTGCTGCTCACGGGCACGCCCGTCCAGAACAACATCAAGGAACTGTTTGGCATCCTGAACTTGTTGGATTCCGAGACGTTTGGCGACGAGGACGCGTTTTTGGACAGGTTTGGCCGCACCGCCGACAAGATGACGCCCGAGCAGGTTCGCGACCTGCAGGGGCAGCTCAAGCCCCTGCTGCTGCGGCGCATGAAGGAGGACGTGGAGACCCTCCCGGAGAAGGAGGAGTGTGTCATCTGGGTCGAGCTGACCAAAGAGCAGCGCGCCTACTACAAGGCGATCTTCGCCAACCAGATCGGCACGCTGCTCGGGGGCGGGACGGCGGACAACGCCCCGCTGCTCCGGAACGTCGCGATGGAGCTGCGCAAGGTGTGCAACCATCCGTTCCTATGTGACGGCGTCGAGGAAGACTACGGAAAGCGCATGAAGGAAGCCGCCAGTGGGGCGACGGGATCGGCCGGGGCGCCTCCCTCGGAGCTCGACCTGCTCGTCTCCGCGTGCGGCAAGATGCAGCTCCTTCACAAGCTGCTTCCCAAACTCAGGGAGGAGAAGCGGAAGGTGCTGATCTTTTCGCAGTTCAAGATGATGCTGGACGTCCTCGAGGACTACGCCCACATCATGAGCTATCCCGTCGAGCGGATCGACGGGAGCACGGCGTCCAAGGAGCGCCAGGCCGCTATCGACCGATTCAGCAGCGACGAGAAGGACGGGTTCATCTTCCTCCTGTCGACCAAGGCCGGCGGTCAGGGTATCACGCTGACGGCCGCCGACACCTGCATCCTCTACGACTCGGACTGGAACCCGCAGAACGACCTCCAGGCCATGGCGCGGTGCCACCGCATCGGCCAGTCGAAGGATGTGACCATCTACCGACTCGTCAGCAAGAACACGTACGAGGAGAATCTATTCAGAACGTCTTCGAAGAAGTACGGGCTGGACGAGGCCATCTTGGGCGGGCTGGGCAGCCTCGGCGTGGTGCCCGAGGGCGGCGGCAACCCAGAGTTCGACGGGGCCAAGATCGCCGCGCTGCTCAAGCACGGCGCCCACTGTTTGAAGGACGAAGACAAGGCAAACGAGGAGGCCAGTGCGTTCCTCTCGGAGGACATCGAGCAGATCCTGAAGGGCAGGACGGAGAAGCGTCAGATCGGCGGGAGGGCCGGCAACACGTTTTCGGTCGCGACCTTCGGCGAGCAGGCCGCGTCGCCCGCCAAGGGCACGAAAGTTTGCGACGAGGAGTTCTGGAAGTCGCTGCTGCCGGACGCCGTTGCGTCTCACGAGGAGAAGGAGAAGATCGCCAAGCAGCCTGGCTTGCTGCCGCCACGTCGCAGGACCACCGTCGACTACAGCGAGAAGCGCAGGACGAAGAGGCGCTCGTCGGCCGACGACGACTACGACTTCGAGGCCGAAGGCGACGGCGGCGGTGCCGTCGATCTGACCGGCGCGGGAGGGAAGAAGTCCAAAAAGTCGAACAAGAAGAACAGTGCGCCGCCCGAAAAAAAATGGTCTATGGCGACTCTCAAGTCGGTGCTGGGCGGCCTGCTCCGCTTCGGCATGGATATCGAGCGCTTCGAGGCGTCCTCTGTCGTCATGGATTCCTTCACCTCGAAGCGATTCGAGAAGGGGCATGTGATGGAGGTCGCACGCTTCGTGGCGGGCGTCTGGGAGACGGTCGCCCGCGAGGCGCCCGGCAAACCGCCTTCCAAGACCTATCTTGTCCGGCAAGACGCCTCGGAGGAAGTTTTGGCGCGTCTGGATGCCCAAGTCCTGGACCGGATTGACGAGCACGACGCGTTAGTCATCGATGTCGGACACATGGTCCTGCGTTCGCTGCCGCCGCTTCTGGCCAGACTGCGGGAGCTCGTCCCGTCCGACACCATACCAGAGTGCTTCGAGAAACCCGATTTCTACTTTGAGATGATCGAGAGCGCTGGCCACATGATGGACCACATCGACGGAATGGCCGGCCTCCAGCGGCGCGCTGAGAAGGAGGCCAAGCTGCCCAAGGTCATCGTCAAGGGCACGCCGGCCTTCTGGAACGCCCAAACCTTCCTCAACACCGACGAGGCCAACGACAGGCATCTTCTCAAGAGGATCGTTGAGCTCGGCTGGGAGTTCAGCATGCGTCGTTCCAAGGGCCAGGAGGACACCTTGATGTCCATCATCGAGACGGACGACTTCTACTCCACAATGCGCGACGAGTTCCTCGGCACGCCGACCGCGCCGCCGACCTCCGCCTCGTTCGTCACGGAGGACCAGTGGCGTGAGTCGCCAGACTTTGCGTACAAGCAGCTGCTCTCGGTCCTGTACAACCGCGTCAGGTCGTACATGAAGGAGTGCGGGAAGCTGGAGCGAGTGCGGAGGGCCATGTCAAGCCTTCCCGCGATCACCAAAGTCACGGGTACGGGCTCGGGCACGGGTACAGGTACGGTCCCGGGTACGGGTAGCGGTGGACCAGTCAAGCACGCCATCAAACCGGTCGACCTGTACGCGTGGGCCCGTAAGGCTGCCGAGGTCGGGTCCGGAAGGCCTCCGCAGGAGGACGAGGCGGTCGGCCAAGCAGCGTTATAAAGCTTTTCCTAAACAAATTTGTTTCAAACGAACCAAGCAGTCCTCCTCCCTCTCGACAGCGTCTAGACAGCTGGACATTGGACAAAAGACAGCGCATCCGGCAGGAGACAGCCGCGCGGGCGCTCTCTCTCTCTCTCAACAGAAGGCGATCTCGTGACCTCCCACCTCATCTCTCGTGACCTCCGACCGACGACACGATGAACCAGCAAGCCACCAAGCTCCAGGACGCGCAAGCGGCACAGAGGCAGGCATCAAAGCTGAGCGCACCGACCTTCCTCGGTATCAGGACAAAGGGAGACTGGCCGAGGGCCACCCCGCTGTTCGAAAAGGCGGCCCTCCTGTTCCAACAGGCCGGGCCAGGTGCCGCCGACCGGGCGATCGACTGCTGGCTTTCCGCGTCCCAGGGACACAAGGCGCAACAGTCAACGTGGCACGCGGCGAAAGCTCTCGAGCGAGCCGCAGACCTTGCGAAGGACTCGAGACAGTACGAGCGAGCGTACGCGCTCTACATCGACTGCGCAGAGCTCTACGTGGAGGCCGGACGGGCCCAGACCGCGGCAGAGGCAGCGTCTCGGGGTGCGTCGGCACTGTCAGAGGTCGACGCATCAAAAGCGAGCAAGCTCCACGCCAAGGCCATCCGGTGGCTGGAGGAGAGCGACAAGGAAGGACAGTACCCGGACGTCTATCGGCAGGCTGCGCTCCACGCGGTGCGTTCGCGGCAGTGGTCGGACGCCATCCAGGTGGAACTGGCGCTGGCGCTCAGTGCCTACACCGCGGGGTCGTACAGCACGGCGTGCAAGGCGTACCTTGCCGCAATTGTCGTCGGGATGTACAGCGAGAACGGCAAGGTGGCATGGCAGACGTACCAGGACGCCTTGGATGTGCCCGAGTTCTCCTCGAGCGACCAGGCCTTTGCGGCGCAAGACCTGTTCCAGGCGATATCCACGGCCGATCCTTCCGTGGTCGACGCGTGCGTCGAGAGGACCTCCTGTTTGAAGTTTCTGGACAACTGCATCGTCCGGTTGCTCAAGGGAATCGCATCGTCGACAGACCTACGGAAAACGGCACGCGGGCTGCCAGACGGGGTGCGCATGATCGTGGGCGGCACCGCCGTCGGCGGCGGGGTGAGCGACGGGGACGAGGACGACTTGACGTAGTAGTGGTAGGGGTATCGTTAATCGCTCGCTCGGTATATAAACATGCATGACTGCTACTCGCTACTCGCTACGAACAAAAATCAAATTGGGGCTGAAATGGCAAAGACGTTGACTGTCGTTCTCGTTCATTCTTCGCTGATCGTCTTATGGGAGCACCCGGGCGTTCCTCGCGGCTCCTCAGCTGGACACAAATTCTTTCAAAATGTCGAGGTTCGGGGAACGGCGGCCTTGTGCCGGGGTGGTCATGTGGGCCGGCAGACACCCCATGTCACCTCCAGGGGCGGCAGCGGCATTGACCGCGGCGTGCCAGTCCCCCTCTTCCACCCTCCCTCCCGCGCTCTTTCTCACGCCAAAAGCACGCTCTTCATCGTCATCATAATAGTCATCGTCATGCTCGTGCCTTCCTTCCTCGCGAAACTGGCTGGCGCTCACCTGCGCGCACTTGCTCACGACGACACGTTCCAGGCCAGGTTTGCTCCGCAGCAGATAGCGGATGCCGTCCAGCGTCACGTGGGGACAGGATCGAATACCGACCCGCTTGATGGAAGAGGACCGGGCTAGCGCCGCGAGGCCGGCGTCCGTCGCCGTGGGCGGCACCGCGATCCCCTCCAGCCTCGGGCAGAACGTCACCACGGCGTCAATAGCGTCGTCGCGCAGTTCCTCACAGCCGACCAGGAACAAGCTCTCGAGATTGAAAAACTTGCTGACAAAGGAGGTGAAATACTCGTTCTTGATCGACCGGCACCCGGTCAGGTCGAGGTACTTGATCGAGGTCGGCACCTGGCAGACGAAGAAAGAAAACGGAGCGCGTAGCGCGAGTGAGTCGGTGGGTCGGGGCGAAGCGCGAGCGCACGTCGGTCGACGTCAGTACCCACCGAGTCCAAGAACGGGCCCTGTAGGGACGTGGCATTGGCCAAGTTGAGCGACCGCAGCTCGCCCTGGTAGGAGCCGAGCCGCAGGGAGATGGCTTTGTCCGTCAGCGATGCCATCGCGGCCGCCCGCTCCCCGCTGTCACCGTTCTGGCCTTCCGCGTCGGGAACGAGCCGCTCAACGACCGCGGGAGGCTGCAAGTCTCTCCGCATACTCCTTGTCAGCAGGGAGACGTTGGCTCCCGCCGGGGAAGAGCCGCCGAGCGAGAGCGAGTTCTCATCGGTTCGTCTGTGAGGGCAAGGGCGAGGGCAAGGGCGAGGTTTAGTGAGAGCGAACCCTTGGGGCGCCCGGGATCGATTCAAAGGGACGGACTCTGACTCTAGGAAGAGGTCCAGCTCATCCAGTGCGTCGGCTGGAAGGCGAGGAGGCTCCATTTGGCTGGATTCGGTTGAAATTAGGGTGCCTTTGCGATACGTCTACACACGCGCCCTCCCCATCTCATCTCTCTCATACATATATAGAATTCAGATTAACCTGATTTATTCTGCTCTGCGACGGACCGTGGACAGAGGTGAGGATGAGATGGATTCCCGCCTGGAAAAAAGACCTACGCAGCGGACCTTACGACCTTACCCTACTAGGGTATTGCCCACCCACGGGATCATCCTCCCGCGTTTGCTAGCGCCATCAGACTGAACGAAGGGTCCCCGTTCGCCTTCTCAACATACTCCTCCCGCACCACGCGCGCCACGGACCGCATCAACCCCTGCCCATCGACCGCCCCTCGCCGAATCGGCCCGGCTCGCCGCCCGTCAAGTTCCCACACGTGCCCGTCCTTTTCCACAAACGCAACGAAGTGCAGGTTGATCTCCTCGTCGACGCCGGGCGGGCGCGTCACCCCGTCCTGCGCCGCCTCCCCGTGCATCTCGTGCAGCGACCCCGCACACCCCCTGCCCGCCTCCAAGTGCTCGCCGATGGCCTCGGGCGTCATCCCCGCCGTCTCGCCCAAGAATGTGTCGAGGAACGAGCCCGCCTGCCTCGCGACCATCTCCTCCGCTTCCCCTCCTTCCTCTGCCGCTGCCCCCGCCGGAGCGCACACGTTCGCCAGGCAGTGCATCAACGCGATCGTCCCACACGCGTTCCCGATCGTCTGTTTCATGTAGAACAATGAATCGGGCACGCTGTCCATCCTCGTCGACGGCTCCTGCTCCAGCTCCTCGAGTCGCCGCGCCTCGCTCTCGTCCGTCAGCGGGTACAGGAGGATCACGGCCAGGACCGGCGCGGGCACGAACGCCAGCAGCTCGTCGTCGAGTCCAAACACGTCCATGAATGCCTGCGAGGTCGGGCGGGAGGGGACGACCGAGCCAGCGTCGTCGCGGTGAGGGTCGGAACGGAAGGGGTCGTTCGTTGCACCCTTCGGGTGCAGGGATCACTTGTACGTACAAACGTCGACAAGTCAACGCCGATTTTTGACGCGAGCGCATTCAAGACGTCGGGGTTGGCTTCCAGCGGTGTCCATTTGATTGGTGCCGACGAGGACGCATCCTTCTGATCGGCCTCGTTCTCCTTTGCGCTCATCTAGGAGTGTTTGAATCAAACAACAAAGCGACCTCCTCCTCACCCTCTCGTCCCTTGGACGTCGTCGTCCCCGAGGTACGTCAACGTCCCGTCCTCGCCCATGCCCACCGAACCCTTGCCAACGTCACCCCAGTTCTCGATCGTCCCTTTCCCCTCCTCACCAAACCACCCGAGATGGTCCGCAACCAGGTGCCGCCCACCGCACCCACCACACGTCACAATGACCACCCCCTTCTCGTACGCCTGCTTCGAGAACGTCTTCCCGCTCCGCGTATCACACTTGGTACACGTGAACACGATCGCCATAAGCTTTTGGGTGTCCCTCGAGACTGCTGCTCTGTCCTCGCCGCCAGTCCCTTCCCGTGCCTGTCCGGGTTCTGATTCCACGCCGCCGCCCGTCGACGCTGCGCTGAAATGCCGCCGAGGTGGGGCCTGCGACGACGCAAACGTGTGCGCGCGAGGCGAACGGACGACGCGCTGGCACCCTCCTTCTCGTGCTTCTCGTGCTTCTCGTGCCTGCGTTGTTCTGAGAGGGGCCGAGCCACCGCCGAGAGAGAGGCCGCCCCCCACCCGATCCCGGGTATGCTTCCATGATGCGTCCACGAAGAGGTACCGCGCCGCCTGAATGGCCCGGAGAATGCGCTGTCGCCGCGACATTGGGGTTTCGAGGGATTTCCGAATGGCCGGTGGGGTTTTCACGGCTCCAAAATTTCGCTCTCGAGACACACAGACACGGACCATCCTCAAGACGATATTTTGTGATTACGCTGGCGTACTGGAGCGTGCTTACGACCGGCGACATGCGCATCTTCAGCAGGTTGCTGGACTCGACGAAGCTCAAGTTCAGGGGGAACGGGAAGGGGAAGGACGAGGCGGCTGGCAGTGGCAGTCAGGCGGGTACGACCGCTGTCATTGGAGAGGAACACGTAGATTACACGTGTCCGACGCTGAAGGACGTGTCTGTCCGGGCCGGGGGCCTGGGGCGAAGTTCCGGCGATGCAGACGCGAGGGGCGTGGGAGCTGGCGACGGCGACGGCGACGAGGGTCCCGTCGTCCATGTGGATACGGCGGGGGCGCAACCCGCCGCCAAAGATTCCCCCAAGCACGACCACCGCAGTCACCACGACCACCTCGCGGACATGCGGTCGGAGATGGACACGATGTCGATCGGGTCGGCGTCTGAGCTCGCGAGCGACGACCTGGAGCTGCACCCGTCCAAGTTTCACTCTGCGTTGGCCAAGCGGGAGCGGGTGGCCAAGCTGCTGGGCGAGGTGGACCGGGAGGCGGGCGAGGTTCGGGGCCGTATGGAAAAGCTCGAGCGGGTCGTGAAGAAGTATAATGACCTGGCGGTGGGCTGTATGGAAGGCCCGAGTCTGGACCAGAGCCTGGAATGCTTGCGGAAGGCCGAGGGTCTGTTGGACGGTGCGGGCGGTGCGGGCCGCGCAGACGGCCATGTCGAGAGGGAGGGAAAGAACGACGACGAGATCGACCGGTTGCGGTGCATCACGTACAATAATCTCGGATGCCTCTACCGGCGGATGTCCGAGCCGGAAAAAGCGCTGCAATATCTGCAAAAGGCGCTTGCGATTGAGCAGTCGTCGAGCAGTACGCAGGTGAACGAACTCGCGTCGACGCATTTGAACCTGTCGGCGAGTTATTCGGTGCTGCACAAGGACGTGGAGGCGTTACGTCACGGGGAGCGGGCGATCGTGTTGCTGCAGGGACGGTTGTGGCCCGGGATGAGCTTCAAGGACGGGATGGAGGTGCTGCTGGGAACGATGCCGGCCGGTGAGAGGTCTCCAGAGATATTGCGGGACGCACACGTGCTTTCGATGGCGTATCACAACGTCGGCACGCAGAACGAGCGACTCGGGAGGATTCGGGAGGCTCAGGTGGGTATTGCCCTCGACCGTCACGCGGCCGCTCGCCCTGACGCGCTCACTCGCGCCACACGCTTCGCTCGTTCGCCCGTTCGCTCGCAGGTCAGCTTCAACCGGGCGTGCTCGATCGGCACGCGGATTTTAGGACCCGGAGACCGCACGACCGTCACATTGCAGATGAACAACAGGATGTTCCTGCAAAGGAATGGGGGCGTGAGCACGAAAGCAAAGGGATCGGGGTTGCAGCGGTCGAGGAGCGCGGTCGGTCTGAGCAGCGGCAAAGCAGCCGCAAGCGGGAAGGCAGCGGCGAGTCACCACTCGCGGGAGAAGAGCAAGGGCAAAGGAAAGGGAAAATAAGGCGTGTTGAACATTTTTAAATGATTTAAACGATTTACTCAGCCACCGTGCCTAGAGCGCGATGGCAGTGAGCAGCAGCGCCCAGCCCAGGACCGCAGACTCAGAATGACCCGACGGCGGGTCGTACCAATCCATGTTCGGTTGAAACGACGCCGTATCGTTTACGAGCGGGCCGTTCGTGGTAAACTCATAGAGCGGCTCGGAACTCTCCGTGTCGTAGAACTTGACCCGGGTGTTGCCGTCGGCGGCCACACTCACTCCGGCAAAGCCAGGGCTTGGTTGCTGGAAGTAGCTATACTCGGTGCTGTTGAATCCGTACTGTTTACTTCCTCCTCCCGAACCGGAGATCACGACGTGGTATCCCTCGGGGCGCGCGAAGAGCGAGCGCACGTCGGTCGATGTCAACACGCACAGTCCCCGACAACCAAGAAGTTGACTTTGCTTTCCATCTGTCACGGAAAAAGGGTATTAACACAATCCGTACGGTAGTGCCAAGAAAATTTCACCAGGGGTCATCTCGCGAGATGCATCTCGGTGCACCGATCGGTGAGATACCTCACGTGAGATATATCTCACCCGAGCTTCTTCCTGAATGCGTCGAGCTGGGCCTCGAGTTCTTCGGCGGATCCCGAGACAAACGTGTCGGCAGAAATGAAGCCCTCCAGCACCATCAAGCGGACGAGCTCGCGACAGTGATCGCTGTCGACGTTCAGGACGTCTCGTGCTCCCATGACGGTGCTGTAGTACTCGTCAGGGAACGTGCCCTTCTCGCCGGGCGGGAATCGCTTGAAGACGGCCGCCTCCATGTCAACGGCGACCTCGTACGGCGTCGCGACAGAGCTCATCAGCGAGTGGGCGAGGATCTTGAGGGCGTCATCCCGGACCTTGCTTCCCGTGGTGGGGAACAGGTCGCGGTCCTGCCTCGACAGCTTAGGCGTCCGCAGGAAGGCGTCGCCGCGGGACATCGGGGACGGGAACGCCACGCCCGAGTTTGCCCGCGCCGCCTCGCCCAGCGTCTTGTCGTTGGGCGTGGCAGAGCCATCCATGGCATTCTGGATGGCCGCGTCGTGATTGTCCAGGAAGTCCTGCTCGGCGAGCTGCTTCTTGGACCGTTTCCAGGAGTCGAGCACGCCGCCGTCGGTGATGGGCGGCAGGTTGGCCTTGTGGCACAGCGCGTTTGACGTCGCGTGCAGCATCGATACCGGCTTCATGACGAGGTCGT
>Ga0181590_10002950_pt1 | contig 14271 bp, 14 predicted proteins | sample 071ome_34_FD_132446 | JGI IMG/M metagenome (GOLD analysis project Ga0181590, IMG submission 132446) | Coastal salt marsh microbial communities from the Groves Creek Marsh, Skidaway Island, Georgia - 071411BT metaG (megahit assembly) | ecosystem: Environmental > Aquatic > Marine > Intertidal... | reverse complement strand
GCCATTGGATTTGTTCCTCTAGGGGACGGGCTTGCGGTCATCGGCTACCAAACAAAGGCCACTTTTCTGAAATACTCTGAGTGGCAAAAGTTTCAAAATTTCGCAGATCACAAAGATTTCCCAGACGCCTTGAAGAAACACTTAGCAAGAGGTTTTTCCGAGGAAGAAGTTCGCGAGGGTTACACACGTTTTTCGAAATCCCTTGTTGCAAGTGGCACTGCTGAAGGAAAGGACCATCCATTCGGGTTTGAGGCAGAAATCATAGCTTTGGACAATCCATACACAATTCAAGACGACGCGATTTCTGTCTTACTCGCGTATCAAGGAATCCCTCTGCCCAATCACCAAATCGAGATTTTTGAGCGACCACCATCGGGAACTGTAAACGTCATTTACACTCGCACCGACTTGAAGGGTGTTGCCACTTTTGAAGCAAAAAGGGGGTACGAATACATGCTGGACGCCGTAATTTTCCGCGAACCATCTGCCGAATTATTACAACGCATGGACGTGCAATGGGAAACACTCTGGGCTAACTTAACCTTCGCAAGACCCGACTAAACCGCAACATTTCTTAATAGGTGTTTTCATGAGCGCCCCTCAAAACATTATCTGCATTGGGTCCGTTCTCTGGGACATTATCGGGCGTTCCGCCGTTACAATGCGTCAGGGCAGTGATGTGCCTGGTCGGATTACGCGGCTTCCCGGTGGGGTTGCCTTAAACATCGCAATGACGCTGAAGCAATTTGGGCTGCAGCCGCTTCTATTATCTGTCGTCGGAGAAGACGCTGAGGGCTCCGAACTTTTGAAACGATGTCAGAGCCTTGGATTAAATACTGATCACATATACCGGTCTAAGGATTTACCGACAGATCGCTATATGGCTGTTGAAGCGCAAAACGGATTGATCGGGGCGATTGCAGACGCCCATTCCCTTGAGCAAGCCGGCAGTAAGATACTATCCCCCCTATTGGACGGCCCTATCGCGGATAGGGCCCATCCGTATTCGGGTGTTGTTGCGCTGGATGGCAATTTGACCGATTCCCTTTTGCAAGAGGTCTCGTCTGACGTTGCATTTAGCAAAGCAGACCTTCGGATCGCTCCGGCATCACCTGGAAAAGCCAAGCGTCTGGCCTCGTTGATCAAACACCCCCATGCAACACTTTATGTGAACCTCGAGGAAGCTGGTCTTCTTTGCAATCAAGAGTTCTCGGACAGTGCGACAGCAGCAAACGCACTTGTCAAAAAAGGCGCCAATCGGGTTTTGGTTACTGCAGGCGGGAGTCCGGCGAGCGACGGTCATTCCAGCGGCACAATTCAGTTGAAACCACCAGAGGTTCTTGTCACACGGGTCACAGGCGCGGGCGACACTTTTATGGCCGCACATATTGCTGCCGAACTTCGCGGCGAAAATCGGGAAAACGCATTAAAAAGCGCGTTAGCCGCAGCCGCTGTATACGTTTCAGGAGATATTGGCGCATGATCCCATTCAGTTTTTCCCCTGAAGTTCTGGACGCAAAGCAAAACGGCCAAGCGATTGTAGCGCTTGAAAGCACTATCTTAACGCATGGAATGCCCTATCCACAGAATGTTGAAACGGCCCGGAGTGTTGAGCAAGACGTCAGAGAGGCAGGCGCCATTCCGGCCACGATAGCAGTGATTGATGGTGCACTACATATTGGCCTGAGCGATCAAGAACTAGTCGACCTCGCCAATCGAAAAAACGTGGCCAAGTTGTCTAGGGCAGATTTGGCTGTTTGCATCGCCCAGAAAAAGTCGGGAGCGACGACGGTGGCAGCAACAATGATCGCTGCGAAAGCTGCTGGAATAAAAGTCTTCGCAACGGGGGGCATCGGTGGGGTGCATAAGGGGGCAGAAACATCCTTTGATGTTTCTGCAGACTTGCATGAGCTTGCCCAAACGGACGTTGTGGTCGTCGCCGCCGGCGCTAAGGCGATCCTTGATTTGGATAAAACATGGGAAGTCCTAGAGACACTGGGTGTTCCGGTGATCGCCTACGGACAGGATAATTTGCCTGCTTTCTGGTCGTCGTCCTCGGAACATCGTGCGCCGCTTAGACTGGATAAGGCAGAGGATATCGCAAAATCTGTGCAGATGCGGTCTGAATTAGGAATCCCGGGAGGGCATCTGGTCTGCAATCCGATTCCACAGGAATCGGAAATCCAGGCAGAGATCTTGGCCCCGATCATTTTACAGGCGCTTCAAGAGGCAGAAGCGGCATCTGTAACTGGAAAATCCGTGACGCCATATCTATTGCAGCGCATTTTTGAACTCACCGAGGGACGATCTTTATCGTCAAATATTGCTCTGGTTAGAAACAATGCGAGACTGGCTGCCAATATTGCACGCGCACTGTATGATCCGCAGGTTTCATGATTTAGAACGCAAGGCATATTGTAGTGGGCGCAGTGCTGGGCCTATATATGCGAGGCAACAGGCGAACAGTGACCTAGAATGAACAGCCCCTTTGAAGACGACCTTCCCAAACGTCCCGGCTTAATCGCCAGACTCCGTTCAAGCTTTCTTACAGGGTTGGTGGTTATTGCACCGGTTGCCATGACCATGTGGCTGCTTTGGACAACCATGGGCTGGATCGATTCAGTCGTTCTGCCGTTGGTCCCCGACCAGATTCAGCCGGAAAAGTATATCGGCATTAACCTACGCGGCGTTGGGCTGATCATCTTTCTGATTTTTACTGTGCTCGTAGGTTGGATAGCCAAAGGCCTGATTGGACGTTCATTAATCTCTTTCGCCGAAAGCTTCGTTCAGCGCATGCCTGTTGTGCGTTCTGTCTATTCCGGCGTTAAGCAAATTGCTGAAACTGTTTTTGCCCAATCCGAGCGCAGCTTTGAAAAGGCTTGCCTGATCCAGTACCCGCGAAAAGGAATTTGGGCGATAGGCTTTATCTCAACAGAAGCCAAAGGCGAAGTTGCGCGTGAAGCCGAGACCGACGATACGTTGATCAGCGTCTTCGTTCCGACGACGCCGAACCCGACATCGGGATTTCTGTTGTTCTTCCCCAAGTCAGACATAATCGAGCTGGATATGTCGGTTGAGGACGCCGCCAAACTGGTAATTTCAGCGGGGCTTGTCTATCCGGGCGGCAAGGATCCCCATCAATTACCCAGTGTCGTCCAGCACCCGCACGAATAAACTTACAAGGCGGTCCATCCTCCATCGACACTGATTGTCGTTCCCGTGATCTGCGCTGCGGCATCCGAACATAGGAATACAGTCGTCCCACCCAACTGTTCGACGGTAGCAAACTCGCGTGAGGGCTGGCGCTCTAGCATAACCTTTTTGACCACGTCCTCACGGGACATGTCATGTGCTTTCATTTGATCAGGAATTTGCGCTTCGACCAGCGGCGTCAGCACGTATCCCGGACAAATCGCGTTTACGGTGATCGGCTCTTCTGCTGTTTCAAGTGCAATACTTTTGGTCATTCCTACCACACCGTGCTTTGCAGCGATATACGCGCTCTTGTACGGTGAAGCGGTTAGTCCATGTGCCGAGGCTATATTAATTATGCGACCCCATCCCGCTTCGCGCATTTTGGGCAATGCAGCGGCCGTTGTATGGAAAGCCGAATTGAGGTTGATCGCAATAATCGCGTTCCACTTGTCGATCGGAAAATCTTCGACCGGAGAGACAAACTGAATTCCGGCGTTGTTCACAAGAATATCACACTGACCAGCCTGAGTGATCAAATTCCGGCATGCAGCTGCATCGGACATATCGGCCGAAATATAGCGGCAGTTTACGTCGAACTCGTCCGCAATAGATCTGGCCAATGCGTGATCTTCCTCAGTGTCTGTAAAGGAATTCAGAATCACATTCGCGCCAGCCCGTGCAAGTTCTTTTGCCATTCCCAAACCGATTCCCGAGTTTGATCCGGTAATAACTGCAGTTTTCGCATTCAGCGTCATAATGGTCCTCCGACACACGATTATTCCAATAAAATAACATGCTGCATCGCCGAAAGGCGAGCCGGTAATCGTGCTGTTGCAGAAAAAAAACGCCGGCGCGAAGCCGGCGTTAAGTTATTGAGGCAGGTTTCATACAGGCAAGAAACCTATCGAGCAGTAAAGCCCTTATACAGAATTCCGATGACTTGTCCAAGCCCAATCTGTGGTCAGCAATTGCGTGATCTTGTAAAAAACGGTTTGTTTCCAATTGTTTTCTTGTAATCCGAGAGATTTTACGTACTCCATCGCGGCTACTTTTCCGTATAATTTGTGCGAATTAATAAACATGGCGCAGGATATAGACTCAGCCGATATAACTTGTTTGCTTTAAAGAGCTGCCACCATATCCAGCAAATATCTAAATTTTTGTGTGGCCTTCCTAAAAAGTGGTGTCAGCTCCGCTTGCCCAATGCATCCCCTTCCTCTAATCAAGACAAGGCAAACAATGTCTTAACTCAATCAGGGACGCCGAAATGCGCAAGGTTTTCGTCATTCTTTCATGTCTACTGGCCCTTTCGGCCTGTTCAACTGTCGAAGGACTGGGCCGTGATATTTCTGGGGGCGCCCGTACCATACAGGGATGGTTTTAATATGAAAAAAGTCGTTATCGTAGCAGCTCTTCTTGCCGTAACTGGGTGCTCAACTGTCAGCACAGCAACCGGCGCTGTCGGTGGTGCCGCAAAAAGCACGGTACAAACGATCGGTGGATGGTTCGGCGGCTAAACCAAAGCCGTCACCCATAAGATCGTTGCATCCTCGGGGCTAACCGAAATCACGTTGTGTCCCATGGCAGCGTCATAATAGGCGCTGTCACCCCGACGCATTTCAATCGGCTCGTAAAATTCCGTGTAGAGCCTAATGACGCCTGTCAAAACAAGCAAGAATTCCTCCCCATCGTGGCGGACCCAACCGTCAAACTCCTCGATATTGCGGGCTCTGATTCTTGCCCGATAGGGCAGCATTTTCTTTTTAACCAGACTTTCGGCCAATAGCTCATGCTCGTATGTGGCCGTAGCCTGTTGGTTTCCCTCGTTGCTTTTGGTGACAACCATGCGGCCGTTTATTTGATCGCGCACTGGCTGCGTGAAAAGTTGAGGAACGGATATCGACAGCCCCTGAGCCAACTTCTTCAAAGCATCATAGGTTGGGGACATTTGACCGTTTTCGATCTTCGACAGCGTTGATCGGGCAAGTCCCGCCTGAATTGCGGCTTGCTCCAACGTCCAATTTCGCTCTTTACGCAGTTCACGCACCCGTTGCCCCAAGTTCAGCGGTTCAACAGCGGTGTCTTCGCTTTCAGCGCGAGCAATTGTGATTAAGGATTTCGGATCTTTTCTGGTCATGGGATGTTATTATTTCCCCATATGACTACTTGCAACTGCCCATAGTCTCGCCTAGCAGAACATCATGCTGTCTATATTCGATCAAGGTAGGCTTGCACCCTGCCCTTCTCCTTTTAATTTCGCGGCTTACGTTTTGCAGCATGCAGACGAATTGCCCGAAAAAATCGCTTTGGCAATTCTGTCCGTTTCAGGATCGGAACGGTGGAGCTACAGCAAACTCAAATCCGCGGTCCTTGGGACGGGAACTGGTTTGCTGAACCAAGGCTTGCAACCCGGAGATCGGGTTTTGCTAAGATTGGGGAACTCAGTGGATTTCCCGATCGCTTACTTGGGGGCTATCGCCGTTGGCATTGTTCCGGTTCCCACATCTTCCCAGTTGACCGAACCCGAAGTTGAAAAGATTGCAGCCATAATTCAACCAAAAGCAGCCATTGCAGCACCAGCGGTGTCGTGTCCAAATACCATAGGCTGTCCGATTATCTCGGAGAACGAATTTAGGGAATTTCGGGATCTGCCGTCTGCTGAGTTTGAAATGGGTGACCCAAACTGGTTGGCGTACATCCTCTTCACCTCTGGCACATCAGGGAAACCGACCGCAGTCATGCACGCACATCGCGCTATTTGGGCGCGTCAAATGATGTGGGTAGATTGGTACGGATTGAATCAATATGACCGTTTGTTGCATGCAGGAGCCTTGAACTGGTCCTTCACACTGGGGACTGGGCTTATGGATCCGTGGAGCATCGGCGCGACCGCGCTTATTCCAGCGGATGGTGTCCCTTTAACTTCGCTACCCTTGCTTCTTAAAAGGCACGACGCCAGCATTTTTGCTGCCGCACCAGGTGTATACCGCAAGTTGATGCAGTCTCATCCCACAATGGACTTGCCCAAACTTAGGCATGGTTTAACCGCTGGCGAAAAGCTTCCTGAAGCGGTCCGCAATGATTGGGAGGCGGCGACGGGCACCCAAGTGTTTGAGGCATTTGGAATGTCCGAAATGTCTACGTTCATCAGTGGATCGCCTGACTTTCCAGCAAAAGGGAAATTGGGAAAACCACAGATGGGCCGAAAGGTTGCGATTATGGGCGACGAAGGACCGGTACCTATTGGCGACCACGGCGTCATCGCTATTGCGGATGATGATCCGGGGCTGATGCTGGGCTACCTCGACGACCCTGAAGGGACCGCCCAAAAGATACGCGATGGCTGGTTTGTGACGGACGATGTCGCTGAAATGCACCAAGACTTTACGATCACCTATCATGGACGACGTGATGATGTAATGAATGCCGGAGGCTTTCGGGTGTCCCCGATAGAGGTAGAAAACACTCTGGCTGCCTTCCCCGGCGTTCACGAAATCGCCGTAACCGATGTCGAAATCAAAGCAGACACCACAATAATTGCAGCGTTCTATACATCTGATCACGAATTAGACGTAGAGGCATTCCGGCGTTTTGCAGAAGAAAATTTGGCGCGCTATAAACAGCCCAGATTGTTCAAACGGGTTGATGTTCTGCCGCGTGGAAACAATAACAAACTGTTACGTAAAGAGTTAAAGAGAAAGGTGCGAAAATGATCCGTCTCGACATACTCTCTGATCCCATTTGCCCTTGGTGCTATATCGGCAAAGCACGGCTGGAAGAGGCGTTAGCCCTACGTCCCAATAATCCATTCGAAATCCAATGGCACCCTTTTCAACTCAACGACAACATGCCGAAAATTGGAATGGACCGACGGGCCTACCTCGAGTTGAAATTCGGCGGTAAAAAGGGTGCGATCCAAGTATACTCAGAAATCGCCAAGCACGCGGAAGAGGCCGGGCTCGAAATCGATTTCGGCGCCATCGAAGTTACCCCCAATACCATTGATGCGCATCGCCTGATCCACTGGTCAGGTTTTGAGGGCAAGCAGTATGAAATGGTGACGCGGCTATTCGAAGCTTATTTTCGCGAAGGTAAGAATATCGGCGACGCAGAAACATTGGTCAGTATTGCTGCAGATCTTGAAATGGATGCTTCGGCGACCGCTCAAATGCTTGAAAGCGATACGGATATCACAGCCATCCGAGAGCGTGACAAACAAGCCCGGGATATGGGCGTCCGTTCAGTTCCGACTTTTATTGTTGGCGGTCAACATGTGGTAACAGGAGCCCAACCTGCGAAGCTTTGGCTGGACGTTATCGACGAAATCACTGGGATTGGCGAGCCTCTACAATGAGATTTCTGAAGCTATTCACAGTCTTTGCAACCCTTGCGCTGATTATCCTAGCCGGCACAGTCTTCTTTCGGCACGTAGAAGGTTGGTCCTGGCTAGACAGCTACTTTTTTACCGTCGTGACCCTATCAACTGTTGGATATGGAAGCCTTGTTCCGGCGACAGCCATTGGAAAAATCGGGACCACAGTACTGATATTTCTCGGGCTTGGCGTTTTTGCTGTTGTGATCCAACAATTTGGCACGTTTGCTATGCGAAAACGCGAAGAACATACCGAATGGCTGATCGCAGGATTGGGCTCAAAAGATGAAGCACATCCTGCCAACATTGACGCTCCAAGCGACACCAATACAGGCGACCCTAAACCTTAGCATTCTTTTTCTTTTCGACAATTTTTTCTGCTAGCTCGCGGGCAATAGCAAAGGCACCTTTGATTTTATCGCTATCCTTTTTCCAATCTCTGCGAACGACTATTTTGTTGTCCTTCACTTTCGCCAGACCGCGTTGATCGCGAATAAACGAGACCAATCCTTCAGGTGAGGCAAACTTGTCATTATGGAACTGAATAGTAGCCCCTTTCGGTCCGCCATCCAATTTGGCGATCCCTGCTCGTTTACACATGGCTTTGATCCGTACGACCAGAAGCAATGTGTTGACCTCTTTGGGAAGCTTTCCAAATCTATCAATCAACTCGGCCGCAAACCCTTCCAATTCGACCTTAGTTGTCAGTGAGGACAAGCGGCGATAGAGACCCAGACGCACATCAAGATCGGGCACATAATCTTCGGGGATCAAAACCGGCACGCCCAAATTGATTTGTGGCGCCCATTGGTCATCGGCTTCAGACAAGCCCTCCATTTCACCCGAACGGATTTTGGCAATCGCCTCTTCCAGCATGGATTGGTACAGTTCATATCCAACATCACGCATCTGGCCAGATTGCTCTTCACCCAGCAAGTTGCCTGCACCTCGGATATCAAGATCCTGTGATGCCAACGTAAAGCCAGCTCCGAGTGTATCCAGAGATCCCAATACTCGCAGGCGCTTTTCGGCGGTCGCGGTCAACTTGGCCCGTGGCTTTGTTGTTAAATATGCATAGGCGCGGGTTTTCGAACGGCCTACCCGTCCCCTGATCTGATAGAGCTGAGCCAGACCAAACATATCAGCCCTATGTACGATCATCGTATTCGCTGTCGGAATGTCCAAGCCGGATTCTACAATCGTCGTTGCCAGAAGGACATCATATTTACCATCATAAAAGGCATTCATACGATCATCCAATTCGCCCGCAGCCATTTGACCGTTGGCAACGATATAAGATAATTCAGGCAATTGCTCTTTCAAAAACTCCTCGATCTCGGGAAGATCGCTTATGCGCGGCACAACGAAAAAGCTTTGCCCCCCGCGATAATGTTCACGCAACAACGCCTCGCGGATGGTAACCGCGTCGAATTCGCTGACATAGGTGCGGATAGCCAACCGGTCGATTGGGGGCGTTCCGATGATCGACAAATCGCGAACTCCTGACAAACTAAGTTGTAGGGTGCGCGGGATGGGTGTGGCGGTCAAAGTCAGAACGTGAATATCGCTACGCATTTGTTTCAAGCGTTCTTTGTGCGTCACACCGAAATGCTGCTCTTCATCCACGATGAGCAACCCAAGATTCTGAAACCGAACGCCTTTGGCAAGTAGGGCGTGGGTTCCCACGACAATATCAACCGTTCCCCGCGCCATGCCATCGCGGGTCGCCTGTGCGTCCTTGGCAGACACAAACCGCGACAACTGACGAACTTCGAGCGGGAAACCGCGAAACCGTTCCGCAAAACTTTTGGCATGCTGACGAGCCAAAAGCGTCGTCGGTGCAATTATGGCAACCTGAACACCCGACATGGCAGCAACAAAGGCCGCTCGAAGTGCCACCTCAGTTTTGCCAAAACCAACGTCGCCGCAAATCAAGCGATCCATCGGCTGACCAGAGGACATATCGTCCAAAACATCCGAGATTGCCTGCAACTGATCATCCGTTTCCTGATAAGGAAAGCGGGCCAAAAATGCATCCCACATACCCATTGGGGGCTCAATGATCGGGGCTTTTCGCAAAGCTCGTTCAGCCGCAATGCGGATCAGGCGATCGGCCATGTCACGGATGCGTTGCTTAAGCTTGGCTTTCTTTGCCTGCCACGCGCCACCGCCTAGACGGTCAAGCAGCCCCTCATCGTGCCCATACTTGGATAGCAGTTCGATATTTTCAACGGGAAGGTAGAGTTTGGAGTTTTCCGCGTATTCTAAAAGCAGGCATTCATGCGCCGCACCGGCGGCAGTGATAACCTCCATCCCTTGATATCGCCCAATACCGTGATCAACGTGAACGATCAAATCACCAGGACTAAGTGACTGGGTTTCTGTCAAAAAGTTCTCGGCACGCCGTTTTTTGCGCGGAGCACGTATCAACCTGTCGCCAAGTACATCCTGTTCGGAAATGACAGTCAAGTTTCCGGTTTGGAACCCATGCTCCAAACCCCAAACCATGAGATACAGACCGCGTTTGCCGACAGAACGGAAGTCAGAAATCTCGATAGTTTCTGCAAGCCCTTCGTCTTCGATCAACCCAGCCAAACGTTCTCGGGCACCTTCGGAGTAGCTGGCTATAACAACCGGTCCTGATTGAAGGCGATTTCGCACATGATCTGCCAAAGCACCAAAGAGGCTGATATTTTCTTGTTGCCGTTCGGGCGAAAAGTTCCGTCCGATACGACCGCCAGCATCGATCACGCCGGGGCCGGATGGCTTGGGGAGCGGTGAAAACTGCAGGGCTCGATGATTTTCTGTCGCCGCCGCCCAGGCCTGTTCGTCCAGATACAATAGCCCAGCAGGCACTGGTTTATAAACGGTATCAAGACGCCCCTTTTGCGTTAGCGCATGTTGACGGGTCTGATACTGATCCTCGATGCTGTCCCAACGGGCCAAGCGGGCGGGCGTGAATTGGTCGTCAAAAGACAAAGTGGCGTCAGGTATGTAATCAAAAAGGGTTTCCAGTTTATCGTGAAAAAACGGAAGCCAATGCTCGATCCCCTGATATTTTCGTCCGGCACTCACGGCCTCGTACAAAGGATCATCTGTTCCTGCGGCCCCGAATTCGATCCGGTAATTTTGACGAAAACGGGTAATTGATGCGTCATCTAAAATGACCTCGGAGACCGGAGCCAATTCGATCCGCTCCAAGCGTTCTGTGGTCATCTGGGTAGCAGGGTCAAACTGACGGATGCCATCCAGAATATCGCCAAACATATCCAAACGGACTGGCCCCGTGTCTCCGGGCGGGAAGATGTCGATAATACCGCCGCGTACAGCGTAATCGCCGGGATCCATGACTGCTGGTGCCTGCGCAAAGCCCATTCGAACCAGAAACTCTCGCAAGGCTCTCTCGTCAATTCTTTCACCGACACTTGCTGTAAAAGCTGATGTACGCAGAATATCCCTAGCAGGAACCTTTTGAGTTGCTGCATTCAATGTTGTCAGCAATACGTACTTTTTCGGCATGCCATGAATAAATGCGGCAAGACACGCCATACGCGCAGCTGAAACGTCAGCGTTAGGTGATATTCGATCATAGGGCAAACAGTCCCACCCCGGGAACACAAACACAGGCATATCTGGCGCATACAGCCCCAAGGCCTCGCGGATAGCAGCCATTCGCGAAGCATCCCGCGCGACATGGCAAACTGGCGCACTTCTATCCTCAATCTCTTTCAGGATTAGGCGCGCGTCGTAGCCCTCGGGGGCACCGCCAACGAGTATTTGTGATGTGTTTACCATGCGCTAAAGATCACCGCTGTCTGTTTGGAAGGCGTTACTTAGAGCAACTTAGTGCACGGGGGAACTGGAAACAGAAATCAAATAGAACATTCCCCACATCGACGTGACAAAAATCGAAGCCATGCCAATAAACATGATGGCCAATCGGGTTCTGCGAAAAAGTTTATACAGTTCTTTTCCGGTCGGTAGGTCGTGATCCAGTCTACGTGCCGTCGTCACCGTAATTAATCCGACAAAAACCAGCGGGAAGGTCAGTAGGAACAATGCCTGAAAGAACTCAGAACCATATACAAACCCCAACGCCGCAAACAATGTTTGAAGGAAACTTACCACTGCAACCATGATCATCCCTGCAATCCGCTGAATGTTCTGTAACCGCGCTACATTGATTTTCAGCAATGTGTGCACTCGGGCTTCGGCGTCACCACCTTCTTTCACGGCCTTTTGAACCAAATCGAAGGGGACGCCCAAAACCCAATGCGTCGCAGAGGACCATGTGATGGCGATCAGCAACCAAAACCAAATGCTAGAGAAAGAGTTGGTCTCTATAAGATAAAAGAGATCCATCCAAATGGCCTCGTCATTGCTTTTCAAATACTCGCATTGGTATTAGCCTGCGGACACGAACTTGCCCAGAGGCACTTTAACGCTGGACGTTTACTGCGGTTATTTTGAAACAAAGGCACACTGCGAATGCAACCTATCATCGCCCCCTTCCCCCAAACCCGCCTTCGTAGAACCCGAAAGAGTCCTCAACTGCGAGATTTGGTGCGAGAAAATTACCTTACTGCGGGCGATCTAATTTGGCCCGTGTTTGTACGCGATGGACAGGGCATTGAAGAACCAGTGCCTTCCATGCCAGGCGTCTACCGTCGATCGGTAGATAAAATTGTCGAGGCCGCTAAAGAAGCGGCAGATTTGGGAATACCAGCGATTTGCTTGTTTCCCTACACAGACCCTTCAAAGAAAACCGAGGATTGCGCCGAGGCGTGGAATCCCGACAATCTCTCGAATACCGCCACGCGGGCGATCAAAGCCGCTTTGCCACATATGGCTGTAATGACCGACGTAGCGCTGGATCCCTATAACATCAACGGACACGACGGCTTTGTCGTTGACGGAGAAATCCTGAACGACGAAACCGTCGAAGCGTTGGTCAAGCAGACCTTGTCGCAAGCCGAAGCAGGAGCCGATATCATCGGACCCTCGGACATGATGGATGGCCGTATCGGCGCGATGCGCGACGCGCTTGAAGCAAACGGACATACCAATGTGTCGATCCTGAGCTATTCGGCCAAATACGCATCGGCATTTTATGGCCCTTTCCGCGATGCGGTTGGCGCAAGCGGAGCTTTAAAAGGCGATAAAACCACCTATCAAATGGATCCTGCCAATTCCGACGAAGCACTCCGTCTTGTGGCACGAGATCTTCAAGAAGGTGCGGACATGGTGATGATTAAGCCAGGCATGCCATATCTGGACGTTTGCAGACGGGTCAAAGATACCTTTGGAGTACCAACATTCGCGTATCAGGTCTCAGGCGAATACGCGATGATTGCAGGAGCTGCACAAAACGGATGGATTGACGGTGATAAAGCAATGTTTGAAAGCCTCATGTGTTTCAAACGCGCAGGATGCGACGGCATTTTGACCTACTTCGCACCGCAGGTGGCCAAAGCGATGGCGGGGTGACTTGCCCTTTCAAAACGCTTATATTCACGCCAGAAACCGAAGCGAGCGAATTCGTTTTGGAACGACAGCAGTACAGGCAAGAAGATGAAAAGCTATAACAGACGATTTGTTACCTTCGGACTTGGCGCAGGCGCTCTGGGCGCAGTGGCAGCATGCAGTAATGGGGTCGGTAGCGCAGGAGGTCCAACAATTGACGCACGTGTGGACGAAACCCTGAACTACCTCTTTACTACCTACCCCTCGACGAGAAATCTGGCTGAAAACGCCGCAGGTATTCTTGTGATGCCACTTATTACCGAAGCAGGCATGGGCTTAGGTGCCGCGTACGGACGCGGTGCATTGCGGGTCGATGGTGTGTCGGTCGATTATTACTCGGTTGCGCAGGCAAGCGCAGGCTTTCAGTTCGGCGCACAGCAATATGCCCATGCGCTGTTTTTCATGACTGACGAAGCCCTACTCGAGTTCCGCCGGTCGTCTGGTTGGGTTGCCGGCGCTGACCTTGAATATGTCTTCCAAAACGATGGCGAAAACTTCAAAGCAGACACGACGACCATGAGCGAACCTGTGTTGGCGATGGTCTTTGGACAGGCGGGCATCCGTATTGGCGCTACGATCGAAGGGGCGAAATACACCAGGATCATCCCGTAACACTTTGATTTTATACTCCGGCAAGGAACTGACACATGCTTTTATTCCGCTGGCTCATCAGAATCAGCACGGCTGTTGTCGTTCTTGCCGGAGCTGCAGTCATCCTGGTCTATTATCTCGCTAGCCGTTCCTTACCTGACTACGACAAAACCTTGGACGTGACGGGAATTTCGCAACCCGTTCGAATAGTACGCGATACTGCAAACGTCCCTCATATATTTGGCGAAAACGACAAAGACGTATTCTTTGGTTTGGGATATGTGCACGCGCAGGATCGACTTTGGCAAATGTTGGTATTGCGTCGTACCGTTCAGGGGCGCCTGTCTGAACTCTTTGGCGAACGAACGGTCTATATCGACACGCTTCTTCGTCACCTTGACCTTTACGGAGCCGCAACACGTTCGGTCTCGGCCCAGACACCCGAAGCTTTGGCTGCACTTGAGGCGTACTCAGCCGGTGTGAACGCCCGTATCGAAGAAATCAACCGCGACGCATTAGGGCGCGGGGCCCCCGAGATGTTCCTGTTTCCGGCTTCCCTGCCCCCTTGGACACCTGCCGACTCACTGGCG
>Ga0181590_10002949_pt1 | contig 14272 bp, 15 predicted proteins | sample 071ome_34_FD_132446 | JGI IMG/M metagenome (GOLD analysis project Ga0181590, IMG submission 132446) | Coastal salt marsh microbial communities from the Groves Creek Marsh, Skidaway Island, Georgia - 071411BT metaG (megahit assembly) | ecosystem: Environmental > Aquatic > Marine > Intertidal... | reverse complement strand
GTATAGGGGTTTCCTATGGTTCGCACAGAACAACGACACGACTGACTACGTGGAGTTGAGCATCAAACTGGCCGAGAGCATAAAGTTGTGGAACAAGGAAAACAAAATCTGTGTGGTAACCGATGAGAGAAGCAAGTTCCAGCATCGCTCGGTTGACGTTGTCAAAGTGCTCAAAGAAGATGCCAGTGCAGAACACAAGACCAAATGGGCCAATGAACACAAGGCGTTTTACGTGACGCCTTTCACACACACGATAAAGTTAGAGAGTGACATGCTGTGGACAACGAACACAGACTGGTGGTGGAATCATCTGTGGCAACACGATCTAGTCTTCAGCGTTGACTGTAGGAATTACAAGGACAGCATAATCACTCGCACACCGTACAGGAAATTATTTTTACGTAACTGCCTACCAAACATATACAATGGACTCATGTATTTCAGGAAAAGTAAACGTGCCCAGCAGTTCTTTGACATCGCGAGGCAGGTCACTGAAAACTGGAACGAAGTCAAAAAAAATATGCTGATAAATTGCCATGACGAATATCCCAGCACAGATGTGGTATTCGCACTGGCTCACAGGATAGTTGACCCCACAGATAAAAGCCTGATAGACTACGAATGGTTCAAGTTCCTACACCACAAACCTTCTGTGAACGGTCTTGACAAATGCAAGGATCAGAACAATTACCTTTTCCCAAACAGGCACAATAACGCGTATTACCTAGGAGACAAACGCGTCTCTAGGGTATGGCATTACTTTGACAAGGAGATGAATGTCAGAATTTCTTAAAGCATTCCAAGATCTACAACAGCCGCGGGAGAAAAAACATTTCGTGACCATAGAAGGCATCCAGTTTGAGGTTAGTCTTGAAAAAAAACTTGAGGTTCTAAAAAATGGCGAACAAAATTATATTTTATCAAAATCTGGAATCACCCTCAGGAAACCAGCCGTAAGGAAAGTACGATACAGCGTTTTGAAGACAGCGGACAAGGGATACAGTTTTGAGCGGGGTGACATTCATTGGCCCAACGCAGTGAAAGAAAATGGAGAAACATGGCAGATAGAGTACGAGTAAGCGACCTGGACTTTGTGTACATCAGTTTTAAGGAACCTAACAAAGAGGAGAACTGGGCTGACCTCAAGAGCAAGGTGCCTTGGGCCAAGCGTGTGGACGGTGTCGTTGGATTCGACTCAGCACACAAGGCCGCGGCGGAACTGTCGGAGACTGACTTCTTCATCAGCGTTGACGGTGACAACGTCATAGATGAGAGTTTCCTGTTACAAACTCTAGATTGGTCGAAGACTGACCGGAAATCAGTACACAGGTGGCGTGCCAAGAACAACATCAACGGATTGGTGTACGGCAACGGCGGACTGGTAGGTTGGCACAAGGAAACCTGTCTCACCATGAAGACACACGAGAACGCCGAACGTGAAGAGAACAAGATGGATTTCTGCTGGGGAGTACCACACGAGAATCTTCACAACTGTTATTCACAAACAATAATAAATTCAACCGCTCAACAGGCCTTCGTGGCCGGATTCAGAGAAGGTGTAAAGATGTGCACCAACAAGGGTAAGGCAATAAAGCCCGGCGATTTTTCTAAGATATGGCCAATCAATCTGAGGATACTCACGACTTGGTGCACCATAGGTGCTGACGTGGACAACGGCAAGTTCGCCATGCTGGGCTCCAGGATGGGCAGTTTCTACACTGTGGTGGACCATGCCAACTACGACTTCGACGTGAGTGATCTGGACTCGATGGCGGACTACTTTAACGAGACTGTACAACCAGACAACATTGACCGTGAGTTGGAGTTGTGGGGTAACAGCCTCAGACAGCAGTTGGACATGCCCATAGCGGACTTCGACGATGATGACAGCAGGTTCTATCGTTTCGTGATGCCACAGCACATCAACAAGGGGGTGCAAGATCGTGAGTACCAGTGATTACAAGAGCGATGCTCTGCGGGCCAAAGAAAAACTCCAAACCGTATCTCCGACCATGTGCCTGGCCAAGTGGAACCAGGTTTCACTGCACCTGCCGACGGGACTCACAAACAGTTGCTACCACCCACCCCTGCACGAGATAGACGCCACCAAACTGAAAGACAATCCGGCCGCCCTACACAACACAGCAGAGAAACTTTCCCAGAGGCAACAGATGTTGCGTGGAGAAAAATCTCCAGGATGTAGTTACTGCTGGAACATGGAGAAGACAGGAGAGATGAGTGACCGTCACTACCGTTCCGGTGAGCCATGGGCCATGCAGGACTTCGATACGATATTAAAGAATCCATTGTCAGAGACGTGGATGCCCAGGTACGTGGAGGTAAACTTCAACCACGCTTGTAACTTCAAGTGTAGTTACTGTTCGCCACAGTTCTCCACAACCTGGGCGCAGGAGACGGAACGCTACGGCGAGTTCCCAACAACACCACCACACAACGCACCCGAGCACTTCCAGGGCAGGCGAAGACCCATACCCAACAGGGACAGAAACGAGTACGTCGAGGCGTTTTGGCGATGGTGGCCCACGCTGTACAAGAACCTCAAACACTTCAGGATGACGGGAGGAGAGCCCATGATGGACAACAACACCTACCGGGTGCTACAGTACATAATGGACCATCCCAAGCAGGACCTACACCTGAACGTGACATCCAACATGTGTCCCCCGGACAAGAAACTCAAGGAGAAGTACTTCAACATGGCACAGAACATCTGCATGGAGGGGAAGGTGGAACACATGATGCAATTCGTCAGTGTGGACGCCTTCGGCAAGCGGGCCGAATACATAAGGCATGGATTGGATTTCAACTACATGATGGCGAACGTGGAGGAGTTCCTGGACAGGATCCCCAAGCGCAACAGCATAACCTTCATATGCACCTACAACAATTTGAGTATCACAAGCATGGACAAATTGTTGGAAAAAATACTGGAACTGCGTAAGAGATACAGCAAGACATACCAGCGTGTGTGGTTCGATGTGCCACTGCTACGCCAACCCGCGTGGCAACAGATAACACTGTTGCCCGAGAGTTACCAGAGCATACACGAGGCGAACATAGAATACATGGAACAGAACTCCGGTGAGGAGAACGGGTTACACATATTCAAGGACTTCGAGATCCAAAAGATGCGACGCAATCTCGCCTACTGGCGCGAAAACGCGGACGCAAGTACGCAAAATAAAAAAAACTTTTACGCTTTCTTTAACGAACACGATCGCAGACGTCTCACAAGGTTTTTGAATACCTTCCCTGAGATGGCGGAGTTCTGGGAGGAGTGCAGTAACGCATGAAGACGATAGGATTCTTTGGAGACAGTTTCTGTGCCAGAAACCAACCTGAGAGCTGGTGCAACATCCTGCAGGAGAAATTGGGTTGTGCAAGGCCGAGTTGGTTTGGTGAGCCAGGTAGGAGCGTATGGAGTGTAATGTTTAGATTCAACATGTTGATCGACCAAGGACGAGTGCCTGACATATCGGTATTTTGTTGGACGGAGCCTTACAGATTGTATCATCCCAAATTGATTTTGAGTGCAAACACAGAACCTTTGGATGGAGTGAATCCAGACGTATATAAGGCACTTGACAACTACTGGAAATACCTACACAATTATGACAAGGATGAAATGTCATATGAGTACGCACTAAAATACTATGACCAGCATGTTTTATCAGAGGTTAACAGTGAGATTGTGCAGATGTGGAGTTTCAGACCTTTCGAAACTGCTGGGAAAGACGCAGGAATGAGGTTAACCACGGGTACATTCATAGATGAGAGCATGTATGAATTCAGTGGCGGTAAAGACAGTCAGGGGCGTGGCGACATAAATCACATGACAGAACAACAAAACAAACAATGGGCGGAAAAAGTTTATGAACGACTTAGAGTATAAAAAACAGATATTAGATCCTAAATCTGCCAGTTTTTGTGGAGCAAAGTGGTACAACGCCACGATATGGTTGGGGTCAGGGATGACCACGAGTTGCCACCATCCACTACCACACAAGATCGACATAGAAGAGATCAAGACAAACCCAAGCGCGATCCACAACACCAAACAAAAGAAAGAACAGCGTAGGCAGATGCAGTGTGGAGAGAGGCCAAAGGGTTGCGAGTACTGTTGGAAGATAGAAGACATCGGAAGGGACGCAATCAGTGATAGGGTCTACAAGTCAAAAATATTTTCTAACGATGCATTGGACGAAGCACACAGATCCGATCACAATGTGGATTGGAACCTAAAGACATTGGAGATTGCTTTCGACAGAACATGCCAGTTCGCTTGTACCTATTGCAATCCGGCTTTCAGTTCAACATGGGCCAACAACATCAAACAGCAAGGACCATACACAGGATTACAATCAGACGGCAGGAACCATTTCACACACGCACACGATTCTGCAGAACCCTATAAGAAGGACGAGACGAATCCTTATGTGGAAGCATTCTACAAATGGTGGGAGACCGACCTACACAAGAGTCTAGATGAATTACGTATAACCGGTGGTGAGCCAATGATGTCACCAAACTTATGGAGATTGTTAGACTGGATAGAGACGCAGGGTGACAAGATGAATCCCAACATGCGTATCGCAATCAATTCAAATTTAGGTGCGAAGCAAAGCATTATAGATAGATTCAAGACTAAACTTAAAGGATTCAAAAACTTTCATCTATACACTAGTTGCGAAGCAACATTCAAACAAGCGGAATACATCAGGGACGGTTTGAATTACACTGATTGGCACAGCCAGATATTGCACATGATGGTTGATAAGGTGCCAGGTGAGATACACAACATGGCAACAATCAATGCTTTATGTTTGGAATCGTTACCTGAGTTCTTGGAGAAAATTGTTTGGTTCAAAAATGCAGGTAAAGTTTATGGAACCAAAGTAAATTTCACACTTAATATATTGAGATTTCCAAGTTTCCAATCACCACTTGTACTGCCAGACGACCTGAGAAATAAATTTAAACTTGATTTGGTAAAGTTCTTAAGTAATAATGAAAAACACTTGGAACACATGGAAATCAATCAAACACAAAGACTTATAGATTATTTAGATGTTGTTAAGACACCGCATGCGGGTGCGGCCGAACAGAGCAAACTGCAAAAAGATTTTAAAACATTTTACAGTCAATACGACAAGCGCCAAGGAAAGGATTTGGAGAAGACTTTCCCAATTATAGGAGAATGGTACCGTGGCATATGAGTACGGGGCGAAAGAGCCTGAGAAACTAAAAATAAAAGATATGACTCCTAAACAGAAGGAGTTGCTGATAGACAGTGACAACTTCTGTATGTTGCCATGGATGCACCTTCACGCATTTCCGGATGGAAGGGCGTACCCTTGTTGTTTCTCTTTGGACAAGTTGCCAGTGGGAGATCTCAATAAACAATCCATGCAGGAAGTGTGGAATGGTGATAAAATGAAACAGATGCGTCTGAACATGTTGGAAAACAAACCTTCCCGCGAATGTTTCAAATGTTACGATCAAGAAAAATCAGGTTTCTTCAGTTTACGTCTGAGTTCAAACAAACACTTCGGACACAACATAGACATGGTCAACACAACACAGCCTGATGGATCGGCAGACTTTGTCATAAAGTACTGGGACATAAGATTCAGTAACCTGTGTAACATGGCCTGTAGGAGTTGCGGCACATGGTTCAGTTCTAATTGGTACGAGGATCATAAGAAATTGACCGGTCAACCACCACCGCACGCCAAAATTATGAAAGTGGGTAGAACCGCCGATGACATATGGAATCAATTGATAGAACAGTTTGATCATGTTGAGCAATTTTATTTTGCTGGTGGTGAACCCATTATAATGGAAGAACACCTGCGTATCTTGAAAGAACTGGACAGACGTAAGATGTATCATGTGCGATTGATCTACAATACAAATTTTAGTAAATCCAAATTCAAAGGCACAGACATATTTGAACTGTGGAACAAGTTTGACAGTGTATCAATCGGTGCGAGCCTGGACGCGGAGGGACCACGAGCAGAATTGATGCGTAAAGGCACTGTATGGGAAGAGACAGTGGCAAATAGGAAAAGAATGTTGGAAGTCTGTCCACAGGTTGATTTTTACATCAGTGCTACGGTGGGACTTGCGAATTCTCTACACGTTGTTGATTTCCATAGGAATTGGGTGGAGCAAGGATTAATTGAAGGACAAGGTTTCAACTTCAACCTGTTGCAGTTTCCTACATGGCAACGAATGGATCTGTTGCCCGACGAATACAAACAGCAGATCAAAGAGAAATATGAAAAGCACATGGATTGGTTACGTGGGCAAGATAAACTCACACGTGCCAGTAAAGGTTTCCAAAGTGGATTAGATTATCTGTTCAGGAGAGACAAGACAGAACACTTACAGCAATTTTTCATAGAAACTAGGAAATATGACAAGATCAGGAACGAGAACTTCACTGATGTGTTCCCTGAATGGCGAGAATTATTCGAGAAGTATGAAAAGAATTAAACCCAGTGAAGGCAACAAAACGTTCTGCATGGCACCGTGGACGCACACCTATTTGAGTCCACAGATCGAAAGGCGTCTTTGTTGTAGTTCCAGGGAGGATTCGAGCAACTTCAAGCAGTACATAGACACCATTCCAAAAGATGAACACAACAGGCCAACGGGTGAAATAAATTTGTCCACGTTGGAAGAGCACTGGAATTCGGAATACATGAGGAATGTGAGGTTGAAATTGTTGGCAGGGGAGGAGATACCACAGTGTGCTGTGTGCAATCACAAACTGTTAAACGATTCAGTTTACAGGAATCATTTCAATCAATACTACAGGAATAAGATAGATGAAGCCTTTGCATCAACGGACGAAACGGGCGCAACCACCATGCAGGTACAAAGTTTCGACTACAGGTTCAGCAATCTTTGTAACTTCAGTTGTAGGATGTGTGGAGACATGTTGAGCAGTAGTTGGGAGACCGAAAACAAAAGACATGGCGTGGGCGACTACGAGAATTACCAGATCTGGGGCAGAAAAGACGTCAAAGAGCAGTTGCAGAAATTCCACGATCAGACGGTGATATATGAATTCACAAATGCCGTGGAAGACAAGAGGATCACTGAAATATACTGGTGCGGAGGTGAACCATTGATGTGGAAGATACACTGGGAGGCAATGAAAAGGATTGTAGAACTGGGATACCAGGATCAAGTCCTTGCTCGTTACAACTCAAACATGAGCAGGATCACCTACTATGGTCAGCACCTGTTCCGTGACATACTAAAACATTTCCGCCAATTCCAGATATGTGCATCAATAGATGGCACAGGTGAGATCGGTGAGTACATAAGGACCGGACTCAAGTTTGATCAATGGCTGTCCAACATCAAAGAAGGAATACCATTCACAGATGGTGGAAGGAAAACTATTGACCTGGACCTGACGATCACACTGCCGGGATTGTTCGACCTGGAGAACATGGTCAAGATGTCAGTGGAACTTGGCGATCTAGAACTGCTGACCAAACAGGTGTTCAATTTTTCTCCTGACAACGCTATGGCACCGTTGTTCATGCCATATGACATAATGAAAGAAATCATAGAAGGTGTGCTTGACAAGACCTTGAAATATAAAAACCAAAAAACAAAGGCATTCTTTGATCAACTGGCCAATATGCTGGATCAAAAGAGAAACAATGAACTTGTCTATGACAGAGACGAATATACCAAAGGACAGAAGAAAGGCAAGAGGGAAATTGAGAGGTTGGACAGGATAAGGGGAACAGACATAACCAAGATATTGGCGAATAATAAAAGGGCACTGGAATGGTGGACAAGTATATAAAATCAAACGTGTGTCCTTTGCCGTGGAACCATCTCGAGGTGGATGTTAACGGCGGAGCGTCACCGTGCTGTTTGTACAAGGGCAGTGTACCTGGCGTAAAGGTTTACAAGCAAAGCCTGAAATCCATACAGGACACGGAATACATGGAAGCGTTACGTGACCAGTTCCGCAAAGGTGAACGCCCCGTGGGTTGCCAGAGTTGTTGGCAGGAAGAAGACGCAGGCAAGATCAGTAAGAGACAGAATTCTCTGTACAAGATGAAGAACACTCTCAGGGACTGGACACCTAATAGCGAGCCAACGTTGAAATTCATAGATTTTAAGTTAGGCAACGTGTGCAATCTAAAATGTAGGATATGTGGGTCATGGAGTTCCTCTAAATGGGCACAGGAAGAACTGGACTACGGCGAGAACCCAGTGGCATTGAAAAATCTGCGTGAGGGCGGATGGCCAAAACGCAATCCACAGTTCTTCGAGGAGTTGCAGGAAGATCTCAAACACGTGGAGTACTTCGAGTTTACTGGCGGCGAGCCATTCATGATCAAGGACCACTTCAAGATCTTGATGCACTGCGTGGAGAAAGGATATGCCAAAAACATAGACATACACTACAACACAAACGGAACGCAACTGCCACCGCAGGATATTTTTGACCTGTGGGGTTATTTCAAACGTGTTGAGATAGCATTCAGCATAGATGACGTGGGAGCACCTTTTGAATATCAAAGACATCCTGCAAACTGGAGAGAAGTGAGTGCTAACCTTGTGAAATTCAAAGAGATGAAGACCGATAACATGGAATTCCAGATATGTTCCACGGTCTCCATATTCAACGTGTTCAACTGGGCCAAGATCGCCCTATGGGTGGCACAGTATCAACCCAAATACTTCTACGTGAACACTTGTTTCGACCCCGATGTGTTCAACGTACAGACACTGCCACAGCAGGTCAAAGACATAGTGACTGATAGATACCACATGCTGACGGACTACCAACCCAGCATACGTTTCATGAATGCGGCCAACAGGGACACGCCCGAGATCCGAGAACACAGGAAACAGAGAATACTACAGACTGACCGGTACAGGAAGGAAAATTTTGGAGAAGTATTTCCACTTTTAAATAAGGTTTTAAAGATATATGACTAAGAAATTCATAGCGGGAGGATGCAGTTTCACTTTTGGACACGAGTTGAGTGATGACCAACAAGGCAAGACCCCAAGCAAAAAAACCTGGGCACACGGATTGTTCAAACAAACCAAGGACGACGACGATACAGAATATATTTGTGTGGCACGCGCCGGATCCGGAAATAGCGGTATAGCACGTAGGGTGTTTCAGGCCGTGGCACACAACGACAGGATAGAGTGTATGGTGGTAATGTGGAGTTTTCTCTCTAGGTATGACTGGGCCATGCCCAGACACAAAGCGTTAGAGGACACAAGGTGGGCAACAATCTCACCATGGGACGCCAACATAGATGCCAAAGAAAGACACAGGGCACTGTCAGGATCAGAGGTACAAACAGAACAGTGGAAAATAAGACAAGAGGCATTCACTGAAGCAAATGTGAAGCCCTTTGCAGAATCATTGTACAGGCACGCCGCAAACCAGTATCACGAAACGTATTTGAGTTGGAAAAGCATAATCTGGTTACAGAACCTATTGGAGAAAAAGAAAATACCGTACATGTTCACACTTGCTGACAATTCATTGTTTTACCAAGAGCTCACACATCATAAGGAACAAGATGCTTTCATGAATGCACTGCACTCTGAGATAGACCTAACCAAGTGGTTTTGGTTTGGAGATAGGATGATGGGATTCAATCAGTGGGCAACACTTAATGATTATGGGTACGCTACAACACATCCACTTGACGAGGCACATGCTGATGCTGTACAATTAATGTTACCAACTTTTGAAAAAATAACAGGAGGAAAAAGATGATCAGATGGTTCAAACGGATCTGGAACAAGATCAGGGAAGAGATCCGGTACAGGAAGAGACTGAAAGAATTAAAGAAGAAGGATCCTTTCATATACAAATAATAAATGGAAAAGATAAAGCAGAAACTTAAGGATCTGTTCACACGCAATCCACGATTTGAGTTAATTGACTTAGATCAAATAGATGTCACGGAAGATCCAGTGAGGCCAGAACTGAGTGTGGGGTTCCGCACGAGCTATGGCAGGCGCATACTGGGGTTGAAAGACGAAGCGGGCGATACTGCCGCTGTCATCTGTTTGGCGTTCACCAATGACGTGCCGGCATCCGTGGAGCAAATGGGGTTGATGTCTCATGACGCCTACAACCAGAGCATACTACGTGGCGGGCTTGTTGGTCGGATAGCGATAGCATACACGGTATGGGCAAAAAAGAAGGGTGGTGGCAAACATATATTGAACGAAGTATATAAGAAATTCAAAAGAGAACATCACATAGAAAGATTGATCACCCTCAGTCCATTGACTGAGATGGCAGAGAAGTTCCACCTCAAGAACGGAGCCAAGTTGTTGAGACGGAACGAGGACACACAGAACTTCGAGTACGACATAACGCTGGAACAGTGGGAGCAGTATTTGGAGAAAACAAAAAAAGTTTTGAGGTTGGCATGATCTGGTGGAATTTTTATTGCTATGATTGTAAATGGAAGGGCGTAGCCAACGATTTAGACAAGGACGATTCAGCGAACGAGTGGTACGTCTGTCCGAAGTGTAGCAGTGACAACATAGAGGACATGGGATGGCACAAGGAGGAAGATGAGAATACTGGGAATTAACTGTATGAACCATGATGCCGCCATGGCGGCGGTGGACTACAGTTCTGGCATAGGAGAGATTCTGTGGGCCGCACACGCGGAGAGGTATAGCAAGGTCAAGAACGATCATTATCTAAATCAAAAGATAGTGGACGAGGCAATGACATACGGACCATTCGACAAAGTTGTCTATTATGAGAAACCTTTGTTGAAAAAAGTAAGACAGTTGTACGCAGGTCAGTACGGACTTGCAATGAGTTACACAGAAATGCCACAATGGCATCTTGACCACTTTGGTATAAAGATAGACGAGTATGTTAAACACCATGACTCACACGCCGCGGCAGGTTACTTCACGTCGCCATTCAAAGACGAAGGTGCAACAATACTTACAGTGGATGCAATAGGTGAATGGGACACAGTATCAATATCAACTGCTGACAAAATTTGGATAGAAAGAAAAGAAACAATACAGTATCCACATAGCATAGGAATACTCTACAGTGCGTTCACACATCGTTGTGGACTAAAACCTGCAGAAGAAGAATACATCCTTATGGGTATGGCCGCATACGGCACGCCAAAGTACAAGCAAAAGATCTACGATGACTTTGTAGAGCAGTCACCGTTCAAACTTAAACAAAATTTACACAGGGGATTGAGTGATTGGGAACCAAACGCAGACGTGATGGACATCGCGGCCAGTATACAGGCAGTCACAGAAGAACTACTTGCAGATTTATGGCACAGAGCCAGCAAGTATGGCAGTAAGAATTTAGTGTATGCAGGTGGTGTAGCGTTGAACTGCGCCGCGAATAGAGTTTTGGCAAACATGAACCTATTTGATAATATATGGATTATTCCAAACCCAGGCGATGCAGGATCTAGTTTGGGTTGCATAGCCGCACACCAGAAGTCGCACTTGAAGTGGGAACATCCATTCCTGGGACACAACATAGATGGTGAGTATCCTGTAGATGCACTTATAAAAGAATTAAAAGAAAACAAGATGGTAGGAGTTGCCAGCGGCAGAGCGGAGTTTGGTCCAAGGGCACTTGGTAACAGATCACTGTTGGCAGACCCCAGGGGTGAGGACATCAAAGATTTGGTAAACTCGATCAAGAAAAGACAGAAGTTCAGACCGTTTGCTCCAGCCATACTAGAAGAGGATGTGAACGACTATTTTGAGCTACCTAAAGCCGTTAAAAACACCCCTTATATGCAATTTACAGCGGCGTGTACGCATGGTAAAGACTTTCCTGCCATAATACATCATGATCACACTTCCAGGGTACAAACCGTGCGAAAAACCGACAATCCCGGGTTCCATGCACTGCTTACAGAATGGAAACGACAGACCGGTTGCCCCATACTGCTCAACACCAGTCTGAACATTAAGGGACAGCCGATCGTCAATGACAGGGAAGATGGTAAAGCATTCACCAGCAGGTATGGAGTTAAAGTTCTAGGATGAGATATCTGATTGTGTTATTATTAGTGGTAGGCTGTGGAATCAAACCCAATGCGAGCTGTGGTGTGGATCTCAACAAGGAAACCATGAAGGACATCACTGACAGTTGCGTGGAGAATCCTACTGTGGGAATAACAAAGGAGTTTTGATGAAATTTTTAATAACCGGTGGACTTGGATTTATTGGTAGCAAGGTAATAGAAGAACTGTCAAATAACGGACACCGTGTCACGTGTGTGGATAACAAAGACACTTATGGAATCATATCAAAAACAGATCTCGATAGATTGATAGCGTGGCGGACCAGGAATTGGGACAATAAAATGGTAGATGTGATCAATAAAGATATTCTAGATAGAGATGTCTGCTTGAAGGCATTCCACTCACGTCCAGAAGTTGTGATACACATGGCCACATATCCACGGGCCAAGATAGTGGATCAGGATCCCATATTAGGTATACCAAAGGTCATAGACACTACCACCAATCTACTGTGGCATGCCTCGAAGTTTGGTGCGAAAAAATTTGTTTACATCAGCAGTAGCATGGTGTATGGCGACTTCAAGGATGGCACTCGTGAGGACTCGTCGACCAAACCACAGAACATATATGGTGAGGCCAAACTCACAGGTGAAAGATTGACCAAACTTTTTGCCAAACGCGACGGGCTCAACTATGTGATAGTGAGACCCAGTGGTGTGTATGGTCCTGGAGATCTTCCTGACAGGGTCGTGAGCAAGTTCTTTGATAGGGCAATGAAGAACGAAGTTATCACACTTCATAATGGTAATAACAAAGTTGATTTCACCTACAGGCAGGACACTGTGAATGGAATTATAAAAGCGGCCATGTCTGAAGTTGCAAACACCAGTTTCAATATCACAGCGGGCAATGCCACTAGTCTGAGAAAACTCGCAGAAACTATCATAGACATAACAGGAAGTCAGTCTGAATTACAGGACACGGGTAACCATAGACTTTACCCAATGAGGGGCACGTTAGATATTTCGCGTGCCAGAGACCTTCTAGAATACGAGCCTCAGTTTGATTTGAGACAGGGGCTAGAAAGTTATTATGAATGGATTCGACAGTATACAGGTAAGATTTAACGGCTCACAGCACATTCCGTCACCTTTCGCAAACACTAGAGTCGTACCTTTTGTTGACAGTTATTACACAGTGCTCAAAAGTGTAATCGATGACATAAGGACAGAATATTTCTGGTTCTTTGCTAACTTTGTAAATGCCAACGACATCGATCTAGATTACATTCCTGAACAACACGAGAGCGATCAGATACATGTTTGGTACACCACACATCCAAAAGGTGGACTCAACAAAGAGGGCAATATAATGTTGATCCCAACAAAGAAATTCAAAGAACAAATAAAGAATATGCAATTCTTGAGAGATTACAAAGACATAAACTATCATCCACATCCTACTTTGTATCAGCAACCTGTCCCAAAAGCATTTTTCAAACTAGGCGATCCTATGCAAACCTATAAACGGATAGAAACGTTCTACTCATGGATGGTTCAAAATGATTTAGCAAATGAAACTCTGCCTAATTTTTATCCCAGTTTCTGGGAGGACATAAAATTATATTCTTGGGGTAACACCAAAGACATCATGTTGGTGCCAGGCAAACGAAATATCAAGCAAATGTACGATATCGATCGGAGCGTTCACTACGATCTAGATTACGAAACGAAACCGATGGACATCGTGTTCCTGTCCTATGACGAGCCCAGTGCAGAAAAGTACTGGCAAGTATTAAAAGAAAGGTTTCCTAGGGCAAAGAGGATCAAAGGTGTCAAAGGCAGGACACAGGCATATCACGCCGCGGCCAGTTTGAGTGAAACTGATTATTTTTTTGCGGTTTTCCCTACCATCGAGTTAGATGACAACTTTGATTTCACTTTCCAACCTGACAGGATGAAGAACGCATGTCATTATATTTTCCATGCTAGAAATCCAGTGAATGGATTGGAGTACGGGCACAGGGCAGTTATAATGTATAACAAACATCTTTGTTTATCCACTATACATCCTAATTTAGATTTCACTCTTTCACAACCACACGCAGTGGTGCCGAAACTGTGTGGGACAAGTCACTTCAATCAGACGCCAGAGATAAGTTGGCGCGTGGCTTTTAGAGAGGTGCTTAAGCTCTGTGAAATGAAACC
>Ga0181590_10002933_pt1 | contig 14327 bp, 10 predicted proteins | sample 071ome_34_FD_132446 | JGI IMG/M metagenome (GOLD analysis project Ga0181590, IMG submission 132446) | Coastal salt marsh microbial communities from the Groves Creek Marsh, Skidaway Island, Georgia - 071411BT metaG (megahit assembly) | ecosystem: Environmental > Aquatic > Marine > Intertidal... | reverse complement strand
GTTACGTTGTCGGAGAATTTTTTCCCATCGCCGATTCCGAGGATTTGCCCGGCACGGATCGGATCGACGAGGACGCTCAGCGGCGCCACGGTGTATTCATCGCCGTAGATTTGTTGCAAAGGCAGGCTCACCGTCGCGACGAGATCGGTGCAGCTTCCCACCGGTTCAGCGAGAAAGACGTCAGGTCGAGTGTCTTCCGTGAGAGAAACGGCAGCATCGATGAGAGAGTTGAAGCGACAGCAAAAACAGCCGCCGGAGATTTCTTCAACGGGGAAACGATTGGATCTCCCGATCGCAGAGTCGACGAGTCCGGCACCCTGATCATTCGTGATGAGCCCGACCTTTTGATCGCACTTATTTATGTGGGCTGCGAAGCGCTGAATGAGAGTGGTCTTTCCTGCGCCGAGAAAGCCACCGATCATGATGTATCGGGAAGGCATGAGAAGAACTTTCAACGTTCAAGGCTAAACTTTCAACGTTCAAAGTTCCGCATTCGCCGCGAAGCGGCGTTCAATACCCTTCCTCCTGCATCTTATTGATCAGGGTGGTCAGGTGATCATGATAGCCTTGGACATCGACGCTGGTTTCTTCCGGTTCACCTTTTACGGAGTAAAGCCAGCCGTCCACGTAGGGGGAACTCTTCACGATGCAGGCATCTTCTTCGAGAATGGGATTCCCGCTGACGAATTTTCCGTCCATGACCGAGAACAGATCACTGGCAGCTTTGAACCCTTCGACATAGCCGATCTGCATACCTGAGGAAACGTCACCATCTTCACCAACTTCGAATCGTGCTTCGACCAGTTCACCGAGCATTCGGGTAGCGAACTTTGTAAAGCCGACGCGCCAGACTCCGGGATTTTCTTCGTCAGGAGACATCCAGTAATGACTCAGCGAATAGCGAAAATCGACAGGGAGGCGGGCAGAAAATCGAGCGTGTTTGAAGCGAAGGGTTTCCATTTTATCCACAACATTTGGCGCGAAGAAATTCGCAGATCATTCTTGCTTTGGAGAGGCGGTATCGCGTTTCGAAAACACGATAGCCGCCTTCTTCCATCTTATCGAGAATCCCGGAATAGATACGTTTCATCAATTCAGCGGAGCGCATTGATTTGCGATCTTCGTCGGGAAGAAGGCGTTCAGCTTCGGCATAGAATGCACGAGCTACCGTCGTCTCGTGTTTCATGAGACGCTGGAAACTCGCGAGATCGGGTTTTCTTTCAAAGAGGTCGTCACGTGAAAGTCCGAAGCGTTCTAGGTCTTCTTTGGGCAGAAACACGCGCCCCTCCTCAGCATCCTCTCCGACATCGCGCATGATGTTCGTCCACTGCAGGGCGTAGCCGAGCTGCTCGGCGTATTCTCTCGATTGCGGATTCTCGTAGCCGAAAATTTCGATACTGACGAGGCCCACAGCACTGGCGACACGGTAGCAATAACGGAGCAGATCTTCTCTCGTTTCAAACTCGGGCGGATCGAGATCCATTTCGACACCGTCGACAATCGCTTCCAGGTCATCCGGATTTAACGAGCGGCGAGAACAGAGTTCGATGAATTCCTCTTCGATTCCCGAAGTTGGTTCGGCGACTTCTCCGCGAACCAGCTCGCGCCAACGCTGTAAGCCAGCTTGGCGGTCTTTCATCTGAATGTCCGGATCGTCTGCGAGATCGTCGATGACGCGGCAGAAGGCGTAAAAAACCCCCATGTCTCGGCGCTTCGTCTTGGGTAAAACCGCTAGAGCAAACGCCAGATTGGATCCGCTGCGGCGGACGATTTCGGCGGAAGTTTCGGAAGGAGGTTCCACGGATTTCAGAGCATGGGAAAGTTAGCGGATTTTGCCGAAATGGTGGCCAAAGGGATAGTAGACAAACGCTCCCCGACCGACGATGCGGTGCTCGGGGACAGCCCCCCACATTCGTGAGTCTGAGCTGTTTGCACTGTTGTCTCCGAGTGCCCAGTATTCCTTATCTTTCAATTCGACGGACAGGCGGCTTCCGTCCCTGGTGTAGCCGGTGTAGAGGCCCTCTTGCGAGGCGACTCGTTTAAAACCGGGCTCCTCAGCGATCTCTCCGTTAATCATCAGGTTGGGAGGGTCGATGGCAATCTCGTCTCCGGGAGTTCCTGCGAGACGCTTGATGTAATGCTGGGAACCTTGCCGGGGATCGAGTCCGGCCTGAATGCCCCGGATATCCCGGGTGTTAAAAACGAACACGTCGCCGCGGTTCGGCTTTTTCCAGTGATAAATGAACTTGTTCACCACGAGTTGGTCTCCTGTGTCCACCCAGCCTCTCGCGATGACATCCCCCTTTTTTACCGGAATAATTCGAGAAAAAGATGAGCCGATCAGCTGCTGGTTCAGCAGCATTTGAATACGGGAGTCAGTCCCGGGAGCGCTGTATTTATGACCTTTTTTGGTGATCAGATACGTGCGCGGGAAAAAGATGAAGTGGGTTTTCCCATACACGTTGCTGCTGTTGAGAACGATGTGGTCGTCTTCTTTGGCGATCCACTCGACATGGCTGCGGCCATACCAGAATTTATCCCAGGCGCGCTTCGGAAGGCTGGGCAATTTGTAATCGGCGGGAGCGTGATATCGGGATTTGGGATTCATATCCGGAGTCGGATACGCCACAATTCCATTAAGAGTCGGTTGCATCGAACCGGTCGGAATCTTGAACTGCTGGATGAAATAGGCGCGGATTCCCATCGCAATGACGACGGCGACGAAAATGACTTCGATGTTTTCCTTCCAGGCAGACGCCTGGTAGTCCTTGACTGATTTTTTGCAGGTCTCGGTGAGATCCTCCGCCAGAGCTTCAACTTCTTTGCGCTTCAGCTCGGGATTTTGGAGAGCTTCGACAAAATCCCCTCTTTTTTCTGCGATCAGCTCTTTTCTCTCATCGCTGATGAGGTCGTCGTTGTAGCGGAGAAATTTCCGCACTCCCTTGACGAGGGCATTGCCACCTTTGATCGCATCTTTGTCCAGGGGTAGCTCGGCGAGTTCTTCCTTGGTTTTCTTCTTGATGAAAAACATGTCGTGGAGAGTGGTGCGGGATTAGTCGCCCGTTTTCAAAACTTTGATGAACGCATCCTGCGGTATATTGACCTTGCCAATCGCCTTCATCTTTTTCTTTCCCTCTTTTTGCTTTTCGAGGAGTTTCCGCTTTCGGGAAATGTCACCGCCGTAGCACTTTGCCGTGACGTTTTTCCTCATTGCGCTGATGGATTCCCGCGCAATGATCTTTCCGCCAATGGTGGCCTGAATGGCAACGGTGAAAAGCTGCTGAGGAATCACATCTTTCAGCTTTGAGGCAAGCTGGCGACCGCGGTATTCGGCTTTGTCACGGTGAACGATCACGGAGAAAGCGTCGACGGATTCGCCGGCAATGAGCATGTCCATTTTCACGAGCTTGCCTGGCTGATAGTCGGCGTGCTCGTAGTCTATGCTGCCGTAACCGCGCGTCATGCTCTTGAGACGGTCATTGAAGTCCACTAGGATTTCGTTGAGTGGAAGAATACAGGTGAGAAGAACGCGAGTGGAGTCGAGCGTTTCGGTGTTTTCGAGGAGGCCGCGTTTTTCGGCGACGAGCTTCATCATGTCGCTGATATACTCGTTAGGCGTCATGATGTAGGCGCGTACGGTGGGTTCCAGAATCTCCTCGATGTGCTGCGGCTCGGGCAGGTAGCTCGGGTTGTCGACTTCGATTTCTTCTCCGTCGGTCTTTTTGACTTTGTAGACCACCCCAGGGTAGGTCGAAATCACGTCCATGTTGAACTCGCGCCGAAGTCGTTCCTGAATGATTTCCATGTGAAGGAGACCAAGAAACCCGCAGCGGAAACCAAAACCGAGCGCCGTCGAGCTTTCTGCCTGGTAGCTGAAGGCGGCATCGTTGATCTGCAGCTTGCCCATCGCGAGCTTGAGCTGTTCGAAATCGTCTGTCGTTACGGGATAGATCCCGCTGAAAACCATCGGCTGAATGTCTTTGAACCCCGGAAGAGGCTCGGGAGCGGAGTTTCGGGAGTCGGTGATCGTGTCACCGATTTTCACCTCACCGGATGTTTTCATATTGGCGATCAGGTAGCCGACATCCCCGGCGCGTAGAGTCTCGCGAGCCGTTTGCTTGGGAGTGAAAACTCCAACCTCTTTCACCTCATACGATTTCCCTGTCGCCATCGTGCGAATGCGAGTGCCGCGACTAACTTCGCCGGTGACAACGCGCACATAGCTGATGACGCCGCGATAAGCATCAAAGATGGAATCGAAAACCGAAGCGCGCAAGATTTCGTCCTCCGGCTCGTCGGGGGGAGGAATGCGCTCGACGACAGCATCAAGAATGTCTTCCACCCCGAGGCCCATTTTGGCGCTCGCTTCGATCGCTTCCTCAGCTGGGATCGCGAGAATGTCTTCAAGTTGCTTTTTCACCGCGTCGATATCTGCGTTTGGCAGGTCGATTTTGTTGATTACGGGGATGACGAAAAGGTTCGCTTCATGCGCGAGGTGAACGTTGGCAACCGTTTGCGCCTCGACTCCCTGCGCGGCGTCTACGAGCAGGAGAGCGCCCTCGCAGGCGGCGAGGCTTCGGCTCACCTCATAGGAAAAGTCGACGTGACCGGGTGTGTCGAGCAGGTTGAGTTGGTAGGTTTTCCCATCTTTTCCGACGTAATTCATCGTCACCGGATGTGACTTGATTGTGATGCCGCGCTCACGCTCGAGATCCATGGAATCGAGCAGTTGATCCTGCGCTTCACGCTGGGACACCGTTTGCGTCATCTCAAGAAGACGGTCAGAAAGAGTTGTCTTCCCGTGATCAATGTGTGCAATGATCGAAAAATTTCGTGTCAGCTCAATAGACATGCTGGATTGTGCCCTCCCCCCGGGGCGGAAGTGAGCGGAAACTTAGATTGATCCTGCCGAATGTAAATGCCTTTCATTCTTTGCTCAAGCGACAGGAGCGGGGCCAAATTGCCCTGCAAGATTTCGACGCGGAAGGGCTGGATCGCGCGAGAATAGACGACAAAAAAGAGCTTCCAGCCGATGACTAAAGAATCCTGAGGGCAAATTGGTATTCCGATCAATCTTAGAGCACAATAGTGACTCTGAGATTCACGCAATACTCTTCGATTTCGCCATCTTTGACAGACATCTGCTGTTCTTGCACCGAGGCGCATTTGACGTTTTTCAGCGTTTCAGGGGCACGCTTGATCCCGTTTTCGACGGCATCATCAAAGCTCTTTTCGGATGAGGAGATGATTCCCGTTACTTTGGTAGCGGAAGTAATAATGAGGAGGTTGACAGAAAAAGGTGCTCTTGAGACCAGCAGTTTTCGGGGGACGCATCAGGGAGAATCCAGGAAGTCGCGATAGCTTTGTCAGTAAATGAATCCATTCAACAGTGGCCTAGACCTCAATTCCCTCCTCCACCAGCACCTTCGACAATGCGGCTTCCATACGAGATCGGCAGTTCGCGGTTGTCTCATGCAGGTAGGCATGAAGTTTCGCATCCTCGGGACTGCGATCTTCGCATTGCTCGCTGTAGCTTTCGAAGGCGGAAAGGCTCGCAAGCAGGGAAGCGAGATGCTGAGGGCATTCGCATTTTACAACGGAAGAAATATCAGAAATCCGAATGAGCTGGTCATCGCTGAAAGCTCGCTCCGGGATGTTGCCAGTATCGGGCCGCTCAAATTTCTGATCTTTTGCTTCGGCATCGGCATCGCGGTTCTTTTCTCCCGATCGAAGGGCCAGCTGCACATCTGCGATGCAGGCGAGCTGGATTTCCGATGCGTCAACAGGAGCGCGAAGAGCTGTAATCTTCCGGATGTCTAAGGGCTTCACAACATTATCTCTGGCAAATCGATAAACAACGATCGCTCGTCGAATTCTTTGTTGTTCGATTGCTTCTCGAATCGCGGCAACATCCTCGGGAAAAAGGGTTTCTGACTCAATGATGAGCAAGTCGGAAGCGCCTTCTTTCAAGGACTCCGCCAATGCAGTTAGATCCGCGAATTCACCGACAATAGAGAGGGCAGGAGCTTTGTCAGCTGCTTCCCGGACAGCATTTCGAATCAGTTTTCCTACTACTGAGATCCGGCAAACCCCTGCAGGAGCGTGATTTTCCAAGTTTTCATCGTCTGCTCGTGACGCCAGAACGTTCTCAACACGCTCGCTCAACTGGTCCATTGAAAGCTCTGCGACCGAACCAATCGAGTGCCCATTATCGACCAATGTCTTGAGTAGCGACAAGCGTTGGATGTCTGGCTGGGAATATTTCCTGCGCTGATTTTTACTTCGATTTGGTTGTACAACCCCGTATCGACGCTCCCAAACGCGAAGAACATGTGGAGAGATTCCCGTGAGGCGGGCAACCGCACTTATCTCAAAGTATTCAACTTCAGTGTCTTCCATGGTCTAGCACATACATAGAAACTAAGGTTACGACACCTCTCGGAAAGAAAGTGAACGATTTTTCAAAAAAATACTTGTCTAACTCTTGTTCATAGACAAGAATTCGTCATACCAACGACTATCTCACCAACAATCATGAACACGACTGACGAAAAAAAGCTCCAGAGGAAAGAAGAAGCTGCGCTAATGGCTAGAATTTCAAATCGTGATGAGGGGGCATTTGCCGACTTCACGGAGAAGTACTCAGCTCTGATTTTTTCAACGGCCTTCAAAGTCCTCAATCACTACGAAGACACGGAAGATATCATGAACGAAGTGTTGGCGACCGTATGGAAAAAGGCGGAGAGTTTTCAATCTGCCAAGGGAAGCCTTGTAACCTGGATTTGCACTACGGCAAGAAATCGCGCAATCGATCGCGTTAGAAGTGTGCAAAGACGCGGAGCGCTTTATGACCGATATGAGGAAAAGGTGATGGGAGAAGCTCCTGAGAAGCGTTCCACGGGTCGCGAAGAATTGTATCGTTCGGACGCTCGGCAGGTTTTGCGAAGTGCTGTAGTCAAGCTCTCACCTGAACAGCGCGAAGTAATCGAACTTGCCTACTTTGAAGGGCTCACACAGAAGCAAATCGCCGAGAGAATCGAAAGTCCGCTCGGAACTGTAAAAGCGAGAATCCGCCGCGGTGTCGATCGTCTCCGTGTTTCGATCAACGATGGATTGCGCGGAGAGGGAGAACTTCTTCTCACTAGTATCTCTGGCTAGTTTATGAGAGGGAGGGCTTTGCCCTCCCGCGCGCTGCGGAAAGCCGTGTCTACAATTTGTTGACCAATTCGCGAGATTTCAACGCTCAAGGGTCCTTCGAGCGGCAAATCGGAACCAATTCGGTCAATAAAATATTCCACCGGGTTTCCCCTTGGAGTGAAAAGTTCTGGTGCCTCTACTTGCTGTCCTTCCGGCCAGCCCGATGTTTGTACTGTAATAAAGTCGTCGTAGTCGTAGCTGGAAATAGTTCCTTCCGATCCTTTGATGACGAAGCCGCATTTCGGTTGGGGCTGTTGAATCCACGGGTCGGAAAATGTTCCCCAACGAGTTTCGAATTTGGAAAGCCCCGATGCATAGCGCGCGACCGTTATACTGTGTTCATCGACTTCAAGGCTGTTATTTTCGAGGTCCCACATCGCCATCACCTCGATCGGTTTCTTGCCATCGTTAAACCACGTTCCCAGAGTCGTGCCGTAGCCTAGGTAGTCCTGCAAGCTGCCACCTCCCTCCGGAGCCTTGTAAAACCAGCTCGCGTCTTTTTCCGCTTCCGTTGGTTCCTTCTCCATCTTATCAGCACCGTGCCAGAGCGGTCCGCGATTACCGTCGTAAAAGTGAACTTCGCAAACCTCGCCGATTGCTCCCGAGCGAATGACCTCGCGCGTTTGCGCGTGTGAGCGACACCACACAAGCGGCCAATTAATCGCGAGAGTCTTTCCGGTGCCTTCCATTGCAATAATCATGCGATCCGCTTCCGCGAGCGAAGCCGCGAATGGCTTTTCCATGATGATGTGCGCCCCGCTTGGAGCCACTTTTTCCACCCACTCGGCGTGACGTGCTGCCGCCGGACAAAGGATCACCAGATCTGGCTGGGTTTCATCAAGGCACTTTTGAAAATCGGTGAACACCTGAGCCGGTGTCAGGTTGAATTTCGATCGCGCTTCGAACATGCGGGATTCATCATCATCCGAGATGCCAACAATTTCCGCATCGGGATGTTCATGCGCCATCCGGAGCAGATCACCCATGTGAAAGTGATCAAAATTGATTCCAGCGATCTTCCAGCTCATGGTATTCCGGATAAATCAAACAGGGTTGGGTCGCGGACCAAACAGGATCAGGTAATTGAGGTGACCCTGTTAGTTTTTGAATCAGGACTCAGCCGACTTGTCTTCAGCGACCTGGGATTTGTCCCAGAAAGTGGCAAAGAAAAGAACTGCGATCACGAAGGCCATGATAGCCGGAACCATCCAGAAAGCTTTCCATTGCACCATTGTTTTGGAGAGAAGGTCTGCGTCGATGCCACCGGGCATTTTTACGGAAAACATTTTTCCGAGGGACTGAAGAAAGGTCAGTTCCTCGTCTCCACGAGCTTCCTTTATGGCGGTGGAAAGACTGCCGGAATCCGCTAGGTTTGCGGCCTCGCCAGCGTAGCCGGGAATCAACTTGTGTCCAAATACAATAGCGTAACCGATCCACATTCCTATGCCCTGAGTTACAAAGACAAGCAAGCTTTGCGCCTGACCGCGAACCTCTTTCGGGGCGACGTGGTCCGTATACATGAATCCAGTCACGAAAAAGAAGTCGTAGCAGATTCCGTGCAGTGCGATCCCGAAAAACAACATCCATGCGACTTGATCAGGAGCGCCAAAGGCGAAGAGCAAGTAGCGAGCCACCCAAGCCAGCATGCCAACCATGATCATCCACTTCACTCCGAGACGTCGGAAGAAAAACGGGATTAGGAGCATGAAAATGATTTCGGACATCTGCCCGATCGTCATGGTGGAGGCAGCCTCAGTGAATCCGGCATTCGTGAGAAAGGGGCCCGTCATGCCAAAGTAGTAGGCTAGCGGAATGCAGATGAGCAGAGAGCTGACGATGAAGACGAGAAAGGACGGCTTTTTCAGAAGTTTCCAGGCATCGACCATCAATAAAGTATTGAAGTCGATCTTTTGGCCCTTGGCTGGTGCAGGAGTGTGAGGAAGGAAAAAGGAAAACACTCCGAGAGCGAAAGAAGCGAACGCCGCCAATTTCATGATTCCAAGGTCGGCGCTCCAGCCCAGCATTCCGACCATGAGACCTGCAGCGATCCATCCGATCGTTCCCCAAACACGGATTTTCGGGAAGTCGAGTCGCTTCAGGTGCGTGAAACCGATCGTATTGCCGAGTCCAAGTGTCGGCATGTAGCAGAGCATGTGAGCCAGAAAGAGCTTCGACATGAGCGGGCCGTCCGCTTTTTCCGCTGCGTCTCCCGCTAGAAAAATGAGGACGCCGCCAACAAGGAAAAGAACTCCCATGATGAATTGGGAAGGGAAGAAGCGGTCAGCAATCAGGCCGAGAAAGAGCGGCGCAAAGATCGCTCCAAGCGGAACGGCGGCATAGGCACCACCAATAAAATCTTCGAGACCTGCTGTGCCAAGAGCCACGTTGATCGTAGAAAACCAGGTTCCCCAAACGAAGAACTGGAGAAACATCATGATGCTCAGCACGAACATCGGCGAGCGTTTGGTATCGTCAGACATAAAACAAAACGGGGGTTGGGTTCAAGAGATGACGCGATTTTGTCGGAAAAACGCTCTGTGGGCAATGGGGAAATTGCGCAGGAGAGTCTTCTTCGACTCCTGACTTTTCAATCCGAGTGAAGATCGAATTTATGTATAGTTCCGCTTTCCAAAAATAGACGAACCGACTCGCACGAGGGTCGCACCCTCCTCAATCGCAACGGGGAAATCATGGCTCATTCCCATGGAAAGGTGGGGTAGGGATGCGCCGAAATTTGCCTCGATGTCTTCGCGAAGTTTGCGCAATCTGGCAAAATGTGGGCGGACGTTCTCCGGCTCTGGATCGAAGGCTGGTACGGTCATGAGCCCGCGGATTTGCAAGTTGCTCAGGCCGGAGAGTTTTTCCGCGGCAACCTTCGCTTCCTCCGCCGTGAGTCCAAATTTGGCGTTGTCTCTGGCGACATTGACCTGGAGCAGTCCCTGGATTTTCAGCCCGTCTTCTCCGGCGATGCGATCGATCCGCTCTGCTAGGGCGACGGAATCGATGCTATGGATCATTGTGCAGAGAGGAAGAACTTTCCTAACCTTGTTTTTCTGAAGGTGCCCAATCGCATGCCACTGAAGATCGTCTGCCATCGCGGGGACTTTCTGCTCGAGTTCCTGCACTTTGTTTTCACCAAATACAAGATGCCCGGCATCGACGGCCTCCTGAATTACCTTGATGGGCCATGTTTTGCTGACGGCGACCAAGGAAATCTCGTCGGCAGGACGCCGAGCTTTTGCGGCTGCGTCAGCAATGGTTTGCTGCACGCGCTGGAGGTTTTCGGCAATACTCATGAATCGGCAGTGTTGGCAGAATCAGCAAAGGTGGCGATGGCCGATTCGTTCATGCGGACGATACGCCACTCGTCGAGGATTTCACCCCCAACGCGAGTATAAAGATCAATCGCATTTTGATTCCAATCGAGCACACACCACTCATAGCGGCCCGCTCCTCGGTCTTTCGCTATAGTCCCGACCTCGCGGAGCAAATCACGACCAACGCCCTGTTTTCGGAATGAGGGTCGAACATAAACGTCCTCCAGCCAGATCCCGGCCCGACCGAGAAAGGAACTGAATGTGGAGAAAAAGATCGCGTAGGCAACCAGCTCTCCGCTTTCCTCAGCGACAAGTGCTTCGGCTTTCGGTTTTTCGCCAAAAAGAGCGGTGCAATAGTCTTCCTCCGTAGCAACAACCTGATCGAGAAGCTTTTCGAACTCGGCAAGCTCGCGGATCATTTGGAGAAGGTCCGGAATATCGGACTCAGTCACGGGACGGATTTTCATAGAGTGGGGCAATTTAGTCGATAGTTGTTAGACCACTTGGCATGGCGAGTGCTTTTCAGCGTTGTGAACGTGGGATGGTCTTCGAATTTTCGATGATCGATCTCGCGATCAAACCAAGGGTTGAAAAACAGGAGACCACAATCTCCTGAAATGAGGCTCGGTCAGCAAATTTTTTGCAGGTTTTACGGGGGTTTTTCCTGCGCCAGCTGACCGGGTCTCTTCCTTTTACAGCAAAAGAAAGGAGGGGTGACTGCCTGGGAAGAGCCATTTTTTCTTCTCGAAAGTCAAAAACCCCAATTCCACCATTGCCAAGAGCGATTCCCGATGCAAGTGGTGACAAATTTTACCCTTCGATTTCATGCCTCGCGACACATCGATTAAAAAAATCCTTCTGATTGGTTCCGGCCCTATTGTTATCGGGCAAGGATGTGAGTTTGATTATTCCGGGGTGCAAGCCTGTAAAGCTCTTCAGGAAGAGGGATATACGGTTGTTCTCGTGAACTCGAATCCGGCAACGATCATGACGGACCCTGAGTTCGCGGCTAAGACTTATGTCGAGCCGATCACGCCGGAAGTGGTTCAGAAAATCATCGAGAAAGAAAAGCCCGACGCGCTGCTCCCGACGCTGGGTGGACAGACCGCCCTAAACACCTCAATGGAGCTTTTCCGATCTGGCTATCTTGATAAGGCTGGTGTGAAGATGATTGGCGCGAAGGCTGACGCGATTGAGAAAGGTGAAGACCGACTTCTTTTTAAGCAGGCAATGCAGAAAATCGGTCTCGACATGCCACAGTCGGGAGTAGCCCACACGCTCGACGAAGCTCTCGAAATTGCTGCTGAAATTGGATCGTATCCGCTCATTATCCGCCCGGCATACACGCTAGGTGGTTCGGGTGGTGGAATCGGGTACAATCGCGAGGAGTTTGAAACGATTGTGCGTCGCGGACTCGACCTTTCGCCTGTAACAGAGGTCCTCGTTGAAGAGTCGCTGCTCGGCTGGAAAGAATACGAGATGGAGGTCATGCGGGACCACGCCGACAACTGTGTCGTGATATGCTCGATCGAGAACTTTGACCCTATGGGCGTCCATACTGGAGACTCGATCACGGTGGCGCCGGCGCAGACGCTGACCGATCGCGAGTATCAGCTGATGCGTGACGCATCTTTTGCCATCATCCGCGAAATCGGTGTCGAGACGGGTGGTTCGAATATTCAGTTTTCGGTGAACCCGGAGAATGGTCGCATGATCGTGATCGAGATGAACCCGCGGGTTTCGCGGTCGTCTGCTCTCGCATCCAAGGCGACCGGTTTCCCGATCGCAAAGATCGCGGCCAAGCTCGCGGTGGGGTACACGCTCGACGAAATCCCGAACGACATCACACGGGAGACGCCAGCCAGTTTTGAGCCCTCAATCGATTATTGCGTTGTGAAGCTGCCGCGATTTACCTTCGAGAAATTCTCTGATGCTGACGCCACTTTAACGACTCAGATGAAGAGCGTGGGTGAGGCCATGTCGATTGGCCGGACCTTCAAGGAATCGCTGCAGAAAGCATTGCGTTCACTAGAAACAGGTCGTTTCGGACTAGGAGCAGATGGCAAAGATGGAACGCCGGATCTTGATTATATCCGCGAGCGCCTCGCTACGCCCAACGCTGAGCGGATCTTTTTCGTCCGCCTCGCCTATGAGGCAGGCTTAACGCTGGAAGAAATTTTTGACCTCTCGAAAATCGATCCTTGGTTTCTCAAAAACATTGAGGACATCCTTACGGGGGAAAAAGAGTTAGGAACGGACTTGGATCAACTCGATTTTCTTCGCGCCAAAAAGCTTGGCTATTCTGATCCGCAGCTCGCTCATATTACCGGAGCGACTCAGGACGAGGTCCGGGCAAAGCGCAAAGAAGCCGGCGTTGTTCCAACCTATCGACTCGTCGATACCTGCGCGGCGGAGTTCGAAGCCTACACTCCATATTACTACTCGACTTACGGAATTGAAAATGAGGCTCGCGAGAGCGATAAACGTAAGGTGATGATTCTTGGTGGCGGTCCCAACAGGATCGGGCAGGGGATTGAGTTCGACTACTGTTGCGTGCACGCGTCTTTCGCTCTCAAGGAACTCGGGTTTGAAACCATCATGGTGAACTCAAACCCGGAGACGGTTTCGACTGACTACGACACCAGCGATAAACTCTATTTTGAACCGCTCACCCTGGAGGATGCCCTTAATATTTATGAGCAAGAGGAATGCTGGGGCGTCATCGTTCAGTTCGGTGGGCAGACCCCACTGAACCTCGCGGCTGATTTGGAGCGACACGGCTGCAATATTATTGGAACCTCTCCCAAGAGTATCGAGCAGGCCGAAGACCGGAAATTTTTCTCAGCCCTTCTTGACAAGCTGGGGCTCCAGCAGGCTCCAGCTGGGACCGCTGTCTCAGCTGATGAAGCGGTTGAGATCGCGAAAGAGATTGGTTACCCGGTTCTCGTTCGCCCTTCCTTTGTGCTCGGGGGACGAGCCATGATGATCGTCTACAATGACGAGGCTCTTCGCGAATACATGAAGGGAGCCGTCGATGCTGGACCGGATCGTCCTGTCCTCGTTGATCGCTTTCTCGAAGACGCTACTGAGGTAGACGTTGATTGTATTTCCGATGGGGAAACAACCGTGGTCGGAGCGATCATGGAACACATTGAGGAGGCTGGAATTCACAGTGGCGACAGTGCCTGTGTGATTCCTTCCTTTTCACTTAGTGATCCGATGCGCGAGAAGATTTCTGGCGCTGCCAAAGACCTCGCGAATGAGCTCGAGGTGCGCGGACTCATGAACATTCAGTTCGCGGTGAAAGACGAGGAACTTTACGTCATCGAAGTGAATCCCCGGGCCTCACGAACGGTTCCATTCGTTTCCAAGGCTATCGGAGTTCCGCTCGCGAAGCTTGCTGCTAAAGTGATGGCAGGGGAAAAGCTTGTTGATCTTGGCTTTACGGAATCCATTCATCCCGAGCATTACTCGGTTAAGGAAGCGGTCTTTCCTTTCGCGAAATTCCCCGGCATCGATATTAGTCTCGGACCTGAGATGAAATCGACTGGCGAGGTGATGGGAATTGATGCCGACCTCGGAATGGCCTACGCCAAAGCGCAGATGGCAGCATCATGTGCTCTGCCGCTGGAGGGAAATATTTTCATTAGCGTGAAAGACCCCGACAAAGATGCGGCAGTTGAACTGGCTCGTGAGTTCAGCGAAATGGGATTTACCATTTTCTCTACCTCGGGAACGGCTGCTCGCATGAAGGAAGAGGGAGTCCCAGTTCACAGGTTGTCCAAACTTGCCGAGGGTCGACCTAATGTGCTC
>Ga0181590_10002932_pt1 | contig 14330 bp, 9 predicted proteins | sample 071ome_34_FD_132446 | JGI IMG/M metagenome (GOLD analysis project Ga0181590, IMG submission 132446) | Coastal salt marsh microbial communities from the Groves Creek Marsh, Skidaway Island, Georgia - 071411BT metaG (megahit assembly) | ecosystem: Environmental > Aquatic > Marine > Intertidal zone... | reverse complement strand
TCTACCTGCGCCTGTGGCACGACGCGATGGACTGGCGCTCTGACAAGTTGCAAGCGCTGACCTGGGTGTTGACTGTCGCCCGGTCCGAGGCCGTCATGGCTCGCCGTTCGGCCAATCAAGGCAATCCGCCAGATCCGGTTGAATTACAAAAACTAAGCCCGCCGGCCGAAGCTCTTGGCGACGGGCAAGAGGCGCGGCCGTTGTTGCGAAAGGTTCTGGGTTGGTTGCCCTCGGACCGGCGCGAAGCGTTTATGCTTATCTATTTCTCGGGTGTTGGGTATGTCGAACTGGCCACTCGCTACCGTGTTCCCTTGGCGACAGTGCGCAACTGGCAACGCCGTTCGCTTGAGCGTCTTTATCTGGACCTGACCCACAGAGAAGCCACTGCCGATGTGGTCGCGGCGGGTGAGTATGTGCTCGACTTGCTGACTGACAAGGAAAAGAAGGTCTTTGAAAACCGCTTGAGCACAGAAGAGGGGCTCTCGTCACTTGTATCGGGGTGGTGCGAGGATTTTGTGGTTCTCACAGACACCCTGCCTGAAATCACCCCACCCCCGGATTTGTTTGCGCACCTCGATCAGGCGATCTTTAAAGAGCAATCGCGCCCCTTCTGGTGGCGTGTTGGTGTGATCCAGTCGGTTTCGGTTGCAGCCATTGCTGCCGGGGCGGCTTGGGCGGCTTATACCTATTGGCCGGGCATGGTGCGGCAAGCACCCGAGGGCTCGGTTGAGATCGTGCAACAAGGCGTGACAACGCCGGTGCAACCGATTGATCTGGTACCTTTGCCTGAAAATGGTCCGCCTCTGGCATTGATCGATCCGCCAACCGGTTATCTTCAGGTGGGCGGAGACCTATCGGCCCTACATCGTATTCCGAACCTGTCGGCCTTTCTGGATTTCGGGCGGGGTAGCGAATGGGTCACATTGGGCGACTGGTCCGAACTACCACCGCATGTTCTATCTGTTCCGGTCGAGTTGATCTCGATCGTTCGGGGAAGCGAACTGGTACTTTTGGGCGGTGAAGGCTCGGATCAGGAAATCCTGCGCATCACCGTCCAGTGATCACTTGAAGCTTCGACTGTCTTTGATCTGGTCCCATGCCCACATGACTTGTTGCAATTGTTCTTCTTGTGAACGGTCGCCGCCGTTCATGTCGGGGTGCAACACTTTGATCAGCTTTTTGTAAGCTTTGCGAACTTCGGCTTTGGACCAGTGGTCCTTGGCCTCAAGAATATCAATCGCCTGACGCTCGGTCGGGGGCAGACGGCGGGTTTGGTCGCCGTTGGATTTGCCGGGGTTTTGTGTGGCGTTTGCCCCCAGAACCTGATGCGGGTCTTCGATCCCCAGACGGGCCCAGGCACGCGCTTCGGGGTCGCGGAAGCTTTTGGTTTCACGCTCCCAGACTTTGTCTTTCGACATTTGCGCGTTCAACTCAGCCTCGGTGGTGCCGTCGAAGAAATTCCACTTCAGATTGTATTCGCGCACGTGGTCTTTGCAGAACCACTTGAATTCATCCAAAACGTCCGGCGCTTTGGGCGCGCGGAATTTTCCAGGCTCATTGCAGCCCTCGTGTTCACACTGGCGCGTCGAGGTTTCGGACGCCCCCGACATTCCACGACGACCGCGCGGATTGTTCTTTTTTGCCGACTTCACCGACATATCAAAACCAAAAGGATCGGGTTTGCTCATCTTAGCACCTTTTCGACTCGGACTGTGCAGTCTAAGGCTATTTTCAGCGGATTGAAGGGCAAAAGAGGTAAAAAATGAGTGTTGAGCAGGAAATGATTGCGCAATTGACTGAAGCGCTGGCTCCCGAGGTGCTGGAAGTGCGTAACGATAGCGCTAAACATGCAGGGCACGCAGGCGATGATGGCAGCGGAGAAAGCCATTTCAGTCTGGTGATCCGATCCGCGGCATTGGAGGGCAAATCGCGCATTGCCCAACACAGGGCAATTCACGAGGCTTTGGGTAAAGACTTGATGACCCGAATTCATGCTTTGGCGATTACCGTTCGGAGCTAAACGAAGCCGATCTCAAAAGTATAAAGAAATTCAATTCCGTCTAGTATGGCTTTCACCGCGCTAAATGGCGCGGCATATGCATCGTTATAGTTGTGTGAACTATTTGACGGCGAGATTGATGCAAACAGCTTCGGGTCCCAAACAAAGCGTATTTGAGGAAAACTCGGTCGCAGTCGCAAAGGTGGCGGCGTTTATCACTGCAGTGTTGACGGCGGTTTGGGCGCTTGTGATGGCGTTCATGGGGTCAGAGTGGTTGACACACTCTGCTTTGACCTCGATGGGTGGATCAATCTTTGGCTGGGTCCTATTGCACTACGGCTATATAATGTGGGGCCGACATATATATATCCTTAGCGGTATTTTCGGTCTGGGAATGGCGTCAGTGGCCATGCCGCCCAGTGCGAACTTGAACATGATTCTATTCGCCCTTCTAGGCGGGGCATTCCTTATGTTTCAGGGCCGCCGAAAGTTTCGCTATGCTGTGTTCTACAGCCTACTTACGGCCTGTGCCTGAGCCGCGACAGAGGCCTTGAACGGCACGCTTACACCTGAATACGAAGTGACCCAGGAACTCGCGGACCTGATTATCCGCTCCTTCACATCTGTTTCGTTGCTGGTTCTTGTCGCCGGCCTGATCGGCTTTTTCGCCTATACGGTTCTTGTTCGAACCGAGGACATGATGATCGCCAACGAGCGTGCCGAAGCGGCGAACCATGCAAAAACAAATTTCCTTGCTACCATGAGCCACGAGCTGCGCACGCCCATGAACGGCGTTGTCGGCATGATCGAGTTGATGGACCGCGAGGAAACCGACGAAGAGAAAAAAGAGAAGTTCAAAACCGTGCGGGAATCCGCGTTTTCCCTTTTGGGGATCATTGACGACATTCTCGATACCTCGAAAATGGAGGCGGGGAAGCTTAGCCTTAGTTCGTCTCCAACCGATGTCAGATCGCATGTGACCGCAGTCGTTGCATCGTTGCGCCCGATTGCCGAGAAAGCTGGAACCCATATCAATCTGACAATCTCGGACGACGTGCCGGAGTTTGTCAAAGTCGATCCGATGCGCCTGCGCCAGATTCTTGTGAATATCATCGGGAATGCGATTAAATTCTCAAAACGTGCGGACGGGACTGTCGGAGAAGAGGTCAAGGTTGCGGTTGGAAGGTCCCCCGAGGACGATACGCTTTACTGCGTCACAGATTACGGCGTCTGTATGGACGAAAAGATGCTTGCCAATCTGTTCCAGCCCTTCACCCAGTCGGACGCCGAGGAAAACCGCCGATTTGGTGGTACCGGTTTGGGGCTGTCCATTGCCAAAGGACTTGCCGAGTTGATGGGCGGAACGATCACGGTCAAAAGCAAGATCAATGAAGGGTCCAGCTTTACCGTCAGCCTGCCGTTGAAGGTTGAAGAAGTCGCGCCAGCCGAGGAGAAACACGAGGCGGTTGATACTTCACAACTTGCAGACACCAAGGCCCATATCCTGTTGGTCGAAGATAACGCGACCAACCAGCTTGTGATTTCACAACAGCTCAAGGCGTTGGGGCTGACCTGTGATACCGTTGATAACGGGGTCGAGGGGCTTAAGAAATGGCAGTCGGGCGGCTATGATCTGGTTCTTTCGGATTGCCATATGCCCGAGATGGACGGGTTTGAAATGACCCACCACATCCGCCGTAGGGAAGACAAACACAAACTTATCCGCACTCCGATTGTGGCTGTAACTGCGAATGCCCTTAGCGGAGAAGCAGAGCGCTGTATTGCGATGGACATGGACGACTATATCGCCAAGCCCGTACGCTTGGATGTTATGGCAGAAACGCTCAGTCGATGGCTGGTGGTACCGAAAAATACCTGATCAGGCCGATTTTTTAAGCGCTTGCAGGTGCGGAAAACTGTCGACGTATCGCGCGAACATATGGGCACCGCAGGTGGCGGAACAGTACTTGCGCGGGTTGGTCGCAGAGACACAGCTTGCAAGCGGTTCGAATACCGCATCGGAATCCGCTTCGACGAAGAAGGGCATCGAATAGCGTTCTCTACCGGACGTATTCACCACACGGTGCATGTTTGCCAGATAGATATCATTGGTCAGGATCTGCATTAAATCGCCGATGTTGATGACGAATGTACCCTCAAGAGGCGAAGCTTCGATCCATTGGCCGTCGCGGTTCATGACCTGCAAGCCTCCGATCTGATCCTGTGACAGTATTGTCATCACACCGTAATCGGTATGCGCGCCGATGCCGATCATCTCTTCGGCCACGCGACCGGACTGGGGCGGGTAGTGGATCAGGCGCAACACGCTGATAGGGTCACGCATTTTGGCTTCAAAGAAAGTTTCCGGCAGATCAAGACTAATCGCAACCCCGCGCAGAATGGTCCGTGCTAATCGAACCATAGCGTCATGATAGGCCATCATTTCTGCTTCTAACGACGGCAGTAATGCCGGCCACTGGTTTGACCCGAAGAAAGGCGTATTTCGGCCCGGTGTTTCCGGTCCCAGATCAAAGCATTCTTTCAGGTCGCTGGTTTTGGTCGGATCGGTGTTTTCGCCAAACAGCGGAATATATCCCCGCAGGGCCGTTCCCGAATTTTCGATATGCAGAAGCTTTTTGACATCATCGGGAAGATCGAAGAACAGTTTCGACGCCGTATAGGCCCGTTCAATCAGATCGTTAGAAACGCCGTGGTTTTTTACATACATGAAACCCGCGTTTGCAAAGGCCCAACGAATATCCTTTGCTGCCGTGGTGGCGTCTGAACCGTTCACCAAGCTGGCGATATCTACAACGGGAATGCGGTCAAAAGGCTGACGTGTGGCGCGAAGCGCGTCGTCAAGCTGGGCGATGGGGTTAGACATATTCTTATACTCGGATCGGCTGAGATTTCCAAGCGGATACCCCGCCTGAGGGGCGTCTAAAAGTGACAGCATGACGCGTTGCGGCAAAAAAATACATTCCATCAATCATATATTGATCAGTGTCAAAATGCATTAAACATGCGTGTGATATGTCCATTATCAATAGGGTGGGGTTGAACGCGCGATGATTGAGACAGGAACCACAAGCATAGCTTCGGATGCCGAGCGCTTGCGTTTGGTGCTTATGCTATGTTTGTTTGCCGTCATTTCAGGACCGGTTTGGACTGTCTTTGTGCTATCCATCGATGCGCCGACCTCTGCCACCGGGGTGTTTGCGGGATTCTTGGGCGGTGTTCTGGGTGCGATTGCTGCACACCGAAAAAAGCGCATTCTAGCCACGCATATATGGCTTATTTCTGCATTGACCGCTGTCTCGATCGCTTCGGCCGCGATGGAGCACTCGTCGAATGTTAAGGCTTTTTTTCCGACACTGGCTCTGGGTGCGTTCCTGCTATTTAATGATGAGAAAGAAATAAAATCGGGCGTCATTTATACGATTGTCGCATTGATACTTTGGGGACTTCTGGAAGTTCATCACAAAATGTCCGACGGAACATATGAAATTCCGTACGAGATAGCCTCGGGCTGGCTGAGCGAAATTGTATTGCTCACTGCTTTTGCGATGATTGCTGTCGAGGCCATCTATTTCAGGCAAATCTTGCTGAAGTATTCTGAAAACTACCGGGAAATTGCTGTTAAAGCTCAGGCGGCAAATGCCGCCAAGTCAAACTTTCTTGCCGCTATGAGCCACGAACTGCGGACCCCTATGAATGGGGTGCTGGGGATGAGCGAAATCCTGTCGCAGTCCAAGCTGGAGCCTGCTCAGAAAAAGATGGTTTCAACTATCAAAGAGTCGTCTCTAGCCCTGCTTGGGATCATTGATGATGTGCTAGACACCAGCCAGATCGAGAGTGGAAAGTTGCAGTTGCATCCAAAACCTTTGGAGCTAAGGTCTCACCTTCTTGCGGTTTTGGATGCGGTTCGGCCGATGGCGGATCAGCGCAATCTACGGCTTGATTGCGAGGTGCCCGATGCGCTTGATTATGTGTACCTTGCGGATGACATTCGCTTGCGACAGATTTTGATGAACATCATCGGTAACGCTGTAAAGTATTCGGTTCACGAGGATGGCAGCACTGGTGAAACCGTTTCGATTAGTCTTTCTGATGAGAACGGAATGGTTGTTTACACCGTGATAGACCGCGGTGTCGGGATGACTGGTGACATGCTGGCCAATTTGTTCACTCCCTTTACCCAGTTCGGAGATGCCACTCGGCGTAGGGTTGGGGGAACCGGCTTGGGAGTGTCGATCAGCAAGCGACTGATAGATCTGATGGATGGCCAGATCGAGGTGCACAGCACCCCCAGCGAAGGCACATGGGTTCAGTTGGCGCTGCCACTAGAACGGCAAGCCAAGTTGGATGAAATGCCGATTGATATCGACTGGATCGCGCGGTTGAGATCCAAGGCTCCGACTTACGGTCCGGTTTTGCTGGTCGAAGATAATGCCGTCAACCGCACCGTGATTGAGCATCAGTTGCGCGGATTGGCGACCGGTATCAATGAATTTGCCGGATACGGCGGTGTCGCTGTCGCAGGCTTTTTGACCGGATGGCTGGTGTCTGGATATGATCCGCGATCAATGCTTGTTGTGTTCAACGCCTTGGTTGTCTTGTCAGGTCTGGTGACCGCAGTGCTGGCCTTTGGCGAGACACGTCAGTTTGCCATCGCGCATGCGGCCCCGTCTGCCAAATCTATGAGTGGCTGGGAGGTCTTTGCGTTGGTCAGTTGGCGCGACAAACGGTTTCAAGCGTTGTCGCAGGCTGGACTGGTTGAGAAGTTCGTTGATGTGGCCATGTGGGTTCTGGTGCCGGTTTACTTGCATGCGCAGGGGGTCGACCTGTTTCACATTGGTCTGATTACAGGGATTTACGGTGGCGTTTGGGGGGCAAGTCAGTTGTGGACCGGACCACTGTCGGATGCGTTGGGGCGAAAGATACCGGCTGTAACGGGTATGCTGCTGAGCGGAGTTTCCTTGCTGGGGATCGTCTGGTCGCAGAGCTTGATGGGGTGGGGTGTATCTGCGGCGATGACCGGTGTGGGCATGGCGCTGCTATAACGACCTTGATTGCGGCAGTAGGGGATTTGACTGACCCTGCTTGGCGTGCGTCCAGTCTGGGTGTTTACCGCTTCTGGCGTGATCTGGGGTACGGGGTCGGCGCCTTGGTCATCGGGGTGTTCGCGGATATGTCCGGCGCGCCAGAGATCGGGTTTTGGGTTGTGTCGATTGCGATGATCGGTTCAGGGCTGTGGCTTGCGCGGGGTTACCGGACATAAAAAACCCGCGCCATTCGGCACGGGTTTGATTTGAGTATTTGGACCAAGAAGAAGCTTAAAGACCCAATTTGGCCGCGACCAATTCGTTGACCGCTTTCGGATTGGCCTTGCCGCCGGTGGCTTTCATCACCTGACCGACAAACCAGCCTGCCAGTTTCGGGTTCTGTTTGGCCTTTTCCACCTGTGCCGGATTGGCCGCGATGATTTCATCGACAGCCGCTTCAATGGCGCCGGTGTCTGTGACCTGTTTCATGCCGCGCGCTTCGACGATTTCCGCCGGATCGCCGCCTTCGGTGTAGACGATTTCGAAGACGTCTTTTGCAATCTTGCCCGAGATATCACCGGCCTTAATCAGCTTGATGATGCCCGCCAGCTGGCTGGGTGATACGGGGCTTTCTGTGATGTCGTGGTCTTCCTTTTTAAGACGACCGAAAAGTTCGTTGATCACCCAGTTTGCGGCCAGTTTGCCGTCACCTGCTTCGCCCGCGACCGCTTCGAAATAGGTGGCATTTTCGACCTCGGCGGTCAGGACGCTGGCGTCGTATTCTGACAGACCAAAGTCTTTGACGAACCGGGCTTTCTTTTCGTCCGGCAGTTCGGGCAAGCCAGCTTTGATATCATCAACCCACGCCTGTTCGATTTCAAGCGGCAGAAGATCGGGGTCTGGGAAGTAGCGATAATCGTGAGCTTCTTCCTTGGACCGCATCGAGCGGGTTTCGCCCTTGTCGGGGTCAAACAGGCGGGTTTCCTGAACGACCTCTTTGCCGGCTTCATGCAGCGCAATCTGGCGACGGGCTTCGATTTCAATGGCTTGTTGGATAAAGCGCATCGAGTTCATGTTTTTGATTTCGCAGCGGGTACGCAGGTGGCTGAAATCACCGGTTTCGACGAATTTCTCGTACTCGCCCGGCAGGCAGACCGAGACGTTCACGTCGGCGCGCATGCTGCCTTCCTGCATGTTGCCATCGCAGGTGCCTAGATAGCGCATGATCTGGCGCAGTTTGGCCAGATAGGCGGCCGCTTCTTCGGGGCCGCGGATGTCGGGGCGGCTGACGATCTCCATCAGGCAGACGCCTGTGCGGTTCAGGTCCACAAAGGACATGTTCGGGTCCATATCGTGGATCGACTTGCCGGCGTCCTGCTCCATGTGAATGCGCTCGATACGCACTTTGCGGGCCACACTGGGGCCCATATCCACGATGACTTCTCCTTCGCCCACGATGGGATGGTAAAGCTGTGAAATCTGGTAGCCCTGCGGCAAGTCGGGGTAGAAATAGTTCTTGCGGTCAAACGCGCTGACAAGGTTGATTTCGGCTTTCAGGCCCAGACCGGTGCGGACGGCCTGCTCCACGGCAAACTCGTTGATCACCGGCAGCATGCCCGGCATCGCGCTGTCAACGAAAGCCACGTTCGAGTTCGGCTCGGATCCGAATTTGGTGGATGCACCCGAAAACAGCTTGGCGTTCGAGGAAACCTGCGCGTGAACCTCCATACCGATGACCAGTTCCCAGTCATGCTTGGCGCCAGCGATCATTTTGGGCTTAGGGGTCTCGTAGGTCAGGTCCAGCATCTTTGCGTCCTCTTGTCTGTCCGAATTGCCTTCTAGGGCAGGGGCGGACAGGGGGCAAGAGGGCAGCGCCTATCGGGTGAGGATCTCGACCTCATCGTGATCAAAGAAAATATGCCTTCCGCGCAGAATTTCCCGCTCGTAGGCTTTGCTGAGCGTACCAAAGGCTTCTTCCAGTCCCATTTGCTTTTGCTGCCATGCTTTGGCGGGTGGTGCAGACGGATCGTGGCTGTCGGCGGCTTCGGCCCAGACATCGGGGTGAATTTCGCGCAAGTAGGTGCGGGCTAATTCAGGGGCCGCCGCCATCAGCGTGCGGCGGTTCTGTAGGCACGCTTTGAACCAGACACCAGCGGGCCGGTGGGGGCCAGAGACACCACCAGATAGGAAATCACCTGATTGACGATGGCCTGATCCTTTTGGGTGCGCATGTAGTCGCCCAAGCCTTGCAGCATCATAGCCACATCCACAAAGCCTAATGCTTCTTTATCGTGGCGTGCGGCGTCCATGAAAGTCAGCGCATAGGCGGCACTTCCCCAATGGTCGTAGGTTTCCTTGGCCAGCTTGCGCGCGCGTTCCTCTAATAGTTCGTAGCTGCCGTACCAGCGGGGCAGAAGGGCTTGGCCGAACTGGCGGTAGCTGTCTGCGTAATGCGGTGCCAGATCGATCAGATTTTCGTAGTCTGCGATGATGCGCTGGGCAGCGTCGGGTTGACCGGCAAGTAAACGGCACCGTGCAGCTGCCAAGGCAGGGGAATCATTTGCGATGGGATCGAATTGTTCCAGAATGCTGGTTGCGCGGCGGAAATGGCGGGCGAATTTCTTCCAATCCGATGCAGGTACTTCGTCTGCCCAACCCTGACCGCGCCAAACCGAGCCTAAATCCATATGCGCCTGTGCTACTACCAGCGCGACACCGTAGTCGTCGCTGTTGTCGATCAGAACCTGATCCAGCATTTCGACGCCATCCGTCGCGCTGGCCAGTCCGTTTTCGTTGGTCGGCAACAGACCCATGGCGATGGTGTCACTTAAATCCTGACGTGCACCAGCCGAAAGAACGTCGGCTGTGGCCTTGCCGCTTGTGGTGGTGCGGCGCTCTTGGTCGTGTTCGCGGATCAACTGGCCCAGAGTTTCCCAGTTGTCCTGACGCACAAGCGCATGTGCGGCGCGGTGCAGCCGTGCATTTTCTTCACTGTTGGCGGATTTTTCCGGAACTGAAATCGTAAACTGCTGGCGGATATCCGACAGGGTCATGGTCTCAAGCCCGCTGGCAAATTCGCTGCGATGCTTTTCCTTGATGCGCGGCCCCATGGCGCGGCGGACGGCAGATAGCACTGTTCGGGCTGCACTTGGGGATGTCGATATAAAGGCCATTGTCTGCTCCGGTGTTTTGATTACTCCGAAGCTGCCAGCCATTTGGGGCCAATTCTGGGCATAGCCTTGAAAATTTGGCGGTGATTTGGAACCTGACTGCCTTTAAATCAGCGAAAAAGGATGCTTTTGAAACGGCATTTTCAGGCGTGTGAAGCCGTCCTCCAAATCACGCAGAGGTGGGGTGGCGGGTTGCATCACTCTGATCTTTTTGCCGTTTTCCAGTTCGGCGACCAGTTTGATCGAGCGGTCCATACGCAGATGGATGTGCATTTGCTTTATCTGATGCCTTGGGATCGACACATTCCGTTTGCTGTGGTGCCAGTAAAGGGTCTCGTGGTCCAGCCGTAGCCCCGAAGAGGGGTTCAGGACCAGATCGACCAGCGCCGGAACGGTCACGATGATGCCCAAGGCCATGATGAAAGGCGCGATAGATAGCGCCATCCACAGCCAGAGGTAGATCACATACAGAGCGGCCAATACGATGACTGTAGACTTTGATCGCCCCTGCCGTTCGAATATCAAAGGGTCAGTGCTCATCCTAGAATTCTTGAGATCATTTCTGTTGTGTCCCGCGACAAGTCGGGGGTGGCCTTGATGCGCTCAAGCTGTTCACGGATCAGCGTTTGCCTGTTTTCATCGAAGCGGCGCCAAGTTTCGAACGCGCTGCACATGCGGGCTGTGGTTTGCGGGTTGGCAGGGTCAAGCTTGATCAACCAGTCGGCCAGCAAGGCGTATCCGTCACCGGTGGCGTGATGGAAGCCGGCGGTATTCATGGCGAACCCACCAAAGACGGCGCGGAACCGGTTGGGGTTCAGGTGGTTGAAATCGGCGTGCGCGGTCAGGGATTGCGTCACCTGTGCGGCGCTTGCGGGATTGGCCAAGCTGGTTTGCAGGGCGAACCATTTGTCGATCACCAGACGCTCGTATTGCCATTGATTATAGAAGGCAGCAAGCTCGGCGTCTGCGTCCTCGGCGTTCAGCAGGCAGGACAAGGCAGCCAATTGCTGGGTCATATTGTCTGCCTCAGCATATTGCTTGCGGGCCTGCACGCCACTGTCCAGGCGGGTCAATAAGGCCAGTGCCGCATTGCCAAGGGCGCGTTTGCCTGACTGCTCTGCGTCTGGCTCATAGGCCCCTTCTGTCTGCATTTCGTCGTAGATGCGGGGCAGGGTATCTTGCAGATGTTCCGCCATCGCTTGTTTCATGGTTTCATGCGCGGTCCAGATCGCCATAGGATCAGGCGAGCTGCCGCTGTCGTATAGCGATTGCGCCAGATCGTCCTGACTGGGTAGTCCCAGTGCCAATGCACGGAAGGCCGGGTCTAGGCCGTCGTCGCGTAGCATATGTGCGATGGCGTCAAGATAGGCGCCATCGGGCGCTTCACCATTGCGGATCATCCGCAGCAGACTGTCTTTGGCCAAGTCGCGACCTGCTTCCCATTTGTTGAAGGCGTCGGTGTCATGGGCCAGCAAGAAAGCGCGGGTGGGGTTGTCCATCTGCCGCTCAAGTATCACGGGGGCCGAGAACTGACGCAGGATCGAGGCAACGGGTTTTGCCGACAATCCCTCGAAGGTAAAGCTCTGCTTCTCTTGATCCATTTCAAGAATCTGGGTCGGAAGCACCTCATCGCCGTTTTGACCCAAAAGTCCGACGGCAATAGGAATGACGCGCGGGTCTTTCTGCTCCTGTCCCGGTGTGGGCGGGGTATGTTGGCGGAACGTCAGGGTCAGGGTTCCGTCTGAGTAATCTTCGCTAACTGTAAGGCGCGGGGTGCCAGCCTGAGAATACCAGCGTTTGAACTGCGTCAGGTCGCGCCCCGTCGTCTCTTCGAACACCTTGATCCAGTCCTCGATCGTCGCGGCGTCGCCGTCGTGACGGTCAAAGTACATATCCAACGCTCTATAATAGGCCTCGTCCCCGACAAGGTGTTTCAGCATGTTGATGACCTCGGCCCCTTTTTCATAGACCGTGGCGGTGTAGAAGTTGTTGATCTCGACAAAGCTTTCGGGCCGAACGGGGTGCGCCAGCGGGCCGTTATCTTCGCGGAACTGCCGTCCGCGCAAGGCAAGGACATCAGTGATGCGCTTCACGGGCTCGCTGCGCATGTCGGCAGTGAATTGTTGGTCGCGGAACACGGTCAAGCCTTCTTTCAGGCAAAGCTGGAACCAGTCGCGGCAGGTAATACGGTTGCCGGTCCAGTTGTGGAAGTATTCGTGCGCGATGATCGCTTCGATCCGTTCAAAGTTGGAATCGGTGCTGGTTTCGGGGCTGGCCAGAACGCAGGATGAATTGAAAATATTCAGCCCTTTGTTTTCCATCGCACCCATGTTGAAATCATCAACTGCGACGATGTTGAAGATGTCCAGGTCGTATTCGCGGCCATAGACGCCTTCGTCCCATTTCATCGACCGTTTCAGCGCACCCATGCCAAAGTCGCATTTATCTTCGTCACCCGGGCGGACGTAGATGTTTAAAGCCACCTCTTTGCCCGACTTGGTGGTAAATCTGTCGGGATGGGCGATCAACTCTCCTGCCACCAATGCAAACAAATAGGCCGGTTTGGGCCATGGGTCTTGCCATTCTGCAAAGCCTGCGCCGCTGGACAGGGGATTGCCGTTCGACAGCAGCACCGGCAAATCACTTTCGATGCGCACGGTGAACGGGGCCATCACATCTGGACGGTCGGGGTAATAGGTGATCTTGCAGAAGCCCTCGGCCTCGCACTGGGTACAGTACATGCCGTTTGACATATAAAGCCCCTCAAGGCTGGTGTTGGCGGCGGGATCAATTTCGACTTCGGCTTCCCAAGTGAAAGCGCCAGAAGGAACTGCGCAGGTGAGACCCTTGTCCGATATTTCGGGTTGGACCGCGTGCCCGTCAATTGCCGCTGAGACCAAGGCCAATTGTTCCCCATGCAGGAAAAACGCTGACTGGTCGCCCGCGGAATTGGGCGCAAAGCGGATGCGACTTTTGACCCGAGTGGCGTTTGGTGACAGGCTGAACGTCAGGTGGACATCTTCAACAGTCCAGCCAAACGGCATGTAGTCGGCCAGATAAATGGTCTGCGGTGCTGCGTCTTTCATGCGGGTCCTCAGGCTTGAATTGGTTCGTTCGGCGCTATCTCTCCGAAGATCAGGCGGCACGATGCCAATCCTTTTCTTGGAAGTCGAGAGGGTAGCTGTTGAATCTGTTTCAATGTCGGAGAAATGCGAATGGCGCGTATGCGGAAGAAGTCGGATTTGCCAGAGAAAAGCTGTGCAGGCTGTGGCCGCCCATTTGTCTGGCGACGTAAATGGGTATCTGTCTGGGATCAGGTGCGCTATTGCAGCAATAAATGCCGAAAGCTGAAAAAGACCAGAGTTCCTTCGGAGAAATTTGAAAGTCATTCACCTGATCTGGTTAAGTAAATTGACCGGAAATGTTGCCGATAGGAAACTTTTGCGCTAGGTCAGACGAGAATTGTGCACATTTGTATGCAGAGGATTGATCATGACAAACCGCGTGGAACGTCACGGCCTTCAGGTAGCTGAAGAACTGGCAACTTTCATCGAAACACAAGCCTTGACCGGCTTGAACGTGGCTGCAGACACATTCTGGCAGGGGCTTTCTTCGCTTGCACATGATTTGGGGCCTAAAAACCAAGCTCTTTTGCAAAAGCGAGAAGACCTGCAAACCCAGATTGACGACTGGCACAAGGATCACCGCGGTAAGCCGCATGATCATCAGGCGTATAAAACCTTTCTGACCGAGATCGGCTACCTGTTGGACGAAGGCGATGACTTCGAGATTGATACAACCAATGTTGATCCTGAAATCGCCAGCGTGCCCGGCCCGCAACTGGTGGTACCGATCACCAATGCCCGCTACGCTTTGAATGCCGCCAATGCGCGCTGGGGCAGCCTTTATGACGGGCTTTACGGAACCGATGCGATGGGCAGCCAACCGCCAGCAGGTGGGTTCGAACGCGGTCGCGGCGCACGGGTTGTCGGACGTGCGCGGGTTTTTCTGGATGAGGCTTTCCCGATAGAGGGTACCAGCCACTGTGATGTGAGCCGCTATCACGTTCAGAGCGGTCAGTTGTTGATTGACGACAAGCCTTTGGTCGATCCGTCG
>Ga0181590_10002931_pt1 | contig 14331 bp, 14 predicted proteins | sample 071ome_34_FD_132446 | JGI IMG/M metagenome (GOLD analysis project Ga0181590, IMG submission 132446) | Coastal salt marsh microbial communities from the Groves Creek Marsh, Skidaway Island, Georgia - 071411BT metaG (megahit assembly) | ecosystem: Environmental > Aquatic > Marine > Intertidal... | reverse complement strand
CCCAACCACCTTCGCCACCTGGAAGCGCCTCGGGCACATCGGGGTCGAGATGGAGGCCGCGATGATGTACACCGTGGCCGCCGTCCATCGACTCGAGGCCCTCGCGATGATGACCGTCTCCGATGTGCTCGGGGATGACGGCGAGTCGGTTCGCATCAGCGACGAGGAACTCCGTCGGGGAGTCGACGACATGATGCGCATCGCCTGTCGGGTCGCGACGAGCGCCTGAACGCGCCCCTCAGCATCGGAACGGTCAGATCAGACCGAGTTCGCGCACCGCGTCGCGCTCCTCGACGAGCTCTCCCGTCGAGGCATCGATCTTCGACCGGCTGTAGTCGTCGATCTCGAGGCCTTGGACGATCTCGTAGGCGCCGTCGCGGCACACGCACGGGAACGAGGAGATGATCCCCTCGGGAACCCCGTAGGAGCCGTCCGACGGGATCGACATCGACACCCAATCGCCGCCGGGGGTACCGAGCGACCATGAGCGGATGTGGTCGACCGCGGCGTTGGCCGCCGACGCCGCCGAGGACGCGCCACGGGCGTCGATGATCGCCGCCCCGCGCTTGGCGACCGTCGGGATGAACGTCTGGTCGACCCACTCGTGGTCACCGACCGCCTCATAGGCGTTGCGTCCGCCGACCTCGCAGTGGAAGAGGTCGGGGTACTGGGTGGTCGAGTGGTTCCCCCAGATCGTCATACGACGCACGTCGTTGACGCTGGCGTCGAGACGCTGCGCGATCTGGGTGACAGCCCGGTTGTGGTCGAGGCGGGTCATGGCGGTGAACCGGCCCGGGTCGAGATCGGGTGCGTTCGACATGGCGATGAGCGCATTGGTGTTGGCCGGGTTCCCGACCACCAGGACCTTGACATCGCGACTCGCCGAACGCGACAGCGCCTCGCCCTGGGGTTTGAAGATCCCGCCGTTGGCAGCGAGGAGGTCGGAGCGCTCCATGCCCGCCTTGCGCGGCATCGCACCGACGAGGAGAGCGACATCGGCATCACCGAAGGCCACATCGGCGTCGTCGGTGCAGGTGATCGAGTCGAGGAGCGGGAACGCCGAGTCGTCGAGCTCCATACGCACCCCCTCGAGGGCGCCGAGCGCCGGCGTGATCTCGAGGAGCTGCAGGGCGATCGGCGTGTCCGGCCCGAGCATGGAACCGGAGGCGATGCGGAACAGGAGGGAGTAGCCGATCTGGCCGGCTGCTCCGGTGACGGCGACGCGGACGGGGGTGGCGGAGGAACTCATACCGCGAGCGTACGCCCGGGGCCCAGCCGACCACCAACCCCGCAGGGCCGGCCCCTCATCTCACTGACCGGTCACATCGCGGATGAGGTTGGCGTAGAACACCTGGCCGTCGTCCGCGAGGTGGATCCCGTCGCCGGCGAAGCATTCACCGACACAGTTGCGGGCCTGCTCCTCCCAGTCGATCACGATGAGGTTGTCATCGGCCGCCGCGTCCCGGGCCTTCAGCAACTCGTTGTTGTGGTCCGTCCAGGCGAGGTCGCCACGGACGGTCAGCATCACCACCTGGACATCGGCGAGCGGGGCCAGGAAGGCATCGAGCGTCTCCTCGGAGAAGTAGCCGTTCGTACCGAGGTGGACCACGACGGCCTGACCGAACACCTCGGCGTCGCGCAGCTGCTCCATGAACGGCACGGTGTCCTTCATCTGTCGACTCTGCTGGGCGTTCACCGTGTAGCCGCGCTCCGCGAGTATCGGCGCCGCGCCCAACATGACCGAGTCACCGATCGCGAGATACGGGATCGGCTCGCGGGCCGGGGCAACGCTGATCGGCGGCGCGGTCGTGGTGGTCTCCGCCACCGGCTCGGGGTCGGGCTCGGCCGGCTCGTCACCACTGTCCGCGATCGTGGTCGGTGTCGGCTCGGGAGCGACGGTTGTTCCGGTGGTCGCCGGATCCGCGAGGAGCTCAGAGATGTCGGTGACCGAGGACGAGCCCTCCAGGATGCTCTGCTCGATCTCGTTGAGTTCGAGATCCGCGGTCGCCACCCGCACACCGGAGACCACGGCGAGCACCGTCACGAGCGACAGCGTCATCACCACCAGACGGCGTGGGCCAGCCGCCGCTCGCCGACTGAAACGACGCCAGCTCTCCCCGAGATCACCCCGACGGATCGGCATCTCGAGGAAGCGGTAGGACGCCTCCGCCACCGTGATGGTCAGAACCATGGCGATCGCGAACTGCGCGACCGAGAGCGGCCGACCGGCGACACCGCGGATCACCTGGTAGATCGGCCAGTGGTAGAGGTAGAGCCCATACGAGCGCGTGCCGACCCACAGCAACGGAGCCACGCCGAGGAGCCGACTCGTCACCGAGCGTCGATGGGCGATCGCCGCGATCACCGCCAGCGTCGCGAGACCGGTGAGCACGAACCCGCCCCGGAAGAGCGACGTGTCGGCGACGGTGGCCTCGAGGAGGCGATCGTCGACCATGAAGTGGTAGCGGACCAATGCGAGGGCGAGCCCGGCAAGGCCGAGCACCGCGATCACGTCGAGGAGGTATCCACGACCCGCCATCGGCCCTCGCATGACCGCGACCGGCCGCCACAACATGGCGAGCACCGCCCCGAGGAGGAGACCGGTCGATCGGGTGATCGTCGAGAGATAGAGGGAGTCAGCCTTCGAGATGCACCGGTCACCGAGCATCCAGTAGGCATCCGGGGTCTGCGAGCACTCAGCCACCGGACCGCCGTGCACCGCGATCGAGGTGAACAGCGTGATGACGACGACGGCGCCGAGCATCCACAGAACCGAGCGGGCGACCCGCCGTGTGCCCCGCCGGACCACCAGCATCATGACAATCGGCCACACGAGGTAGAACTGCTCCTCGACCGCGAGGCTCCACAGATGCCTGAGCGGCGCGAAGTCGCCCGATGAGGCGTATCCCGCCCCGACCCAGATCTGGAACCAGTTGGAGACGTAGAAGAAGCCGGCGATCAGATCCCCGCGCACCTTGCCGAGCGACTCCGGTCTGAACAGCGTGGTGTAGACCGCGAGGGCGATCATCACCGCGAAGAGCGCTGGGAGCAGGCGTCGGGCCCTGCGCATCCAGAAGGCGCCGAGATGGATGCGGCCGTCGCGCTCCCGCTCGGCCATGAGCAACAGGGTGATCAGGTAGCCGGAGATGACGAAGAACACCTCGACCCCGAGGAAACCGCCCGGCAGCCAGCCCGGATCGGCGTGGTAGATCATGACCGCGATGACCGCGATCGCGCGGAGGCCGTCGAGCCCCGGCAGGTAGGGCACGCTGCTGATCGTCACCCGGCGGGGACGCACGGCGCGGCTCAACTCAGACATGGACCCTCAGTATCGCCCCGAGGCGGTCGGATCGGCCGTCAGTGTCGGAAGTGACGCCGCCCCGTGAAGACCATGGCGATGCCGGCCTCGTCAGCCGCGGCGATCACCTCGTCGTCGCGAACGCTCCCCCCGGGCTGGATCACGGCACGCACGCCGGCCTCGACGGCGACATCGAGACCGTCCCGGAAGGGGAAGAACGCGTCGCTCGCGCAGACCCCGCCCTCAGCGCGGCCGTCGGCGCGGGTGGCCGCGATTCGGGCCGAGTCGAGCCGGTTCTGCTGTCCGGCACCGATCCCGACGGCCTGGAGATCACGGGCGTAGACGATCGCGTTGGAGCTCACTGCGGCGCACACCCGCCAGGCGAAGCGGAGATCCGCCCAGAGCGCCTCGTCGGGCTCCGTCGCCGTGACCACCCGCCAGTCGGCGGCATCGAGCGCGACCTCGTCGGCGGTCTGCACCAGCAACCCTCCCCCGACCGGGCGCAGGTCGAAGCGCCAGGCATCGGGGGCGGGTGCCGACAACACTCGAAGATTCGGCTTCGCTGAGAGGATCTCGAGCGCGGCCGGCTCGAAGGAGGGCGCGACGACGACCTCGGTGAACACTGGTGCGAGAGCCTCGGCCATCGCCGCTGTCACCGGTCGGTTGGCAGCGACGATGCCCCCGAAGGCGCTCACCGGGTCGCAGGCGTTCGCGCGCACGTAGGCCTCGCCGATGTCGTCGGCGACAGCGACACCACACGGATTGGCGTGCTTGACGACCACCACCCCGGGGTCGTCGAAGGAGTAGACGAGTCGGCTCGCCGACTCGGTGTCGTAGAGGTTGAGGTAGCTGAGCGCCTTGCCCTGATGCTGCTCGGTGGCATCCCACCAGCCCCTGGGCGAGGTCGTGTCCCGATACCGGGCTCCGACCTGATGCGGATTCTCCCCGTAGCGGAGTACCTCGGCGCGTTCGAGCGAGAGGTGCACGGTGCGAGGGAGCGGATCATCATCGTCACCGGTCTCGTCGAGCCAGCGCACGATGGCCGCGTCGTAGCCGGCGGTGGTCGAGAAGGCGTCGCGGGCCAGTCGCCTCCGGGTCGCCTCGCCCACCGAACCGGTCGACGTGATCTCATCGAGCACCGGCGCGTAGTCGTTCGTGTTCACCACGACGGCGACATGGGCGTGGTTCTTCGCCGCCGCCCGAACCATCGCCGGCCCACCGATGTCGATGAGTTCGATGCCCGGGTCGGAGGAGAACGGATAGAGGTTGACGACCACCAGGTCGATGGGCTCGATGCCGTGGGCCTCCATGTCGGCCCGGTGCGCCGCATCGGTCGGATCGGCGAGCAGACCGCCGTGCACCCGCGGGTGGAGGGTCACCACGCGATGTCCGAGGATCGCCGGCACGCCGGTCAGGTCGGCGACATCGGTGACCTCGACGCCGGTCGCGGCGATCTCGCGCGCCGTTCCCCCGCTCGAGACGATCCGCCAACCGAGACGGTGGAGGGCCGCGGCGAACTCCGCGACACCGGACTTGTCGTAGACGGAGAAGAGCGCGGTGGGCACGAGGTGAACCTAGACCGGGTCACCCTTGACGTTCTGTACGAGCAACCGGCACGCCCGTCGTGCGGGGCGACTCAGAGCGAGGCGACGATCTCGGCCATGAGTTCCCCGGCCTCCGTCGGGTTCTGACCGACCCGGACACCGGCAGCCGCGAGGGCCTCCATCTTGCCCTGCGCGGTTCCCTTGCCACCGGAGACGATCGCGCCGGCGTGTCCCATCTTCTTGCCGGCGGGAGCCGTCACACCGGCGATGTAGGCGCTCATCGGCTTCGAGACGTTGGCCGCGATGAACTCTGCCGCCTCCTCCTCGGCCGATCCGCCGATCTCGCCGATCATGATGATCGCGTGGGTCTCGGGGTCGGCCTCGAACTCGCGGAGGCAGTCGATGAAGTTGGTGCCCGGCACGGGGTCGCCGCCGATGCCGACGCAGGTCGACACGCCGATCCCCTTCTCCTTCAGCTCGTGGAGCGCCTGATAGGTGAGCGTTCCCGAGCGACTCACGATGCCCACGTTGGGCCCGTCAGCGCTCGGAGGCAGAGCGATCTCGCCCGCGGTGATCCCGATATTGCACTTGCCGGGGCTGATGATGCCCGGGCAGTTCGGCCCGAGCAGGCGCTTACCGGGATGGTCGCGGACCAGCGTGTTGTAGACCCGCGCCTCGTCCTGGGCGGGGATCCCCTCGGTGATGCAGACCACGAAGCCGACGCCAGCGGAGGCCGCCTCGAGGATCGCCGCTGGCGCGGCCTTGGGCGGCACCGCCACGAAGGAGGCGTCGGCCCCGGTCGCGGCGACAGCATCGGCGACGGAGTCGAACACCGGGATGCCCTCGACGTCCTGGCCGCCCTTGCCGGGGGTGACGCCCGCGACGATGTTGGTTCCGTAGTCGCGGTTCCGCAGGCCGTGGTACTTGCCCTGGCCGCCGGTCAGTCCCTGGACGATGACCTTGGTGTCTGAGTTGACGAAGATCGACATGTTGGCTCGCAGTTCTCCTTGGCGGTTCGGATCAGTTCTGGCCAGCGAGGGCCACGGCCGCGCGGGCGGCGTCGAGCATGGTCGGCTCGGAGCGCAGACGTGACTCCGGGATCCCGGCCTCGGCGAGGATGCGTCGACCCTCCTCGGCATTGGTGCCATCGAGGCGGATCACGATCGGCGCGCGGAGCTCCACCCGGCCGAGCGCCTCGACGATCCCCTTGGCGACCTCCTCACCTCGGGTGATGCCACCGAAGATGTTGATGAAGATCGACCGCACCTCCTGATCGAAATTGATCACCTCGAGCGCGGCGGCCATCACGTCGGCGTTCGCCCCTCCCCCGATGTCGAGGAAGTTGGCCGCCGTTCCACCGACCTGGTTGACGACGTCGAGCGTCGACATGGCCAAGCCGGCGCCGTTGGCGATGATGCCGACCGACCCTTCGAGGCCGATGTACTGCAGGCCGTTCTGCTTGGCGAGCTGCTCACGATCGTCGAGGACCTCGGTGGCCGCGTAGGCCTCCCACTCGGGATGACGGAACGAGGCGTTCGCGTCCAGGCTCACCTTGGCGTCGAGCGCGTGCACCTCGCCGGTCGGCTTGAGGATGAGCGGGTTGATCTCCGCGAGATCGCAGTCGCCCTCGGTGAAGCAGCGATAGAGCTTCACCAGGATGTCAGCGGCCCCATCGAGAGCGCGCTCCGGCAGTTTCGCGTCGACGGCCGCCTGACGCGCCGTCGCAAGGTCGAGCCCGTCGACCGGATCGATGTGGAGCTTCACGATGGCATCGGGATCGGACTCGGCCACCGCCTCGATCTCGACCCCACCCTGCGCGGACAGCATCAGCAGGTGTTTCTTCGCACCGCGATCGAGCGTGAAACTGGCGTAGTACTCCTCGTCGATGTCGGAGGCGTTCTCGACCCAGAGACGCTCGACGACGTGCCCCTTGATGTCCATGCCGAGGATGTTCCCAGCGTGGAGACGGACCTCGTCGGCATCGGCAGCCAGCTTGATACCCCCGGCCTTGCCTCGGCCGCCGACCTGCACCTGGGCCTTCACGACGACCGGATAGCCGGCCGCCTCAGCCGCCGACACCGCCTCGTCGACGGTCAGCGCGACATCGCCGGCGCTCACCGGGATGTCGTAGCGGGCGAAGTACTGCTTGCCCTGGTATTCGAACAGGTCCATGTGTCAGTCCTCTCGTTCGTCGAGTGCGGTCTCGAGCCACGCGCTGATGCCCTTCAGCGAGGCCCCCGGCTGGAAGATCTCAGCGACCCCCTGATCGCGGAGCGCCCGCGCGTCGGCGTCGGGGATGACCCCTCCTCCGAAGACGAGCACATGGGAGAGGTCACGGTCACCGAGCTCGGACATCACCCTCGGGAACAACGTCAGGTGGGCCCCCGACAGAAGGGACAGCCCGACAGCGTCGGCGTCCTCCTGGAGGACCGTCTCGGCGATCTGCTCCGGCGTCTGGTGGAGACCGGTGTAGATCACCTCGAAGCCGTGGTCGCGCAGCGCCCGGGTGATGGTCTTCGCGCCCCGGTCATGACCGTCGAGGCCGGGTTTGCCGACGACGACGCGGTAGGGGCGCTTCACAACTGGAAGACCCTATTCGCTGGGCCGAGTGAGCGGCCAACCGGCTCGCCGGAGACGGTCCGGGTTCGCCGAGGGAGTCATGGTGATACCGATCTGGTATCATTACTGTGTGGCCTTCACCGTTCGCACCGACCCGACGCTTGAGGCCGCGCTCACGGCACTTGCCGAATCGGAGTCCATCTCCCGCCAGGAAGTCATCAGAAGGGCAGTCATGGAACGATTCGAACGTGCCGGCCATCGTGCTGCGGTGTCCGACTCCGCCTCGCGAATGATCGATCGATGGGGTGACGTCCTCGATCGACTCGGCTCAGAATGAACAACACCGTCCACCTCGATCTCGACGACATCCTCGATCTGGTCCGCCGACTTGGCGTGGGGCCGATCCGCGACCTCGGACTCATCGACTCCGCGGTCGCCCGGCCGAGATCGAGTGCTTTCGGCGAGGACGCGTATCCGACGGTCGCCCTGAAAGCCGCTGCGCTCCTCCACTCGCTGGCAGCAAACCATGGTCTCGTCGACGGCAACAAACGGCTCGCGTGGTTGGCGACCACCGTCTTCTGCGATCTCAACGGAGTGGAGTGCTCGCTCGACGACGATGCCGCTTTCACGTTGGTCTGGGACATCGCGGCGGACCTCGAGCACCTCCCATCAATCGTCGACCGGCTCGCTCTGCGACGCCTGGATGGCTCAAGACTCGACTGAACGGCCACACTGTCGTCGTGCGACTCCCCGAGTTCCGAAGCCCCCTGGCTCGAGCCGTGCTCCCCGTCGTCGGGGGGCTCATCGTCCTCGCGCTGATCGGCTCCTTCACCTGGGGCATGGCGGCCGTCATCTCATCGGGGGGCGCGGAGAGCTCCGAGCGACTCGCGCCGTCGACCTTCACGGTCGGCAATGTCGAGTTCCTCAGTGATCTCGTCGAGAGCGACGGACCCCTGCTCTTCGCCGAACTCGGCACCCCGGTCGGAGCTCGCTCCATCGTTGTCGACCACACCGGCGATGACCCCGCGCTCGGATGGCGTGTCTACTGGGCCTACCCGGCCGACCGTGGGCCCGACTGCATCGTCGAGCAGGTGCTCGGCACCGACCGCTTCATCGACTGCGAGGGACGGGAGATCACGGTCGACCAACTCTCACCCCCGGACGTCGGTGTCCGTCCAGTCGTCTACGACTCGACGCGTCTCGAGATCGATCTCCGGGGTGTCGCTGACTGAGTGCCGCGATCAGGCGCGCTCGACCGCGCCGAGCAGCCGGTCGACGAATGCATCGCAGTGCTCCTCGATCCGGCTCCGCTTGATGAGGAGACCCCCGATCACCTCGGCGCCGGTCGACCCCATCGCGGTCGACATCCGATCGAGACTCCGCCCGGCATCGAGCGCGTAGGTCAGGAAACCAGCGATCCGCTTGCCGCGCATCGTCGGCAGGTTCGCGATCTCCGCCGCCGCCCACGGTGCCTGACCGACAACGAACAACCCATGCGTCCAGGTGCCGACCAGCACGACATCGGCCTGCTGGATCGACGCCAGATCGGGTCGACGCACCCGCGACAGGCCGGTGATCGACCACCCCTCCTCACTCAGGCCGCCGGCGATCCGCTCGGCCGCTCGGGTGGTGTTGCCGGTGAGGCTCTCGACGAGCAGTGCTGCCTTCATCGCCGACATTCAACCAGACTCGCGCCGCACCATGTCAGCCACGTCGGGTGAGTGGCGCCCACGCGAGGGCCAGATGCTTGGATCCGACCCCGGCGAAGTTCACCACCGCCTCGGCGCGATCACCCGACCCCGTGATCTCGATGATCACGCCCTCACCGAACGCTGGATGCGAGACATCGTCGCCGACCCGAAAACCGATCTCGTGGGCGTTGGAACGTTGAGCTGGCGTCGACCCGGCCCTCAGCGCGGCCTCCACGACCCGTTCGCGATGCGCCTCATCGACAACTCGATCGACCGCGCGACGTCGATACCCGGGCACCGATGACCGCGCCGCACCCCAGTCAGACCTGGAGGATCCCCGCGAGGTGCCCATCCCCCCATCGGCGTCACCCTGCACGTCGAAGAGCTCATCGGGGATCTCGTCGAAGAATCGGGACGGCGGGTTGTACTGGGTGGATCCGAACAGCATTCGCGACCAGGAGTGGGTCATGTGGAGTTGCTGCATCGCACGGGTGATGCCCACATAGGCGAGGCGGCGCTCCTCCTCCATCTCATCGGGGTCGGTGAGGGCGCGATGATGAGGGAAGACGCCCTCCTCGACACCGATGAGGAACACGTAGGGGAACTCGAGGCCCTTCGCCGCGTGGAGGGTCATGAGGACCACCCGGTCGTCGCCGCTCAGTTCGTCGGTATCGGCGACGAGCGACACCTGCTCCAGGAACTCATCGATGCGGGTGAACTCGCGGGCCGATCCGACGAGCTCACCGAGGTTCTCGATCCGGCCATGGGATTCGACGGTGTCGGCCTGCTCGAGGTCGGCGAGGTAACCCGAGCGCTCGAGCACCGCCTGCAGCACGTCACCGGGACCGAGATCGTCGGCCTCCGGCGCGGGGTCATCCATCGCGGCTCGAACCTCGTCGATCATCCCGCAGAACGACTCGAGTCCCTTGGCGGCGCGGCCTCCGACCCCGGCCTCGTGAGCCCGTCGACAGGCATCGAGGAAGGTGACCCCCTCGGCTGCGGCGAACTCGTCGAGTCGGGCGACGCTCGTGTCGCCGACCCCGCGTTTCGGCACGTTGAGAACGCGTTTGACGCTCACCTCATCGGCCGGATTGACCACCGCCCTCAGGTAGGCCAGCGCGTCCTTGATCTCGCGCCGGTCGTAGAAGCGGGTGCCCCCGACGACCTGGTACGGGACGCCGAGACGCATGAAGGCCTCCTCGACCACTCGGCTCTGCGCGTTGGTGCGATAGAGGACGGCGATGTCGTTCCAGGCGGCGCCGCGCTCGGACGAGAGCTGACGAACCGTGGACGCCACCCAGGTCGACTCATCACCCTCGTCGGTCGCGTAGTAGCGGACGATCCGTGCACCCTCGCCGGAGTCGGTCCACAGGTCCTTGTCCTTCCGGCCGACATTGTTGACGATGACCGCGTTCGCCGCATCGAGGATGGTCTGGGTCGACCGGTAGTTCTGGCTGAGGACGATCGTGGTCACATCGGCGAAGGCATCCTCGAACTGCATGATGTTGCGGAGGTCGGCGCCACGGAACCGGTAGACGCTCTGATCGCTGTCGCCCACCACGCAGACGTTGTGATCAGCGGTCGGGTCATCGGCGGCGGCCAACTGCAGGACGATCTCGTTCTGGGCGAGGTTGGTGTCCTGGTACTCGTCGACGAGGAGGTGCGCGAAGCGACGGCGGTACTCCTCGAGGACGTCGGGGTGCTCGCGTAAGAGCCTGACGACATTGACCAGCAGGTCGTCGAAGTCCATCGAGCCCGACCGCTCGAGACGCGACTGGTATTCGGTGTAGATGTCGGCGTGCTTACGCTGGAAGATGTCATCGGCCCGAGTCACCGCCTCGCGGGGGTCGACGAGCTCGTTTTTGAGGAGCGAGATGTGCGCGTGCGCGGCCCGCGACGCGAACCGCTTCGCATCGAGGCCGAGGTCACGGACCACATAGCCGGTCAGGCGAACGGCATCGGCCTGGTCGTAGATGGAGAAGGTTCGCGGGTAACCGATCCGGTCGGCGTGCGCGCGCAGGATGCGGACGCAGGCCGAGTGGAAGGTGCTGACCCACATGGCCTTGACCACCGGCCCGACGAGCGTCGCCACCCGCTCGCGCATCTCGGCGGCGGCCTTGTTGGTGAACGTGATGGCGAGGATCGAGGTCGGATGAACCCCGGAGCGCACCAGGTGAGCGATCCGATGGGTGAGCACCCGGGTCTTGCCCGAACCGGCTCCCGCGACCACCAGCAGAGGGCCTCCGGGATGGACGACCGCGTCGAACTGGTCGGGGTTGAGGCCATCGAGGAGCGGATCGTCACTCGGGTCCGGTGCCGACAAGGGGAGTTGCCCGGAGTCCGACATGGACCTCCGATCCTACGACGGGGGTGTTCGCCTCGGTGCCACCAACCCGACGGGCGCGGACAAAGGTCGGAGGCCCGGGCTCACGCCAGGGCCTCCGATTTCGGGGGGTCGAGTCGAGAGTCAGCGACCCCTGTCGCGATGACCCTCCATTCGCTCGGTCGGGCCCGCCGTGTTCACCCGCTCGGACACGCGGTCGGTGATGTCGGCGAGCTTCGCAGCGGCCTCCTCCTCGGTCAGCAAGCCCTCCTCGACGTGCTCAGCGATGCGCTCCTCGGCCTCGGCGACGAGGGCCGCCACGAGATCGTCGGTGCTCACACCGTTGGCCGCCGCGGCCTCCGCAAGCGTGCTGCCAGCAACGAGTTCCGCCCGCAGGGTCTCGGCGTCGATACCGAGCAGATCGGTCACGACCTCCGAGCGAGCGGCCAGGTCGCGACCACCCCGATGACCCTCACCACGGCGACGCATCGACTCGACGAGATGCTGCGAGACGGCGTCGGCCTGATCACCGTCGATCGTCGCATCGTCGACGAGGGGCTGCAGCACCTCTCGAATCCGTGATGCGCGGTCCACGTGGTCGTCCCCGTTGTCGAGGTCTGCGTCTACCGTGTCGACCATCGGGGCGTCGGCGGCACTGGTCAGCCCGGGCACCCCGGCTGCGAACCCGATCGCCCCACCGGCCAGCAGACCCGCGGTGACCGTTGCGATGCTCTTGCGATTGATAGCCATGTTCTCTCTCCTTCCCGGGGGACACCCTGTCCTCCGATGGGTCCCACTCTCGGGACCGCCGGTGAGAGGCGACCATGACCGAGGTGAGAGTCCGGTGAGAGCCCGGCGGGCCGTCACCGAACTCAGCCGGCGTTGAGACCCGCGGGCGGGCCCAGGCGCATCGAGATCTCCGCGCCTCCGCCCGGACGGTCGGAGATCGTGACATCGCCACCGTGTGACCGGGCGAACTCGGCCACGATGGCGAGACCGAGGCCCGACCCCGGCAACGCCCTCGCCGCCTCAGCGCGGTGGAAACGGTCGAGAACGCGCTCCCGCTCCCCCACCGGGATGCCCGGTCCCCGGTCCGCCACGGTGATCACCGCATCGGCGACCGACACATCGATCGGGCCACCGCTCAGATCGAACTTGGTCGCGTTGTCGAGCAGGTTCGACACGGCCCGGCGCAACGCATCGGTTCGTACCTGGGCGACCGAGCCATCGGCGACCACCCTGATCTCCCGCTCCGTCCGACGGGCCACGCGCTCGGCGACCGCGCCGACCACCGGACCGAGATCGACCCGCTCGGGTTCGACGTCATCGGCCTCCCCACTGGCGGCCTGGACGATCTCGTTCACGAGCGCGGTCAGTTCATCGACCTCCGTCCGCATCGACAGGACCATCTCCCGACGATCGGAAGGGTCGAGCTCGCCGTACCGATCGAGCATGTCGAGATTCGTGCGGATGCTCGTGAGCGGCGTCCGCAGCTCGTGGCCGGCGTCCTGGACCAGACGCGCCTGGTTGGAGCGGGACCGTGAGAGCGCCGCGATCATCCGACGGAAGGCATCAGACAACTGGCCGACCTCATCCCGATCGCGAGTGGTCGGCAGGTCGACATCGAGACTACCGGTCTCCTCCACGGTGACCGCGGCCTCGGTGAGCCGCCGGAGCGGCCGGGTGACCCGACCGGCGATGAGCGCCCCGGCGAGCGCGGCCAACGTGGTCACCCCCGCGACCAATGCGATGGTCCGCTGACGGAGCGCGTCCAACACTCGCTCCGTCTCGCGGAGGTCTCGCCCGACCTGCACGAGCCCACCGTCGAGCCCGACAGCGAGCACGCGGTACCGGTCCCGGCCGAGTTCGACGTCGGCGAGGGCGGTGCGGCCCGCCCGCAGACCGAGGAGGTCTCGGCTCACTCGGAGCTCCCTCGGGAACGTCGACTGCAACACCTTCCCGTCGCTCCGGGTGACCTGAACATCGAGAACGTCGAAGGGACCGCGCTCGGGGAACCGCTCATCGATCCGCCGGGAGAGCACCACCTGAGTGGCCTCCACCAGAGAGTCGTCGACAGCCTCATAGAGCCGTCCCTCCGTGAGCCGGTAGGAGATGATCCCGACACCGACCGAGGCGAAGGCGGTCACGACGGCGAGGGCGAGCGCGACCCGCAGACGGAGACTCACGACTCGCCGACCCTCGCCGTGTAGCCGACACCACGCACCGTGTGGATCAGCCGCTCCGCTCCGTCCTCCTCGGTCTTGCGGCGGAGATAGCCGATGTAGACGGCGAGGTTCTTCGAGTCGGGTCCGAAGTCGTAGTTCCAGATCCGCTCATAGATCGTCGAGTGGTCGAGCACGATCCCCGCGTTGCGGACAAGCAGCTCCAGCAGGTCGAACTCGGTCTTGGAGAGCTCGAGTCGCCGGCCACCCCTCGTCGCGACCCGACCGGCCGGGTCGATCGACAAGTCGCCCAACTCGAGCTGATCCCCGACCTCGGCCTCGGGGCGGATGCGCCGGGTGAGCGCCCGGAGCCTCGCGAAGAGTTCACCCAGATCGAACGGCTTCGTGACGTAGTCGTCGGCACCCGCATCCAGCCCGGCGACCCGGTCGCTCGGCTCCGTCCGCGCGGTCAGCATCAGAATCGGGAGGGTGCTCCCCTCCGACCTCAGCACCCGACAGACCGTCAGCCCGTCAATCATCGGCATCGACACGTCGAGCACCACGATGTCAGGAGCCAGCGAGCGGACGGACTCGAGCACCGCCGCGCCGTCGGCGACGGTCTCCACCTCGTACCCCTCGAGGTGCATGGCGCGAGCAAGTGACTCTCGGACCGCTCGGTCATCCTCCGCGATGAGCACCTTCACGTGACGAGTACACCAGCTCGGGGTAAGGGAGCGGCGAGAATGACCCGGTG
>Ga0181590_10002929_pt1 | contig 14335 bp, 13 predicted proteins | sample 071ome_34_FD_132446 | JGI IMG/M metagenome (GOLD analysis project Ga0181590, IMG submission 132446) | Coastal salt marsh microbial communities from the Groves Creek Marsh, Skidaway Island, Georgia - 071411BT metaG (megahit assembly) | ecosystem: Environmental > Aquatic > Marine > Intertidal... | reverse complement strand
TGTTATCTGTATATTATATAATATAAATATTACATTACCAAGAAAACCTTTTATAAAATTGTAACTCAATAATTCGATAACCATCATCAGAATCCGTTAAAATAAATGAATTTTGATATCTAGGCCAATCTAATTGAAATGTCTTATCCAATACGCCATTATTAACTGCTTGTATAACAGCATTAAGTGCATTGACCGTATACAGGGTATTTGTTTCTTTTTTTCGATGTATACTAATTGTATTTAACCCTCGTTTCTTGGTATCAGAAACATTATAGGTGCAAAATAAAGAATCTGTATCGTCTGCATTTGAGAATACAAATATTCGTTGTTCTGGAATTTCATAATGTGTTTGTATGTGATCTATGATTATGTTTAAATCTGATCTATGTGCAAAGGTGCAAAGTAGTTGTGTTTTCAATTGTTTAGTCTTTTTTAGCTGTTATATTTAACCCTAATTGAGAGCCATATATAAATAACTGATTATTTGCAAATGTAGCAATTGCTGGAGATAATCTATCGTTTCGACATTTTATTTGATTATAAATATTTTTAGATGTTTCTAAATATAAAACCTTTGTGCCTTTAATAATCATGCCCCACCATGAAACTTTCATAATTTTTTCTTTTAATGTATTGTCAATTATTTTACAAAATGACTCGATTAATTTATCTAGATTATCATCTAATGTATAAAACTGTTCTATTCGATTTCTTAATTTTTGAATTATTACAATATCTGTATTTTCTGATGATCTTAAAAATTGACGAATCTGTTTTTCATACTCTTCATGATCTAAAAAATCTAAAATTTCATTAATACTATCCCGGGTATTAGAAGCATTGACTTGTTTTCCGCTTAGTAGTTCAGCAAAATTTAAAAATTGATATAATAATTTACGACCGATTGGTGGCAATGTTCCAAAATTAAATTTAATGTTAGTATAATTTTTTAATGACACACTTTCTCCGTCAATTTCTACATCAGACACAATTGACGATTCTTCGGTTTCAGTTGTGCTTTCTACACGTCCATCAAACACAATAGCTAACCATAATTCACTCGGATCGCCGTATGTAATTTTGACTGTTTTCATGATTAAATCATATAATATTTCTTCTATACCGCGTATTGGGTATGCTCCCCGTTCTAAAGATTTATTTAAAGGATTTTTAATTAATTCAATTAATTCTTTGGATCGATCATTAGAAATTATTGCTTTTATTAATAAATCAAAATCAATATAATTTATTGAATAAAGTTTTAAAGTATCATTTAAATCTTGATATAAATTTAGTTCGAGTTCTTCTTCATCTTCATTCAGCCCTCGGGCCTGTGTAACTATGCGATTGGCATCTGTCTCGGATAAGTCAGTCATTTCCATGATAACGTCGTGGAGCACATCATAATCTGCATCACAAGTTGGATAGCCGGACTCGAGTCGAAATGTCCATTCGGTTAATATTGAATCTATTGTCATAACGTGATATCTCGCATTTTACTATAAATATCGCCAACTTTACATTTAACCGGGAAATTTCCCGATTGCATTATGTCTTGTATTTGTGGTAAAATGTGCTTTGCTTCTGATAACGGTACATCGAATAATACCGAATCATAAGTATATAGTATCATGCAAGTTTCACTTGAACTTAATAAATTTAATACTTGGTCTAGTTTCCTAACCGAAAACTCTGTTTCTAAAGACTGTAAATAATAATTGAATAATTTGTTTGCTGTCATATCCGGAAACTGCTCACGAGTCATGGTTCTACGGTCTATTGCCGTTCTTATATAGCCTTGTTTTTTCCATTGGTTCCATAGATTCCATATAAAATCATTAACCTGTTTAAAGAACGGTATTGCTAAGAATTCTCGGTCTATTCCTCCATATAATAATCGAAATGTTATTTGTTTACTTTGTTCGTATTGCTCAGTAGTAAGTGTATCTGTGCTAAAATAAAATCGACCAAAATATTCATGCACACTCCCTTCTGGCAATTTATAGCCTATTAGTTTAGCAATCAGTCTAACGTGGTAAGCATCAAAATCCATTTCAACTAATGCACCTTGTTCAAATCTACTACAGAATGCTGATCTAGTACCGTCTTCTTTATTCATTGCTGCAAAATTGAATCCGCGGTATGCATTACTAGGTCTACCTGTTGATGTATGATAGTTGTAATTGGTATAAACCTGATTGTTATGAACGGCAACTGGTTGTGGGAAACGTTCATTAACTTGCAGACCAGCAGATTCAATTGCAGCAAAAACTTTTGGATATAATGAATTAAATGTTTTATATGATTCTGTTAATTTAACATTTCGTATCATGGGCCAAGCATACTTGCGTATTTTCTGGCACATAGCCGCATGTTGCATAATAGGTATAATTGCATTAACATGAGCTAATTGATGATGTCGTCTTTGATAAAAATGATGTGCTGGCTGTAAATATAAACTGTCATCATAGGTCTCGCCGTACGTGCACCACCACAAAGTCTTGAGGTCGTATACGGAGTCATTTCCGCCCAGTTGCAGCCAAGCCTTTTTATCATGAACAAATACCGACTCTAGTTCTAGAAAGCGGTGTACATGTTCGGAAAACCCTTGTAATTGTTCGGTATGATTGATTGGAACTAAACGCTCCACATCATCTTCGGTATAAATGTATATGCATGAAATTTTATTCTGCGAAACATGGGATTGATGATCGGTTAATACAGGAACAACCAAGCAGGTTCGATCTTGCATATAACCGAACAGTGCGTCCAGATCTTCTATACTATCAACTATCATACTATAGTATAATATAGAATATATTTCAACTTTCCTAGTTTATATCAGGAGGAATTACAAGATCGGTATCTATATAAAATTCTAAAGGATTGGTTAGATACTTAACTATATTAGGATTTTGTTGTTTTGCTAAATGTATAGATTGTTGATTTAATTCTATAACTCCTGGTTGTTTGTTATTTCCTTGAAATTGCGTTTCAATAGAACCGGCTATATACCATCGTATCTCAACTAACAAGTATATATTATTATCAATTTTTTGTTGACGATATTCTTTGTATTGTTTTTTATCAATTTCAATAAATTTATCGGTATTAACACGATTCAATATGTATCTTGTTATAAATCTATTTGAAATATCTGCGGGCGTTACCGATACAAAATAATTATTTGGAGATTTATATTTTGTTTTAATTGACCCATTTATTTGCTTGTATGTTTTTACTGGTTTCGAATCATTTTGATACGGAAACAATGATTGTGATTTATATTTATTCCACTTTGCTTCAGTAAATACTTCTCCAGTAGCATAACGATGATATAATCCTATATATTCAGTTTCATCTGCAAGTTGCCATTCTTTTCCAAATGTATACAACCCGTTGGTTATTTGATCTGCACTATAATAGTTTTTAATTCTCATATCATGTTTGTTTTATTCTAGCCTTTAATTGTAATTGAGTTGACCAGTCTCCGTCATTGTTAACCGTGTGAGTTATTCCGATCACCATGAATGCAAATCTACGTATATATTTTTCAGGTATTCCACTGAAATTCATAACATCGCCATATTTAAACCCGTTAATTCCATCAAGTGTAACTGTAATTTCCATTGGAAAAACAGGATTTGATGAAGTAACAGTTTCATCAAACTTCGGAGTTGGATACATGAGATATCCTTTCAAAGCATTTTGTAATTTTATAATTTCATTGATTGGTGGACCTGGCTCATCAAGTGATTCTGCATTTTGTGCTAATTCTAATTTTGCTATTTTTAAATTTTTAAGTGCATCTAAATGATTTTTTTCATAATCAGCTTCTATTTTTTTTCTTGTATCGTCTGACCCAAATATATATGCTGAATATACAGTTGTTGAATTAAATGACTTTGTTGCTGCATCTAATCCGTATATCATAGATTTTACTGAATCTGGTACATTTGTTGTTATCGATATATCTCGTATAGCAGATGCACCTTTTCTATCAAATCCAGGGATTACAAATTCTTCTGTTTTAGCAATGTCTTTATCAATATAATTGATATCATAATACATTAATATATTAGATTCAATTGGATGTTCTATTAATTTCATTGAAATTTCTCCTCCTAATTGTGTTGAAATTTCTGTTGATAATAAATTAAAAAAATTTTTAATTGTTGGCTCTTTGTAATCTCTTTCTACTTTTTCTAATAACTCATCAACTACTAATAAATTAATATAAATTCTTGCAGGATACGCAGTTCTGTTTTCTAAGAATCCCGGAGTTTTTGGCTCAACTGCAGCGAATGCATTTAATTGCACTGGAGGCACGCTAATAATACCGGGATTGTTAATTCGATTTGCCTCCGCATCTTTTTTAAAATCTTCTATATCTTTATCTGATGGATATTTCGAAACATTTGATGCATTATTAGTACCAGTCCATAATAAGATTCGTGTGGGATCTGCAGATACTAAATGTTCTCGATAATTACTTTTACAAAATCGATCATCACATATACATTCGACTTTTCGATCAGTTGATTCATTGTTAATAGCACTGAAGATTTTTTTATTAATATATTCTACTAGATACCCTAATGATACAAATTTATATTGAGTACCCTCTGTTCTGTTTCTGTTGTTTATATTATAATAATTTCCTACTAGTATGCTTTTACCGGTATATGAATCTTCTGTTATTATTTCTATATTTTTAACTTTTTGTGTAAATTCAACACTATTTGTTGCAACTTGAAATACTGCTGCTAATGTACCATCTACCTCCTTTAATAGTGTTTGATATAAACTACTTAATTTTTTATTTTCGTTATTATCCGGATTATTTGTTACATCATTTTCATTTTCTTCGCTATTACCAATATATGTGCTAGCATTTATATATGTTCCTGTAGTTCCTAGCATATCAACTGATAATTTTACACTTCCATCTGATTCGTATGAATATGTAAAATTAGATATTTTTCCATTAAAAGTAACAAGATTTAATTTTCGTATTTCAGCTTCAGTTGTATTAGGAAATGCTTCTTTTAATGTGGCATAGTCTACTAACTCATCATCTGCCAATTTGTTCGTTGTTAAAACTGCAGATTCTGGATGTTGTATACGTAGTTTTAAAGTTCGTCCCGGCCGACAATATACAGATTCAATTAAATCCATATCATTTGTTGGGTCTGGAATAATTATATCAATTTTTCCTCGATTCAAGTAACCTCTACTCTGATCATATGTTTGAATTGATACTTGAGATAAATATGGCTTTGTGCGATTAACTGAATTTGAATCTGATAAAAATCCTTGTGGACCAGACGGCTGAAATGATCCTTCTCGAATTTTGAATCCTCCTAATATTGCCTCTTGAATTGGTTTAGAGTCTGCTGTAATTGTGCTTGTATCATATGGTAATACTTCAACGTTAGCAATTTTTTCCAACATGAAAGCAAGATCTTCGTTAGTTCTAGACAATGCAGAGTCAGCTCTTGCTCGTATTTCGTTGCGAACAGATTCGTTTACTTGTGCATAATATAATAAATTACTCATCGTGAACTATTAGCCTGTTTAATAATTTCTTCAAATTCTGTTTGACTTGGTATTCTTAAAACGGTACCAGATGGAACATACAATGTGCCTTTGCCTATTCCATTAGCAGCAGCTATAATTGGCCATGCCGTTACATCGCCGTAAAATCTATATGCTAACGTATCTAAACGTTCTACAGATGTAACTCGTATAAAAGTATCAGTTGATTGTTTAGATACAGATGGAACAATTACGGTATCAACTTTTCGTTTACCAGTTTCTGCGTCTTTTCGATTATTTGTTGATGTTATATATCTGTTCATGATCAAATATTATTCTGTTTGTCCTGTTCCTCCTGGCGTAACTGCACCGGTTCCGCTTTGGTCGACAGCACTAGTACCAGGTACTGGATCAGCTGATTTTTTTACACTATCTTTAAAATCAGATACCCAGTTATCAATTCCTTGTATTGGTTTACCTTTTTTATTAAATCGTTTTGCTAGTGGATACATAATACCATTTTTCTGTGGAATGTAATTGCTAATAACATTTCCTCCTACAGATACTTCGATCATTTTTGGAGCTTGCATCATGGATCCATCTCGTTCTACATTAATATCCCATGTAGTTTCACTGCTTTGAAGTGTATAATCTACAGATGTTATTACTACAGGTTGTTGAACAAAAATATCTCCAACTGTCATTCGCATCCATGGGCCTTTTAAAGCAATATTAGAACCGTCATAGTCTGGTGCTGTATATGATGCTAGTGCATTTAATTTTCGCCATATGGGTTTCATTTCATCTCTATCTGTTGCATATATCGTAAATGACATTTGGAAACTACGACCGAATGATGTATAACGATAATTTGGATCTGCTCGACCAATCATTTGTTGAGATGTCCATCCAGCTGCAAATGAATCGGTTAACGAAGTTAATGTTGCTCGGAATACTATTATATCATCATCGTCAGAAGAACCAGGTGCCAATTTGGGTCCAGTAAAATAAAATTTAATAAAATCAGATGTAAAGTCTGCTGCATCCAATACGCTTCCTAGAGTATCTCCTAAATCTCCAAATAAACCTAATTTAGGTTTCCATCGATATACTTCTTTAAGTGATCTTTTTGAATAATCAACAGCATTTATTTTGTCTCCGCGGAATTCAAATGCTTGTAGACCTGGTATTGCAACCATTCCATTTGTAGGACTATATCGCGTTGCAATTTGTGATGGTTGTGTAAAATCAATATTTAATCTGTTAGTAGTTCCGTGATTACCCCATCCATACAAAGTTTCTCGATTAAATAATGTATATGCTCCCCCAGGGGCTGCTGATGCTGCGGCATATCCTGCTGCTATAAAACTTTCCGGAGAAAAATCACCAGTTGTTAAATTAATAATAGCAGCTGCTGCTCCATCTAATCGATTTCCAACAGTTTGATTACCACGAACGCTTCTAAAATCTGTGTATTTAAATGTTTGATTTAATCCTAATCCATATCCAGGTTGTTGTCTATCAAATTTTAATAAATTGTATTGAGATCGAACATCTTCAGCACTCAATAAGGCAGAGGCAATATTTCCTAGTTGAGGATTAACAAGATTTGCAGCACCTTGTGCTAGTGTTTGACCAGCTTTTTGTAGTAATCCTTGATTTGCATCTACATTTTGATATAATCCAATTGTTGGAACTGTAGTGCTTTCTGCTCCTATCTCAGCACCATATGGATTTGTAAATGAACCTGGCGGTGCTGTTGAATTTGGTGTAGTACTTGCTGCTCCTATCTCAGCACCATATGGATTTGTAAATGAACCTGGCGGTGCTGTTGAATTTGGTGTAGTACTTGCTGCTCCAATATCGGTGCCGTACGGGTTTGTATATGAATATGGACCTGGCATATGTTTCCTTTATTACGCGTTCATTCTTCTATTATTATCATCCATAACATATGCAGTGATTTGATCTAGTGTTTGTGTTCCTATTGCCAGATTAACTGCAACTTTCATATTTCCTCCCCCGCCGGCGCCACCAGTAGATGGTCGATCAAAATTTCCAGCTAATAGACTATCACGTGGATCTAATTGGAATGATCCAAATGGTCCGGTTACTACCGTTTGTTGATCTGACGCAACATAAAGATCTTGTGCTTTACCCATGTTACTATTTACATTAACATTACCAGTTGCTGTTACCGTGATATCATCTGCAGAAAAATTCGCTTCTTTAAATTTTGTTGAAAGTTTTTGTAAAGATTCAGCTGCTTGACTTAATAACATTGCGCCTGATGCTACATCTCCTAATCCGGTGAGTACTCCGGCGACTTGCTTTGCCATGATTTCACCTGCAGCAAATGCATCTGTTGTTGCTTTTACCTGTTGGTCAAATCTTGCATCTATACCGCCCCCAGCTTCCACCTCGTCAGTTAAGGCTTTGCTCTGAGCTAAAGCCAGATCTCTGACTCCTTGTTCTTGAGCCGTACGGATATCTACAGTTCCTCCTCTTAAACTTTCATTTCTTTCCCTTTCCTCCTCTTCCATTCTGCTCTCAGCCTCTAACATATCTCCGGTTAATTTTTCTCCTTCTTTTAAAGCAGTATACATTTCTACTATACGATCTCTCGATAATCCTAATGTTTTTGATAACGATTCTAATAGTATTGGATTTTGTATAGCTGCTTCGCCTTGAGCTTCAATAATATTAGATAATTCTTGAGCTGCAGTTTCCATGTCTCGATTTAATGCAGCTTCTCTGAATTTTTCTGCATTAATTTGTTTACCTCCCAGCAATTGCAATTCTAATTCGTTTGAAATTGAAGATTCAATATCTAAGAATTTTTCACTAACGCCGGCAATTTCTTTGAAAGATGCGCCTAATTTATCTGCATATTGTTGTGCTCGAGCTATTTCAGCTCCCGATTGACCAAATGCAACTGAAATTTCTGATCCAGCTGATGCTAAATTTTCAAATGCTCGAATAGAAATTCCAACTCTACCAGTTGTTTTTTCTAATTGAGCGCTTTCTTTTTCTAATTCCTTTCGATATTCTTCAAATCCTTCTGCGCCTTTTTCGCTAGCTGCAGATACTCGTTGTATTGCAGCTGCTTGATCAGCTGATAATCCAATTTGATCTCGAAGATAATTTTGTTGTTTTAATAACGCTCGACTGTAGTCGGTATTTGCTTTTAAAGCTGCTATAGATCCTGGTATTGTTTTTCCTAATTCATTTGTATATGCTTTTATTAAGTCTGGGGCAATTTTTAATTCTTGTCCAATTTTTTCTAGCGCGAATCCATACTTAACAGCTTGTTCTTCGTTTATTTTAAGTGTCTTTGTTAAACTGTTATAACGATTATTTAATATGTTGATGTTGTTTATAAATTTTGTAATAAATTCATTAACTTCATCAAATGCTTGTGTTTGTGCTAATTCACCCAGAGATTGATTTAATCCTTCAACAATTGGGCTTAATTGATTCAGTGCTCTTTTAATATCTCTGTCAAATGATTGACCATGTTTCGGTTTATTTTTTAAACTCAGTATTAAATCAATATTTGTTTTAGTTAAATTTTGCATACAAGCTTTTTAATATAAATATCTAGAAAGGACCTTTTACGATAGTCGGAGGCTTTTTATTTTTTGCATCAGGATTATTATTATTTCTTTGTTCTTCTCGAGCCTCTAAAATGCGATTCATTTTTTTAGTCCAAAAACGACGTTGTGGTACCGTTAAATCATAATACAATGTATTCCAGTCCCATCTACCTTCGCCGAACCACATCAGCTCCCAAATTTGATTGTGATGATAAGGACGGAATTCTGGTTTAAAACCAAAAAAGATCGGATCCAAGTTGAAACCCAGCTTCGAAGGTCTCCTTTTTACCTTCAGCCGTTGTATATTCAAATTCTGATTTTGTTACTACTTGTGGAATATTATCTACAAAATAATTTACGAATTTACGGGAATCGATAGCTGTAAAATCATACCGAATCCATTCTGCTATATAATTAGCATCCCGATTTCCATTAACTTCTTGTATTATATGTTGTAAAAATTCAGATCGCTTTTCAGATAAATTATTAGTTTTTGGAAATCTAAATTTAATTTTATTAGAATCATCGATAATATAATCAAATTCTCCATTTTCGTCACTATCGATAGTTAAATGTTTTATTTCTAACTGAGATAAATCTATTTGATCTTGTATTATTTCGCCAGCTGGACTTTTGACTGATACTTCATATATTTTTCCATAACTTAAAATTCTAGCAGCTACAATTAATCCATTAACATCAATACCTGCAATTTCATTAAATGATACTGGAGATACAATTAATGCTTCAATCAATTTATTTATTGCAATTCCTTTTTCGATATATGATTGAGTCATTAATATGTCTTCATCATATGCAGTCATATAACGCATTTCGATAGTTCCACTTCGAAGTGGATGTCCTTCGGGATACACTTTACCTTGTGAAATTAAATCAACAACTTCTGTTGCAATTCTACGTTCTTTTTGTTTAGCATCATATTGCTGATTAGCTAAATCAATTAATTGTTTGTCTGAAAGTTTGTCTGTTACTCTTGTCATGTATTTACCTTTTATAACTTTATTATAAATATCGCCGTACAGTAAAAATGGGGACGCATGTCCCCACTAATACTATTAAATATTTTGTGATTAGTAATCTAACAATGCCCAATCATATTTAAGTGTCAATGAAATTTCAACTGCTCCTTCTGTAGTCCAATCCATATCACCTTTTGATGTAGAATCAATCAATGCTCCATATACAATCCAGTGCTCAATTTTTTCTCCCATTGGTGATAGTGCATAAAATTCTAAATCTTTCTTATAATCTGATGCATACCCGTCTCTACCAGTTGCAGACTCGTGATGTAAACGAACCCAATCCATTACTGCTTGTGCACCTGATGGATTAATTGCGTCATACAATGTTATAGTAATATCATTCCAAGTAGATTTACCTTTAAGTTTTCTATCAACATTAATGTGTTGCGTAACAACTGACCCGTTTGTTATACTAGGTCTTCCAGCTGATCTAACTAGGTATGCTGGGATATCTGCAATATACATGATAAATCTATTTGTATATTTCGGTTCCCACTGAAACGCTTTGTCAAATAAATCATTATCCGTTATAGTTGGTAATGTTGGTGTTAATGCCATGTCATATCCTTGTTTATTTTAATATAAATATTACAAACAGTAAAAAAGGCAGAACCTAAATCCTGCCTTTATATTAAAAATTTGTTACTATTCTGGAAATGCTGCTCCCGTTGGCTGAATATTAAAGTCTAAAACAATAAATTCTGCCGTTTTAGTTGGTTGCAAAAATAACTGACCATACATAATATTTTGATCAATTAAATCATTTGTATTATTTGTGCTATCCATTATAACTCGGAAAGCATATAATCCTTGTTGTTGTTTTACTGATGCTAAATACGGATTCACAATATTTAAGAATTGAATTCTTGTTTGATCTGTATTTTGATCGAATACTAAAAACTGAGTTGCAGATGCAATAAACTTTTTAGTTGCAATTAGTAAACGTCTAACATTAACTCGATCTAATGCACTAGGAACAGCCTGCAATGTTTTTTGTCCCCAAACTGCAATACCAAGTGTTGCTAAATTAGCAATCGGATTAATTCTAGCATTATATAATTCTCCGCGCTGAGTAGGATTCAATGCAATATAAGTATCGTCGACACTTAAACCGCCTCTCTGTAATCCTGCCGGTGCATACCATGGTGCTTTTACGAAATCATTATATGAAATTACTCCCGGTAAAACTACAGATGGAGGAACCCACATTGGTTTTTGATTTTGTGGATTTTTTATTTTTACCCACGGATAATATGTTGCAACATAGTTATTATCAATTCCATTTGCTTGACTAATAACAGTGCTAATAGTATCTTCTAATCCAACTAAGTCATTGATATAAAAAGTATCTTGTCTATCTCTTGCAAGATTTCTAGCAGCAGCTGATACCGTTGCATGTAAGTTATCGATAATACCTGGTGTTATCAACATGTTCATATCATAGTAATCTGTATTTGATAATAATGCAAAAGCATTTTGATATGTAGTAGTACCAGTAGATGTTGCTAATTCACAATCAAAGCCAAATGTATTAGATGCTTTAATATTACCTCCGCTAAACTTAGGTAAATTTGGACGAGCTCCATCAAATCCACCTTGCATTGGCATAATAAATTTACGTGTACTAACTGCTACTTTGCTAGCAAATGTGCCGGCAGTTAATGATGATTGCAACGAACCCGTGTATGCGGCTCCAATTGGGAATGCAACATCAATTGATTGTGATACATCACCTAAATAGAAATCTGCATTGCTACCAGTTGTTTGTGCTGCGATGTCAGGCGTTGCTGCTATATATACATTATTATCAGTATCAGCAAAATCAAATCCATGATAATTTTTAAAGCTATACGAATAATCAGACTGAGATGTTACATATGATGCACTCGCAAAATTTAAACTTCCTGATACAGTTGGTATTGATGATAGCGGTGCTCGGAATCCAAATGGTACAAGTGTCGAATCAATTCCATTTAAAACAGAGTCGGTAATTTCAACTCGAATATACTCAGACTGATTTTCATAATCTCCATATGTTATAATATTGGTGCCATTAAACTCTCGATACTGGTTACCAATAACTCGAGCTATGAATCTAGCAGAGTTTGGATTCAAATTAACATTAGAAAATGTTTCTAATACATCTGGATCTATATCCGTGTCATCAGAATCAATAATTGATTTATATACAGTAGATGCATTATCTTGATTCACTTTTCTAACTTCTACTGTAAATGATCCGTAATTAAATGGATCGGAAGTTTCAGTAGATAATCTAACATCTTTAATTCCAACTTTAACATCGATGTTTGCTGTATTACCATGTGATAATGTATGGAATTTAAATAAGTTAACCGGAGTGCTTCCAATTTTTTGTGATGTTACCCATGGTGTATTTGCTGTGCTATAATCATATGAAAAATCATAAGTTGGTAATACTGCTAATTCAACTGAAACATCTGCTATATTATTAAATAACGATGATACTGATTGATTTTCGTATTGAACATATACTGGATAATCTTTTCCTTTTGGATTAGTTCCAAAAACTTTTGAAAGATAATTGTTATCTGTTTGTATAATTGATGCTGATACCGGAGTATTAGTAGTTGGATACAAACTAAATGCTCCAGAAAATCCAGGAACATCTGTATTTAAATTAGCAGTATATGATCCTGATAATGAAATAGCAAATACTCCAGATGCATCGTCTGCAATACTAGAAGATTTAAATAACTCTGCTGCTTCATTAACAGCTTCTACTGGATGAAGAATATGTGTTACTACTTCAACTGCAGTTGCTCCGGATCCAGATTTTGCTAATACTGCTAATATTCCATCTGCTAAATTATATCCGTCTTCATATAGAATACGAGTTACTGTGATATTATTACCACTTTGTAAATAATTATCTACTACGAATGGAACATATGAATCATCGGTATATGGTCCGAATAGTCTGCGAAATTCTTCATTCGAAGACACCTTAGTTGGTGTCATTACGCGACCTTTAACAGTAGGTCCTACGATTGCAGCTCCAATTTCTTGTATAGCTAGTGGTAAAAATGATTGATCTTTTTCATTTGTATATACGCCAGCTCCGTTCACTGGATTGATTATACTTTCTGCCATTAAATTACTCCTATTGGTTTATTTATAAATATCAATGTTTTTTTCTAAACCGTTTCATTTTTTGATTCTGTAGAAGTAAATGTTCCTTGCTCGATATCAATAGCTCCTTCTCCGTATTTGTCTCGCATAGAATCCATTGCAGTTTTTTCTCGTTGTTGCATACGATCGAACTGAGCTAATATATCAGCTTTTTGTTGTTGAATTTGTTGTAATTGTCGATTTAAATAATGTTCGTCAACTGCGTTTGCTGCCAATTTGTTAGAAATATCTGCATAGTTTTGCTGAATTTCTTTTAATTCTTCATAATCAGTTTTGTCTAGTTTTCGTGTCATGTATATCCTTTGTTTATTTTAATATAATAAAGAATATTTTTTTAAATTCAAACCAAACTAAAATATTAATGATTAAGGTTTAGGTAATGCTATTGATTCAACAACTCCGTAATAATTTATTTTATACTCCGTTCCATCTGCGCCCAGAACGAGTCCATAACCATTTAATGGAAGAGTACTATTAGTTGAATTTATTAATGTCCATGCTAGTGACGTTCTTGCGTCAAGTAACGCTGTAGCATCATCTAATGTATGATATTTAGAACCTTCTGAGCTATATGCATATAGTTTAGTTCCGAGTTCTAATACACTTGTAAATGCGTATAAATTCTGTAACGTGTTATTAGCTAGTTGCGTACCTCGATCATCAAATAATCGTATCGAAGATTGTAGATAATCTGTAAGTAATATTAATCTTGAAGTTTTAGTAGAGTCATCAATTCTTGTTGTTATATTATCTCTTGAAGTTTCAATTTTAGATAGCTCACTTGTTTCAGTAGACAATGCTGTATTTATTGCATCAGTTGTAGTTATTGTAAATAAATTTGCATTATCTCCGACAACTGCCGAATTAACTTGAGTTTTAATTGTATTTTTAATTATTCGGTTAATTCCTTGTATTCTAGTAGTTTTATAATTTGAGTCTGCTAAAGAATCAGTACATATGCCAGTTAAATCATCAAGTAAAGAT
>Ga0181590_10002927_pt1 | contig 14358 bp, 13 predicted proteins | sample 071ome_34_FD_132446 | JGI IMG/M metagenome (GOLD analysis project Ga0181590, IMG submission 132446) | Coastal salt marsh microbial communities from the Groves Creek Marsh, Skidaway Island, Georgia - 071411BT metaG (megahit assembly) | ecosystem: Environmental > Aquatic > Marine > Intertidal... | reverse complement strand
TCCATTTGATATTAAAACAATGAATTATCAGACTGAAATTAACAATCTATTAGATTTATTCATTAACGAGGATTCATACTTCCCAATGTTCCAAAGAATTGGTCTTAATATTTCTCAAGTTAACCCCTCCTTTAAAAGAAGTTTTGATAATGGTGTTCTTTTCCATCCAAATGAAATTAATCCAAAACCTTCTGAGTCTGAACAAAAAATCAATAGAGAGCTTCGTATTGAATTGGTAAGTCTTATAAGGGCATATCTCAAACAATATGATCAAACGACTTATGGGGAAATATATAAGTTATTTCAAAGCGTTGATCAGATGAGGGACACTATAAGAAGTTCTGAAAGTTTATCCCAGCAAATTCAATTCGAAACACTCATTAAAGAAGTTGAAGATAAGGTAGATGAATTTACTAATTCGTACTTAACGCTAACAAATAATTAACACCTCTCAAGTTGTAAAAATATTCAAATCTATAACTATCAAAACAAGTTTTTTCTTTTATTAGGAAAAAATTTCATAATATATTGGGAAAATATGTACATAACTTACTGATTTTTAGATAATTTCATTGAAATATTTTTGGCTTTACTATTTTTATAAAAAGAGTATATTTCAAAATTAATCAAAATGAATTTTTGGTTAATTTTGTTTATTTCTTTTGTGGAGACAAAAATGAGCACTGATGATTATGATTATGATGAATTTGATGATGATTATGATGATGACAATGATGATGATTATGATGATGACAATGACGATGATGATTGGTATTAAATAATCATCAAAAATGGACCCTAAATTTTTAAAAATTTAGGGTCTTTATCATAATTAGAAGAGTTTTCTATTTGACTTGATATTTAAATATGGTGTAAATATTTTTACACTACCAAAGAAGAATAAATAACAAATAAACATACCTTCATCAGTCAAATGATAATAAGATAAATTATTGCAACTGGTGCCCCAGAAACCGAATTTAAGTTGATTTCAAATGCTAGAAATTCCCTTAAAAAAACGCTTTTATCTGTAAAATCACAAATTTTTTCTAAGGTTTATCTCATTTTCATGAACAAATTTAGAGTGCTATTTGTTTTTTTTACTCTTATTGCACTACTTCTCTATACTCAAAAAGAATTTATAAAGGAATTCTTGTTAGCAAATAATGGTTTCAAAAGTATAAGTATTGTTCAATTTCTTCATGATCCTGTTTCATATATTAAAGAAATAGACAGTAGACTTTCGAGACTAGAAAGAATAGAAAAGTCCTTTACAAGTTATCACTTGGATATGACCTTAAAAAAACAAAAAAGTGATTTAAATTTTTCATTAGCCCCAAATTCGATAATAGAAAACGAGAATTTCAAGTTTAAGAAGTTCGTTACTAATAAAAAAATAGCTATGGGAATCATGAATAAATACCCTGGTTCATCATTTCTTGAAGTTTATAAAAATAAGCTTTACCTATTTTCATCAAGCGGACTTTCGTTTGTATCTAGTTTGAAAACAAATGGTGACAAATTTAGCTTCAAACAAATTGATAACAATATATCTAATCTCATAAATGAGAAGAAATTTGCTTCTAGTGTTTGGTTCTCAATAAAAGACCTGGCAATTATTGATGATCATATTTATCTTTCTTATACAAAAGAACTTTATGACGATTGCTGGAATACTTCAATTATGAGGTCAAAACTTGATTATTCTTATCTCAACTTTGAAGATTTTTATATTCCGCATGATTGTGCCAACTTTGTTCCAGAAAAATTTGACGGCCATCAATCAGGCGGGAGAATTGTAAATTTTGATAAACAAAACATACTCTTTTCAATAGGATCATATAAGGATTATCTTAAACCCCAAGATTTAACTAGCTCATTAGGAAAAATAATTAAGATCAATAAAAAAAATGGAGAATCTAAAATCTTTTCTCTTGGGCATAGGAATGTCCAGGGTTTGTATGTTGATCATATACATAATATTGTTATTTCAACAGAACATGGTCCAATGGGGGGAGACGAAATAAATTTAACAAATCTTGAAAATTATGAGGTAAATAATTTTGGGTGGCCTATTTCCTCATATGGAGAGCACTATAATCTCAAAAAGGTTAAAAACGCCCCTTTATATAAAAGTCATTCTAAGTTCGGTTTTATTGAGCCTTTAATCCAGTTTACTCCGTCTCTTGGCTTATCTGAAATAAATTATATTGAGCCAATTAATCTTTATGTTCTGTCAACTCTTGCCTCTCGTGAATTAGTTTTTTTAAAGAATATTAATAATATAAAAATGGAAATTTCTTCAAGAATGAAAATTAATGAAAGAATCAGGGATATAAGAAAAATCGATAATGAGAACTATATTCTTTATCTTGAAAGTTCTGGGTCATTAGGACTTTTATCATTAAAGCACTCAAATTGATGCTAAAAAATTATTTGCTTCTATGTAGCCTTCCATTGATCCACAATCTATTCTCTTTCCCTTAAACTTTAGCGCAAGAACTTCTCCCTTCATTGCAAGAATATTCAACGCATCAGTTATTTGAACTTCTCCTCTCATATCAGGTTTGATTTCCTTCAATATTCCGAAGACATTAGGTTGTAAAATATATCTTCCTATTATCGCTAAGTTACTGGGGGCATCCTTAGCTAATGGCTTCTCTATCATTCCTTTAACTGCATAAATATCTTCATCGACTTCTATGCCATCAATTACCCCATACTTATGAATAGAGGAGTTATCAACTTCTTCTACAGCAATTATATTTTTTTGGGGATTTTTTTTGTAAATTTGTACCATTTGATTAAGAACCGACAGTTCGTCAGTAAAACATAAATCATCTGGTAGGATTACTCCAAAAGGGTCTCCATTCAATAGATTCTCAGCCTGAAGTATTGCATGACCTAATCCAAGCATTTTTGTTTGATTAACATAGGAAAAATTACATGAATCAATAATATTATTTAAGCTTTGAATTAAGTTTGTTTTATTGTTTGATATTAATATTTCATCCAATTCTTTATACTCTGAGAAATAATCTTTAATGGCGTTCTTATTTTTATTTAACACAATTGCAAAGTTATTTATTCCGGCCTCAGTTGCTTCCTGAACAGAATAATGAATCAGTGGCTTAGATAAAATAGGGAGCATTTCTTTGGGTATGGATTTCGTAACAGGTAAAAACCTTGTTCCAAAACCTGCTACTGGAAATAGGCAGTTTTTAATCATTTATTTTTCCTAATTTGGCTTTGAGCAATTTTTTCCCAAGCTCAACTCCTGGTTGGTCATAAGTGTTAATTTGAAGAAATGCACCAACACATGAAACTAATAGCTGAAATCTGTACATTAACATACCAATACATTTTTCATCGACAGATGAAATAGTGATTATGTCACATGGGATATCTTTTTCTTGCATTATTGACTCATAAGTTGCGTCAGCTTGCAGGTTTATTAATTCATTAAAGTTTTTGCCCTGTAAAAAATCAGGCTCAAAAAATTTGAATTCAGAATTTTTTGGTATGAAAGAGCTGTCCTTTAAGTTCTTTATTTTGAAAAAAGTCACAGTCTTGTCTCTTACTCCGTCAACAATTAACTGTAAAAAACTATGTTGGTCATCTGGACCCAACAATGCAATTGGCGTCAAACCTTGTCTCGTTCCGTTTGTATTTTTTTTTCCTAATGATTCGGCCCATATTTGAACATACCATTTATTAAAGTCCTGGAAAACAGAAGAATAAGAAAAAATTATATTATTTGAAAAACGACTCTTATTTTCTACCAAGAATCTCGCCTTGTTAATGATGTGATCATAATAATATTCTTTATTGAAGAAACTATTATGAACCTCTATACAACCATCTAAAAGGCTATCAATATTAACTCCTATTATGGATAAAGGAATAAGGCCTGCTGGGCTGAAGACCGAAAACCTGCCGCCTATGTCATCATCTATAATGAAAGTGTTTATTTTTTTATTTCTTGCATAATCAAACAGTCGAGTATTTTTTCCTGTAACGATAGTACAATTAGACTCATTAACCACCCTGAAAGAAGATAAATATTGTAATATTGATAATGGCTCTATTGTATTGCCAGACTTTGAAATAACTACATAATGAGCATTTTTCTCGTTACTCAAAGATAGAAGTTGGTTAATCTTTAAAGGGTCAATTGTATCTAAAAACAGAAGTTTCTTAGTAAATGCATTGGTAGAATTTAAGAATGTATAAATTGCCTTAGAGCCCAAAGATGAACCCCCAATTCCAATAACATAAATATTTTTTTGTTTTATTGTCTTAGAGTATTCTTTGATTTTAGAAATATCTTGAAAGGGGAGTTTGTAATAACCTACAGAAGATTTTTCTTTGATAAGAAGATTGAATATTTCATCATTTTTCTTGATTTGATAAAAATTTCTTTCATATTTCATAAAGCACTAGTTATTGTAATCACACAAGTGAATTTCTACAAAAATTATCTGTAGAGTATAATCTATAAAACGAGATTAATTCAAGATGAAATTTCTAGACTTTGACTTTAACAATAAAACCATATTAGTAACTGGCGGCGCTGGTTTCATTGGAAGTAATATAGCTCTCTATATACAAAAAAATTATCCTTTTTCAAGAATTGTAATTTTTGATTGCTTTCGATCAGGAAAAAAATTTGAAAATGGAAATTTAATAAGTTTTGGTCATTATAAAAATATCATTGAATTTCAAGGCGACATTGTATGTGGAAATATAGCAAAACTATCTGATTTAGAAAAACTTGAAGCATATAAATTTGACGTAATTTTCCATCAGGCAGCAATATCAGACACAAGAGTTTACGATCAGGAAATCGTAATGAAAACTAATGTGAACTCTTTTTACTGGTTCCTTGAGAAAACTAGAAAGGATAACTCTGTATTAATTTATGCTAGCTCTGCCGCAACTTATGGTAGCTGCAAACCACCTCAAAGAATTGGTATTGAGGATCCAGAAAATCCTTATGGTTACAGTAAGCTAATGATGGATATGATTGCAAAGTCATTTGCAATTAATAATCCGGATCTAACTATTGTTGGTCTTAGATTTTTCAATGTCTACGGTCCAAATGAATTTTATAAAGCGAAGACTTCTTCCATGATTATTCAATTGGCACACCAATTATTAGAAGGGAAAGAACCGAGGCTTTTTGAAAACTCTGAAAATATTTTTCGAGATTTCGTTTATATTGATGATGTTGTTCAAGCCAATATAAGGTCAGTATTATCATCAAAGAGTGGTGTATATAATGTGGGAAGTGGAATAGCAAGATCTTTTAGGGAGGTCACTGACATTCTTCAATTTGAATTAGGAACCTCCTTGCCTATTACTTACATTACAAACCCATATACGGGCTATCAAAATTTCACCCAAGCCGATATCTCTCTTTCCAAAGAGGCTATAAATTACTCTCCAATGTTCTCTCTAGAAAAAGGTATCAAAGCATACTTGCCCTATATAAAAAAAACATTTCAACATGATTTCTATTAATGTTTGATAAATATAATTCAAAAGATTTCAAAATCTTAGTTATTGGAGATTTAATTCTTGATAAATATTTATGGGGTGATACAAATAGAATATCTCCTGAAGCTCCAGTTCCAATTATTGATGTTATCAATCAAACAGAAGTTATTGGTGGGGCAGGTAATGTAGCTAAAAACTTAATATCTTTTAACTGCCATGTTTCTTTATTGAGTGTTGTTGGAGACTGTAATATTTCCAAAAAACTTAAAGAGAAATTTGAAAATTATAAGATTGATAGTAGTCTTTTAATTGAAGAAAAGAATAGATTAACAAGTCAAAAAACAAGGATTATTTCTTCTAATCAACAGATTCTTCGTTATGATTTAGAGACTTCATCTCCTGTCAGCTCTTTATCTCAGTCTTTATTAATTGATAAATTTAGAGATGTTGCTAATCAATTTAATATTGTTATCCTTTCCGACTATGGCAAGGGTGTTCTATCAAAAGAAGTATGTCAGTATGTAATTAATTTATGCAATAAACTCAAAATAAAAGTCATAGTCGACCCTAAGGGAAAAGACTTCTCAAAATATGATTCGGCTTTTTTAATAACTCCAAACCTTCAAGAGGCTTCTGTTGCTCTGGGCTATACAATAGATAAAACAAATCTTGAGGCGTCGTTAAGGAAACTAAAAGAAAAATATAATTTAGCACATTCAATAATCACACTAAGTGAAGGTGGTATAGCATTACTAATCGATAATAAGTTGAACATATACCCCGCCTATGGCAAAGAGATTTATGATGTTACTGGTGCTGGTGACACTGTTATTGCCTCTTTAGCGTTTTGTTTAGCAAATCAACTCAATATAGATGGGGCTGTACAATTTGCAAATCAAGCGGCTAGCATAGTAGTAGGAAAAATAGGTTCCGCAACAGCAACCTTAGATGAAATAAAGAACAACTTCTATCCTGGTGAAGTTTCAACGATTGAAAGTAAAATACTCTCCCATCATGACCTTATTTTAAAAATTTCTGAAATTAAAAAGACTAATAAAAAAATTGTTTTTACAAATGGATGTTTTGATCTTTATCATATCGGTCATGCAAAATATCTAGAAAGTGCCAAATCTTTAGGTGATATTCTAATTGTTGGAATTAACTCTGATTCCTCTGTCAAAAAACTAAAAGGCAATGAAAGGCCAATAAACCCTTTAAGTGACAGAGAAAAAATTATTGCTTCGCATTTTGCTGTTGATTACGTGTTGTCTTTTGATGATGAAACCCCTTTAGCTCTTATAAAAAAGATACAACCCGATGTTCTGGTTAAAGGTGGTGACTACAAAAATAAAACAGTAGTTGGAGAAACTTATTCAAAGCAAGTGGTGCTAATTGACTATATAAAAAATAAAAGCACTACTGGAATTATAAAAAAAATTCAAGGTTTTGATTGACTATTAATTAAAACCCTCTAATTTTTCTAATTTCTTAACTTTATTTAAAACCTGACTTGGTGTGATATTTTTCATACAATTATGATGTTTCAGTGGGCACTGTCTTCTCATACATGGACGACAAGAAATTTGACTCTCGATAATAACCCCATAATTATTCATCCACTGAGATGTTTCTCTAGGAATTGTTGGACCAAAAATTGCAATAGTTGGTATTTGTAAAGCAGCAGCAATATGCATTGGTCCGGAATCACCAGTAATAAAGACATCTGCATAATAAATTAAAGAAATTAAGTCTGATAGACTTGTTTTACCAGTCATATTTTCATACTTCGTAATGCCTTTATCTATTAGAGAATTCTCAATTTTCTTTGATGCAGAATTTTCTGATCTGCCTCCAGTAAGTATTAGGTGATATTTTTCTGATAGTGCAATTGCTAATTTTGAATAATATTCTATAGGCCAGCACTTTGCAGACCCATATGAAGCCCCTGGATTTAATATTGCAATTTTCTTTCTTTTTGTCTTATTTATAAATTCTTTATGATAAATTTTTAATTTACCCGCTTTAAGATCTTTTTTTAAAACACAGTTAGTAAAGGAGTTGTATTTTTCAACCTGATGAAGATTGCTAAATTTTCTTTTATTAAAAGAATATTTCCTTCTAGATGACAATAGGAGACGAAAAAAATTTGATCTCAATGTATTTCTATAAGATAAGAAAATATCAAAACTACCAATTTTTTTTGACAGTTTATAAACTTGAATTAAACTTTTATCAAGAATAAACTTATTATTTATTCTTGGATGAAATTCAAATACTTCAATAGATAAACTAGTGCCGAGTATGCTTATTTCAGCCTGAGAATATTCGACTAATAAATTCTCGATTGATGGTGTTGCCATAATGGTATCACCTAACCATGTTGGAAGCTCAATTAATATTTTCACTTGAATTCTTATAGGTTGCTAAGGCCGTTCTGGCAAAAAAAATTATTGCTTTCATAGGTTTTTTTTAAAATCTCATCATTTCTTTTAAGAGACTTGTCAACTTCAATACCGTGCCATAAATGATATTGAATGCCACCAAATTTGAGGTTTTTCCTTTTTACTCCCTTTTTAAACATTCTTACTATAAATTCAGTATCTTCCCTGCCCCACCCCTCAAAATCATTGTTAAAACCATTTATCTCAAAACAGTCTTTTCTATAAAAAGACATATTACAACCCCTGATTCCTTTTATCCGATTATGGGAGAAACTTAGTAGATTCCTTAAAATTGGAAATCTTAAGGCTTTTGACTTATTTTTTAACCCCTTAGATGATAAATTTATCTCAAAATGTTGAGTATCTATGATTTTTTTTGTTGCATGCTCATCCAATAAAACTCTTGAACCTGAGATAAAACAATCTGGTCTTGATGTTACAATGTGATCATAAATAAAGTTCTTATCTAGTATTGTATCACCATCAATAATGATAATATAATCCCCAGTTGAAACACTTAGTGCATTATTTCTTGATCTTGCCAATCTGAATCCCTCATCAGGCTGCCAACTATGTATTAAATTTAAATTGCTAGATTTTGAAAATTTTTTTATAGTGTCTTTAGTTTTATTATCACTACCATCATCTGCAATGATAACTTCATCGGGAAGAACTGTTTGAATCTCAATACTTTTTAAAACTAAATATAAAGCATCTGGCCTATTATAAGTTGTGATAATAAGACTTGTTTTCATTTAAAATTTAGTGTTATGAGGTTAGTTCAGAGTGAATAAAATTTCTGTTTATATTATTGCATACAATGAAGCTGAAAAAATTTCAGATTGTATCTCTTCTGTATCTTGGGCTGATGAGGTAATTGTTGTAGATTCTCACAGTAACGATGGAACTTCAGAGATTGCTCTATCAATGGGTGCTAAGGTTAAACATGTCGAGTTCGATGGCTACGGAAAACTTAGAAATTCTGCTATAAATTTTTGTAGTTATGATTGGATTTTTAGCCTTGATGCAGATGAGAGATGTACCGATAGTGTAAAAAATGAAATAATGAGTTTGATTAATGAAGACAAACATGATATTTATTTAATACCAAGAAAAAATTATTTTATGGGTAAGTTTATTAAATACTCAGGATGGTACCCTAATTACAGACAACCACAACTTTTTAGAAAAGGGTTATTAGAGTATGATAATTTACCCGTTCATGAGGGATACATTTCTCATTCCAATCGAGCCATAGGTATACTCAAAAATGCTATTTGGCAAATTCCTTTTAAAAATTATGAAGAGATGCTTCACAAGGCAAATAGGTATTCTACTCTTGGAGTTGAGAAACTCGAAAATAAAGGCACTGAGGCAAGTTTTTATAGGGCTTTTATTCATGGATTATGGGCATTTTTCAAGCATTATATTTTCAAATTAGGAGTACTTGATGGGGTAGCTGGTTTCGTTATTGCTTTTGCTAATTTTGAAGGAACGTTTTACAGATATTTAAAACTGTTAGAAAAGAAGTCCAACTGGAAAATACCTAAATAGCTGCCTTTTTTATTCTTTTAACCAATTACTTACTTCATTGTGTATTAAATATGGATCAATTGTTTCCAAGCAAAAGCTATATGTGCCTTTATCATCACAACCTGCTCTTCCACATCCGGCACAAAGCATATCTGGACTGAAAATTGTTACGTTATCATATGTTATTACCCCTTTGCTTTTTTGTTTTTTATTTTCACTGTTTTCAGACCAAGGTTTCCATAAATCAATATTTGTAGGGCCATAAATACCAAAAATTTTCTTTCTTTGAGATGCGGCTATATGGATGTTTAGAGTATCAACACCTATATATCCGATTGAAAGGGAGCTTAAAGCATAAAATTCTTTAATCGATATTTTCCCAATTAAGTTGTGTAAGTTAGGGTAATTAGGCAAGGAGATAGAGAGATCTTTATCAATCTGGGATTTACCTCCTGTAGCAACTATATCGATATCTAGTTTTGATAATAAATTTAGCAATATATCTCTATTTTCTTTTGAATACATTTTGTAAATGTATTTTGAAGGCATATGAAGTATGATAAATTTATCAATTTTCAGTTGACGAAGTATTTCTTTGATTTTTTCTAATGTTTCGTTATCAGCAGCAATTATTCTAGGAGGCGAAACTTCAATCTTATAACCAAGAACTTTCAATGCCTGAAAATTATTTTCAACTATATGAATCTCCCTATTCCAAAAATAGGTTTTATTTAAAAATATTTTTTTCCACCAATTTTTATAAGTTTCTTCATCAATAGCAGAAACACTTTCTTTTGCACTCAAAATTGAATAGAAAACTGATCTATCACTTGTTGTTAAAGAAATCCCATAATCATACTTTTTATAAATTTGTTTAATAATCTGAATTTCTTGACTAAGGGAATTTTTCTTCTTAAGTTCATAGTCAAAAGTTAAAATTTTTCTAACGTTCGGTAACAACTGGGCAACATTCTCTGTTGACTTATCGACCATGATATCAATATCACAATTTATGTGGATTTGAACGATTTTCTCTATTAAGTTGTGAGTCAAATAAACATCACCGTTATATCTAATAATGATTATCAAAAAGGAAGGTCTAGATTGATTCATGCTTATAAGATGGATAAACAATTGCAGTAAAAAATATAAACAACATTGTTGCATAGTGACCAAGGAAATATGAATTGAATAAATTTCCAACTCCAAAAACCAAAGGTATTAAAAACCCAAAATTATACAAAATGCCTTTTTTGTTAAATCTTCTAGCACTCTTAACTTGAACAAAAAAAATGTATAGGAATATTAAAAATCCAATTATGCCAAGTTGCGCAAAGGTCAAAATATACATACTATGAGGATCAACTGTCTCAATACCCTCTGGAGAATTAATTTTATTAATTTTTTTATATTCATCTGGAAAATCTCCAATGCCCACTCCCATTAGAAGATTCTCTTGGATTAAATCAATAGAGTTGTCCAGATATTTAAGCCTGATAGAGACGCTCATATTTGTGTTTGACTTACCAGCAATATAATTAGTTAATTCGTTATATCCTTGATTAATTCTTGTTTGGAAATTTTCTATAAACTGAAATGATGCAATGAATATTGTTAGTAAAATAGCTGTTATAGAAATAAAATTTTTTGCGTTAAATTTTCTGTAAAGAAAAAACATTACTAATGAAGAAATAAAAAAAGTTATCTGTGCTGACCTTCCACCTGAAGCTAGTATGACAAAAATAGAAAAAGCTATTAATACTATTGGGACTATCTTTTGGTTATTATTAATCTGTGAAACATAATTCACTATAAGAAATATGTAAAAGATTAAAAATATTCCATAATTAATTCTATCAAGAGAAAAGGTCAGAACTTCTGGCGACAAGAGATTAAGTGGATTAGTAAAAGAGTTTAGGTATAGAAAAAAGGTTATAAGAAGATTGATCGTCATTGCTGAAAAAAAACTTAATAGGTAAATCTCAATATTTTCTTTTTTAACTATCGTAAGAATAACCGGTAGAAAGATTAAAAAATCCTGCATTTTTTTCAAAATTGTTAATCCCCAAACTAAATTAGTAGTCCAAAACATTGAAATTAAATGAAATGAAAAAAAAAGAAGTGAAGCAATTGCAACTGGGTTACAAAGAATTTTATGAAATTTTGTTTTATAATTTCCAGTAAGCAACCAAGTTAAAACTAAGAGTACAAGAACGAGATTAGATAATGCAACTGAGAGTGGGAAGAAAAATGCAAAAGCTACAAATAAAATTTGTAAATACTTATCCGATAAGGATTCATAGTTTATTTTCATCATAATTAGTTTTAAAATTTTACAAGGAATTATCTCATCAATAATAATCTCAAAGTTTTCTTTCTAGATAGAGATGGAGTAATCAATAAAGAAATTGGCTATCTGCATGAAATTCATAAATTTGAATTGGTCGATGGAGTACTTGATGCTTTAAAATTCATTCAAGATCAAGGCTACAAAATTATTGTAGTTACAAATCAATCAGGGATTGGTAGAGGTCTTTATACCGAAAACCAGTTTGCGCAATTGAATAACTGGATGCAAAAAATATTTCAAAAAAATAAAATAGATGTATTAGATGTATTTTATTGCCCTCACACCCCAGAGGATAATTGCAGTTGCAGAAAACCCAAGCCCGGCCTTTTTCTTTTAGCTGAAAAAAAATTTCAAATTGACATGTCTGCTTCATGGTCTGTTGGAGATAAAGAAACAGATATAACTGCTGCTAGATCTGCTGGTATAAGAAACACAGTACTTGTTAGAAGTGGGCATAAAATAAATGAAAAAGATTCAAAGGCTAAATACATACTTAAAAGCCTTAAAGATATTTTAAATTTAAAAATTTAATTTTTCAGTAACTCTTTAACACAATTCAAAATAGCTTCGGGGGGTATTTGTCGAATACTGAAATCATTTTTATCAATTCTTCTTGGATCAACAATTGAATTTGATTCAAGTTTAAGATTTTTACTGGTCTCAAACATATTTCTATAGCCAGGCGTAGATCCAAATAGAGTAATTGAAGGGATATTTAGTGCCCATGCTAGATGGGTTGGGCCAGTATCTCCGCCAATTACTATATCTGAAGTAGAAATTATCCTTAACAAGTCTGTAAGACTAGTTTTTTTGGCTATTTCAACCTTTGGATTTTTATTTGAAAATTTCTTTGCTAGATTATATTCATACTTATTTCCCCACAAACAAATAAATCTAGCATCGAAATAATTTACTATTAATTCATAGTTATCAACTGGATAGATTTTTGATTCAAAAGATGCGCCAATGACAATAGATATTACTGGCTTTCCACATTGCTCTTTTTGTGAAAAAGAAAAAAGAGGTTCTTTATATAATATATCTTTTTTATTAATATTAACATGTAAAGCTTTTGAAACAATAGCACAATACCTCTCTATAACATTTGATTGGTAAGGAACATTACATGTTATAGAATAAAAGAAATTTGTAATGGACTCTCTTGAAGATTTTCTATCAAAACCAACAGTATTTTTGGAAGGAATTAATTTTGAAACTATTGCTGATTTTAATAGCCCTTGAATATCAATAACATAATCATACTTTTTAAATTTTCTAACGCCAGCTAAAGTCTTCGCCAAAAGAAAGAAATTTCTCTTTCTCTTAATCTCATCAAATTCTAGTTCAATAACATTATCTACTAATTTGTTTAACCGTACTATTTCAGAAAATTTTTTATCTACTACCCAATCAATTGTACTTCGAGGATATTTCTTCTTAATGAACTGAACAACAATCATCGATTGAATTATATCCCCAAGAGCTGAAATTCTAACTATTGCAATTCTCATTATAGTTTTACTAGTAAAGCATTCCTAAATATAAACTGAATTATCAATGATGATATAATTCGGAAATTTATTATGTCAGATTCCAACACTAAACCCAAGACTAATTTTATTTTCAATCAAATTGATGAAGATATAGATTCAGGGCTACACAAAAAAATTAAAACCCGGTTCCCTCCAGAGCCAAATGGTTATCTACATATTGGTCACGCAAAGTCAATTTATCTTAACTTTGGTATAGCTAAGAAATACAATGGTTTATGCAATTTAAGGTTTGATGACACCAATCCATCAAAAGAAGATATTAAATTTGTCAATTCTATAAAAGATGATATTCGATGGCTTGGATTTGATTGGAGTGATGATGAGAAATATAGTTCTAATTACTTTGAAAATTTTTATTCATATGCGATTGAGCTTATTAAAAAAGGTTTGGCTTATGTCTGTTTCTTGTCCCCTGATGAAATTAGAGAAAATCGAGGAACTCTGAAAGAACCTGGCAAAGATAGTCCATTTAGGAAAAATTCAGTTGAAGAAAATCTTCAAAATTTTCTTAAAATGCGAAATGGAGAATTTAAAGAAAATCATTGTATATTAAGGGCTAAAATCGACATGGGGAGCTCATTTATGTGTATGCGGGATCCTGCTCTCTACAGAATCAGATTTGAGACTCATCACCAGACTGGGAAAAAGTGGTGTATTTATCCCATGTATGATTTTGCACACTGCATATCAGATGCTATCGAAGGTGTGACTCATTCTCTATGCACGCTTGAATTTCAAGATAATAGAAGGCTGTATGACTGGATTTTGGAAAATATAGATGATTACAAAATATCCAATCGTCCTCATCAATACGAATTCTCTAGGTTAAATCTTGAATATACAGTCATGTCGAAAAGAAAACTCGGCGTCTTAGTAGAAAATGGCCATGTTAGAGGCTGGGATGACCCAAGAATGCCAACGATATCTGGAATGAGAAAAAGAGGATGCTCTCCTCAAGCTCTTGCATTATTTTCTGAAAGAG
>Ga0181590_10002910_pt1 | contig 14399 bp, 10 predicted proteins | sample 071ome_34_FD_132446 | JGI IMG/M metagenome (GOLD analysis project Ga0181590, IMG submission 132446) | Coastal salt marsh microbial communities from the Groves Creek Marsh, Skidaway Island, Georgia - 071411BT metaG (megahit assembly) | ecosystem: Environmental > Aquatic > Marine > Intertidal... | reverse complement strand
CTATCCTCTGAGTGCCTTTTGAAAGGACCGACGAAAGACGACGGAGGGCGACGGACGACGGAGGGTGACGATGGAGGACGAAGACGTCTCATCTCGATGCGCGATATGCCTGTGTGAACCCGACGCGTTGGACGTCGCGTTCATCAAGGCGTGCTTACACAGGTTTTGCGCCCCGTGCGTGGCGCGATGGGCGCGGTTTTGTCGAGCGAGAAACGCGCGCGTCGGGTCGTCGCCGACGGATGGATCGGACGCGACGTGTCCGTGCTGTAAAACCCCGTTCGATTCCGTGCTCGTCTACCGCGCGCTCGATGGGGAGGCATCGCTCGATGGGGAGATGATTGAGGAGAGTTTGTGTTTGTTGCAACGCGCCGAGTGGGTCGTCGAGCGACGCGCGCGTTGGGAGGACGACGCCGTCGATGAACACGACGACGAGGAGGACGACGATTACCTCGATGACGATGACATTGCGTTTTCTGGACGACGCAAGACGCTCGTGCTCGGGAACAGACGGTTCGGCCGGGGTGGGTACATTTCCAACAGCGGACGCGTCTTCGCTCGGCCGACGGGCGCTTCGTCCTCGCCCGCTTCGGGTAAGAAGAAATCCACCGCCGCATCGGGTAAATCGCCCGTACCGCCGGCGACGAAACCACCGAAACACACCGGCGCGTCATCGTCTTCCCGGTCGCCAGAGGCGTCCTCGCCCGCGACGACGACGACGAGAAGCAGCGCGCGCTCGCCTTCGCCCGCGGGTTCAGACGCCGACGGATCGACGCCTCGTCAGCGCGGGAGAAAGAGTCAAAAGCGCGCCGACGCCAAGGCGCGCAAGGTTGAGCAAGAGCGTTCGAGAGCCGCGGCGCGGTTAAAACGTCTCGAGGATGAAGCCGCGGAGAAGGAGGCGGCGCGTGAGGCGGCGAAAGCGGCGCGTGAGGCGCTGGAAGTCTTGGCGTTGGAGCGAGGCGCTCAAGTTTAAACTACGTCGCGTCCATCCGTCTGTATCATAGCGAATCCGTCTCGTATTGTCTCGTTTGTAACATCACGTGCAGTCGATTTTGTGTACTACCGTACCGTGTACGCATTACAAATGGTTCCGAATTGATCGATCACGCCTTCATGCTCGAGAGCACGGCGTCGCGCATGAGCGCGGTTTCGGCGCGCTCGCCGGTGAAGAGCTCAAATTGCCTCGCCGCTTGACCGACAAACATGTCGAGCCCGCTGGCTTGTTCGCACCCCGCCGCCTTGGCCTCGCGGAGTAAACGGGTCTCGAGCGGGGTGTAAACGGCGTCGAAAACGACGGAGAAAGCACCGAGGACGCTCGCCGGGGCTGGGGTGTCGTCGACGTTGGGTTGCATGCCGACGGACGTGCTGTTGGCGAGGACGTCGCCGACGACGCGACCGGCGGCTAAATCCTCGAGCGACGCAGCCTTGCCACCGCACGCCTCCGCGAGGGCCTGGGCGCGGTCGACGCTACGGTTGACGATGATGACGTCGGCACCCTTAAATTTGGCTCCGAAAGCGAGGGCTTTGCCGGCGCCGCCGGCGCCGACGACGACTACGGTTTTGCCTTGAAGCGACGTCGCCGCCGAAACGCCCGTCTTTCTCTCCATGGCGTTTTCGATAGCTTCAATCGCCGCGACGTAGTCCGTGTTGTACCCCTTGAGGCTACCGTCGGGTTGACGCACGAGCGTGTTCACGGCACCAATCTGTTTCGCCACCGGATCAACCTCGGCGCACGCTTCGAGGGCGTCCTCCTTGTGCGGAATGGTGACGCTAAATCCCACAAAGTCGCTCGAACCAAAGAGCGGCGACGCGAGGAAAGACTTGATATCCTTGACGAGAAGCGGCACGTAACACGCGTCAACGTTGGCAGCCGCGAGACAGGGATTGTGCAACGCCGGGGACTTGCTGTGTCCGATCGGGTTTCCGATGACGCCCATCACTTTCGTCGCCGCCGTCTGCGTCGGCACGCGATACAAGTCGCGAAGCTCCTCCAAAAGCGGCTGCCCCGGCGCGCTCTCCTCCCCACGACGAATCGCCCCAAAGGTCAAAAAGCTCCCAAACTTGGCCGCGAGCAATCTCGACACCTGGCCGTGCTCGCTCATCCCCAAAACAATCGTATCAATCTCCTTTGTCTTTTCCCGAAGCAACGCCTCCAATCGCCCCACGTCTTCAATGTCGTTGCACACCGAAGCCATCTTGACGATATCCGCCCCCGACGCGACGCACTTTTCGTGAATCCTCCTCAACTCCTCCGCGCTCGGCGTCTCATCGTAATTGTGCGAGCTCAAAATGATTCTCGTTTTCGATTTATCGACGCTCAATCCCTCTGGTTTCGCCGCGAAGAACCGTTCCGCGGCGAGCGCTTCGCAATCGACGTACGCGGCGCCCAACTCCACCGCCGCCCACAACCCCGCCAATCGTTCGTCCTCCTCCCCGTCGTGTTGTCCGCCCTCCCACGTCGGTCTGTACGTCACGATCGCCGGCACTGGGCACGCTTTCAGCAGCGCTTCGATCGACGTTTTCACCTCGGCTCGACCCGCGCGCGTGGCGGCTTTCAAAAAGTCCACCCTCAACTCGACGATATCCGCCCCCTTCTCGACCGCGTCGGCGATGTCGACCACGGCGCGATCGACCGTGGGGGCGATGACGCTCGTCGTGAGTTTACACGACGACGCGCTCGCGCTCGCGGTGACGCGAGACGCGCGTCGCGGGGTCGTTCGCGGCGACGACGAGGAGAACCTGGTGGGCATCGGCGTCGGCGAGAAGCGCTTCGGGTGCGTCGCGGTGACGCGAGACGCGCGTCGCGCGCGATGGGAAACGCGCGGGGACGTCGAGACGGACGTCGTCGCCGTCGCGGGCGACATCGGGACGATCGGGCGTCGGCGCGCGGGCGTGTGGTGACGCGCGTCGTCGTCTGCGCTGCCCTATACCTCGACATGTCGTTGAAATGATGGGTTTAAAATGTGTACAATATGTGAGTAAAATTCCATGGGACATCCACTGCGCGCGACACTCGACCGCGCGCGCCGGGGGGCGAACGGCGAACGATGTCGCACGGCACGTTCGACGACAGCGCGTCGCCGTTGCGATCGTCCTCCGTGTTCTCCGGTGGGCAGGATGACGAGATTGAGCGCGTGCAGGTGCACGCGTCGTCCACGGGTGATCTGGATTGGAACACGTTGGACGAAACGGTGTGGGCGACGCTGCGCCGGGACGTCGCGGTGGTCGGGAGAAACTGCGCGGCGGTGTTGCTGCCGATAAACTGGGGAAGGGACGGCGCGGGGCGGCTTCGGGAGTGGGATCTCTGGGGACCGTTGGTCTTCGTGTTGGCGTTGAGCGCGACGCTGAGCGCCGGGGTGGAATCCGGAAGCGAAACCTTTTCCGTCGTCTTCGCCACCGTGGGCATCGGTGCGGTGGCGCTGACGGCGAACGTGTCGCTCTTGGGTGGGAAAATTATCTTTTTGCAGAGCGTCGCGCTGCTCGGGTACTGCATCGTGCCGCTCGTGCTGGCGAGTCTGTTGTGCCTCGCGAGCTCGAATAAGATTTTTAGATTGTTCATCGTCGGTCTCGCCGTGGCCTGGAGCTCCAAGGCGTCGATTCCGTTCGTTTCGGCGGCGATGCCGGCGTCGAGGCGGGCGTTGGCGGTGTATCCGGTGATGCTGTTGTACGTGTTTTTGGGTTGGTTGGCCATCGCGCGGGTGGGCGCCAAACAACCGGGCGGCGAGACGGCGATTCCATCGCCTCCGCCGGCGCCTCCCTCGCCGGCGTGACGACGATGGCGACAACGTCCTTTGTTCATAGCCCAGACGATCGATCGATCGATCGATCGATCGATGTAGCCGCCGTCGAAGACTACGTGTAAGACTACGCGAGCGATAATCACTCACACCTCTACTCCAAACGAAACGCAACGCAACGCCTTCAAACCGCGGCGCCGCGCGCGCGCCCGCCCGCCATGCTCAAATCAATCAAACGTACGTCGCACCGTCGTCATCGTCGTCGCGCGAATACCGTCGCGTACCTTTACGACGCCGCGCGCGAGTTGTGCGTCGTAACGGTGTGCAAAAAGACTAACGACCCAGAGCGCTCCCGTTTCTCGCCGACGCAGAGCGTTTAGACCGTCGACGCGCGCGCAGGGACGCGTCGATGTCCGCGCTGGAAACCGCGCACGTCGTAGAGGGTGAGGTTCCGGCGATGTACGCCGTCGATCGCGAGGTATTTCCGACGACGAACGCGAACGCGGCGCCGACACCAGAGGAGCACCAGCGGACGCAACCGACGACGACGGAGGGTTTTGACGCCGACGAGCTAAAGATGGCGCTCGAGGCGTCGACGAAGGAAACTAGCGCGGACTTGCTCGAGATTGAGCTCGAGTACGAGACGCGCGCGGCGCAGACGACGAGGACGAAAGGACGCACATTGGCGTCGCGGTTTTGGGTCTCGCAGTGCCTGGACGCAGACGAGACGCTGGATGCGAGTTGCGATGGGTTTTACGACGTATGGGGCGACACCTTCGAGGGATCCGCGGATGGTAAACTTCCCGAACTCGTCGATTTGCTTCGGACGCCGCCGAAGACTGCGAGTGATGAGGTGATACTCGTTGACCGGTCGAGCGATATGTTTTTAGAATCGCTCGACGCTTTGGCGGCGGACGAGTGTGCAACGGCACCGAATGTGCGCGCCAAGTGTGCGCTGCTCGCGCGGTTCGTTTCAGATAGGCTCGGTGGATCGGTGAAGACCGTGGATGACGCCGCGCTCGCGGAGGCGTACGCGAACGAGCGTGAGCAGCTCTTGGCGGAGAGTCGCGGATGCGTCTTGCACGTCGGACATTTAAGCCGAGGACAAGAGAGACATCGTGCGATTCTGTTCAAGGCGCTCGCGTCGACTGTAGGCGTGCCGTGTAGGCTTGTTCGAGGCGAGTATTACTGCGGTCGCGACACCGCGTGCGTGATGTTGACGACTGAGGACACGGAGTCGTGGGTGGATTTGATGATTTGCCCGGGAAAATTGATTAAAGCTTCCGAATCGCCGGCGGCGATGTTTGACGACGTCATTCCAGCCACGCCGCCGCCGTACGACCCGTCGAAGCGTGTGGGAGCCATCTGGCGATCTCGGGATGATAAGGGTAAGACGCCCCTATCGTCCGGCAAGTCACCGCTCTTCTCCATGTTTGACGACACTTCGGATTCGTCCATCGAAGACTTGGTCGCGTTTGCCTCCGCAGGAGCTCGACAAACGACGCCGGCGACGACATCGACGTCAGCCGCGGCGTCGCGTAGACCATGTGAAGATGAACCCGTCATCGATGAATCCGCGGAGATGATGTCAGCCATCGCCGTCGCGCACGGCGTGTCGAAGAAGAGCGCGGCGACTGCTGTTGCGCTCACCGAGGATGATTTAGAAAAGGCAAATTATCTTTGCAACGCTTTGGCCACGGTGATGGAGGACGAGGCACGATTGAACAAGCAGGGAAGTTACACAGAGTCCATCCTGCTCCAAGAAATGTTCAACCTGCTGGTCACGCACAAGTGGATAGTCAGCGACGCGGTGGATGCGTTTAGAACGAGACGTCTTGAAGAGATTGAATTGGCGAGCGTGGTGGACGACGCCAACGTCTTCCTCGAAGCGCCGCCGCATGTGACCGCAGAAGAGCGTCGCGCGGAGCTAAAGGCGAAAGCGGCGGAAGATTTAGCGAAAGCTACCGAGAATAGAGTGGAAAAACTGCGAGAGGAACAACGCGCGTCGAGCGAGCAAGCTCTGAATGCCGAAGCGATTCGACAGGAATTTAGAGCTGAATGGGCGCCGAAAGTCGCGAGCATGAATCTCGCACAGACGCTCGCCGCGTTCGGCGTCAAGGTTGACGGCGGAGAGCACGCGAACGCCAAGCAACTCCGAAGCGCGTACAGGAAAGCAATACTCAAGTTTCACCCGGATAGACAAGTCGATAAGGATTTGACTGAGAAAATCGGGGCGGAGGAACGCTTCAAGCTCATTCGCGAGAAAATGCAAGAATCGTAGGTACAAGTTGTTAGACCACCGTAGTAGAAGAAGCGAAATGTGCGTTGAGACTTCATATAACAAAATGCAGGCAACTCGTCGTGTTATTATTCTACTACCCAGCTCGTTTTCGCCGCGCGTTTATCAGTCCTTGAGCATAAGTCCGATGACGCCGCTCATGTAGTTCCAGAGCGACGCGATGGCCAAAAACGCGCTCAACCAGAGGCAGTAAACCCCACCATCTACGATGGCTTGGTTGTGCGCGCCATTCATGAAAAAGTTCGATCCATCTCTGACCAAGAGCAAGAGGCTCAGCGCCACCATTTGCGTCGCCGTCTTATATTTACCGAGGTTGTTCACCTTGACGGCGGCGTGCGCTTCGCCACCCTTAGCCGCGCACCACTCGCGCAACGCGCTCATGGTAATCTCACGCCCGATAATCACGATGGACGGCAATGAAACCGCCCAGCTCGCGACACCCACAGGCGCGCGCGTGCACAGCAAACACAAAGACGCCGCAACCATGAGCTTGTCCGCCACCGGGTCCAAAAACGCGCCAAACGCGCTGCTCGCCTTGAGCTTCCTCGCCAGAAAACCATCCAACCAATCCGTAATCGCCGCACCGATGAAGATGACGCCCGTCACCACCGCCGCGTTCGCCATCTCGCTGTAATACACCGCCGCGAGCGCCGGGACGGCGATGACTCGACAAATCGTCAACGCCGTCGGTAACCAACGCAACGTGTCGCCTCGTTCGGCGTTTTCCAAACCGTACCTAGTGCTCGCGTCATCGCTCTTCGTCGAGCGCGTTCGCGTCGTGGATGACAACCCACCGCGGCGGGACGCACCGCGAGACGACGATCGCGTCGCTCGCGCGCTCGGTTTCTTTCCGTTCACCGGCATGGTGGTCGCGCGCGTCGTCAGAGTTGAAACACGCCGTTGGGAACTCGTTAAACTCGCGCGCGTTTTAATTGCCACCCGCGCGCCGCTGAACGAGGTCTGAGCCGTCGATCCGGGCGCCCGCTTCGTCGCCGCGGGTGTCGTGGACGGGTTTAGAGTGATCACCGGGATCGCGTGCATGCGCGTGCGTCGGCGAATGGCGATCAACAAATCAGTCTTCAAACACTCCAAGGTTTTGTTGTTTGTTACAACGCGTCCACGCGTTCAATCTAATTCGATGCTATGGGAGGCGTGCGCGCCTCTGTCGGTGCCTCCACCGCGATGGGTGATTCGGAAACGATCGACGGGACGTCGATGGGTGATGGTTCTGGGGCTTCGAGGGGTCGCGCGCAGAAAACTTCGAGCGGTTTTGGCGCGTCGTGCGTCACGTCGTCCACGGCGCCGACGAGGAGAAGCGTCGGGCACGTTTGGATTCCGAGACCTAGGGCGACGCATGAGATGTCGATGACGTGTGTTTCGCCCGGTGCGAGCGCAGAGGTGATGTGGTACGTGCGTGGGCCGTCGATGTAGACACCGGATGAGATGTCTTTGACGCGGACGACGTATGCGTCGGCAAAGGACGGTTGGAGCGCCTCAACAACGACGCGGAGCGTGAACGGCGTCTCGAGGTACACTGTGCTCGAGTCGCGTGGTTTCGGCTCGACGATGATCTCCTGCGTGATCTTCGCCGTGGATGGCGTCGGGTCTGATGACCCAGCGCTTCCTGCGGAAATGATTTGCGTCTGCAGACGACCGGGATCACCCATGGTGCCTCGCCACTGCAGCTCGAGCTTGCCGAGCGGTGTCTGCGACGCGAACGGTGCCTCTGCGTCCGCCGCACCCGGGGCGCGGGTGATCTCAAACAGAAAGTGCGCGGCGCCGTTATTCGGATCGAGCTGATACATCTTCCGATTACCGAGCGAAGGCAACCCGTCGCCGGAATTTGGCGCGTCTCGCAATCGCACCGCCTGCCCGCCGCATTCCGGTGTCACGGTTGTCGCCGCGATCCCCTCCACCGTGTCGAATCGTACATCGTTCAAGAGCATGGCGTGACGCGTCGCGTTCTCTATGCAAACCTCGAGGAAGATGCGTCCGCGCGGTAGCGCGCGCGTTTTGGTGCGCACGCTCAACGGATTGGCCACCTTGAATTTGAAGTACTGCGGCAGGTACTTCCGCTCGCCGTAATCGTCAAAGTACGTCGCCGAACACACCAACGTGTGCGGACCGAGCTCTTTCAAATCCTTCGTCACCGTGATGTCCTTCTTCTCCCCCGGTGCGAGCGTTTTCAACGGCGTCTTCGTTCCATCGTACAAGGTCTCTCGCTTGCGCTCCGTCTGCAACTCAATCTTAATCCCAACTTCCCTCACCACCGTCGACGCCCCACCGCTCGGATGAGAGAAATTACCAAACGTCACAAACGAAGAAAACCTCTCCCCGAGCGCGACGGACCCGAACGACTGCGGCAACACGAGCTCACCAGCGGTTGCCGAGTCTGAAACCGAAGCGCGCCAACCGACATCGCGCGCGTCCGCCTCGTCACCCCCTTCTGCATCCATCGTCGCATCCCCCAACCCCACCGACGCTTTCGCGTTGAAATCCCCCGCTCTCAACTCGATCGTGCCGACCGAAGACGTCCCCGCGTGTTCGTACGACGGCGCGCGAAGCCGCATGACTCTAAACGCCACGTTCGGTGCGAGTCTTTGCGCGCGCGTCGGCGACGCGTGCGTCGCCGCCGTCGCCCCACCATCGCGACGGTTCGGTCCGTCCATGCCGTCGCTGTGCTCGGGCGCGCGTTCCAGGGGTCGTTCGCGCCGTCGGCGCGTCGTTGACTCGCGTTTTTAACGTCGATGCGTGCATCGTTTGAACGGATGCGTTCCTTCTCGTTGCGATCCGTCCCAGCCCGGTGCCGCACACGTCGACGCGCGCGCGGGCGAGACAACCGCGGGTTCGCCGATCGATCGATAAGAAACGAACCTAGGCGCACGGCTGACGACGCACATTCAGCGAAGCGCGGAGTATGAGCGGAAGAATCGGCAAGGCGATCCGTCGGGACGCGGTTCCGTCCAAAGCCAAGACGTACGCCGAGGTGAACGATGAGAAACCCCGCGAGTACTGGGATTACGAGGCGCTGAGCGTGCAGTGGGGCGAACAGGATGATTACAGCGTCGTGAAAAAAGTGGGCCGGGGCAAGTACTCGGAGGTTTTCGAGGGAAGGAACGCGACGGAGGAGAAGTGCATCATTAAGATCTTGAAACCCGTCAAGAAGAAGAAGATCAAACGCGAAATTAAAATCTTGCAAAACCTCACGGGTGGGATCAACATCATCAAACTCTTGGATGTCGTGCGGGAACCGACGACAAAGACGCCGTCGTTGGTGTTTGAGTATGTGAACAATACGGACTTTAAGGTGTTGTATCCCACGTTGACGGATTACGACATTCGTTACTACATCAACGAGTTGCTCAAGGCGTTGGATTTTTGTCACTCTCAGGGAATCATGCATCGGGACGTCAAGCCGCACAACGTGATGATTGATCACTCGAAACGTGAGCTGCGATTGATCGATTGGGGTTTGGCGGAGTTTTACCATCCAGGGAAGGAGTACAACGTGCGGGTTGCATCTAGGTACTTCAAGGGTCCCGAGTTGCTCGTGGATTTGCAAGACTACGACTACTCTCTCGACATGTGGAGCTTGGGATGCATGTTTGCGGGTATGATTTTTAGAAAGGAGCCGTTCTTTGCTGGGCACGACAACTACGACCAGCTCGTGCGCATCGCGAAGGTGCTTGGGACGGATGAGCTATACGCATACCTCAACAAGTATCGCATCGAGCTCGATCCAAACTTTGAGCAGTTGATCGGAAGGCACTCGCGCAAACCGTGGAACAAGTACGTGACTGCAGAGAACCAACACTTGGTGAGCACGGAGGCCATTGACTTCCTCGACAAGCTTCTTCGATACGACCATCAAGAACGTATCACGGCGAAAGAAGCTCAAGATCATCCTTACTTCGCGGTGTTGAAGGAGGGAAAAAAGTAAGTAGAACCGTTCTCTACAGGGCGGAAACGGCGACGCACGGCTGCGTCATTAAAACGAATGATGGAGGAGAACGATGTGGATGACGACTTTTAGGATTATCCGTATATATTCTTTTGTATTTTCAACGTATGCGTAGCAGAAGACCGGAACCAATTCAACCGAAAACATTTTGATCCAGGGTGCTCACTTTTTCCCGCCGCGTTTTTTCTTCTTTTTACCTCCAGCACCAGCACCGCCGCCGCCGTTGAGCGGCGCAGGCTTTGGCGCGGGAATGTCGTTCACGTTCACCGCAGCGACATCCTTCGTAATCTCTTCTACTTGCTTTTCAATCACGTTTCCCTTTGGAGTTTCGTTTTCTTGAGTCTCAAACGTAGCATCCACCGGATCTGTCGTCGCTGCGACGGGTTCCTTTGTTTGTTTTTCATCTTCGTTTGGCGCGACATCGATGACTTCGCACTCTTCCGTGGCGGTCACGGTCGAAGCTGTTTCATTCTCGACGGGCGTCCCTTCGTCGGATGGCACCGCTTCGTCGGCTTCTTTCACCACTTCGGCTTCCGCGGTGTTGCCTGAAGCTTCCTCCTTCACGGGCGACGGGTTCATCTCCGCCGTCGAATCTGGCGTTGACACCGACACCTTTTTCACGCTCGACGACCGCAACGCCCCCGGCGCGTCCTTCGGCACGTCCCGTCGACAGTATAATTTCCCATCCGCCTTGACAAAGCTCGACAACGTCAACGTCATCGAGCACTGGACGCACTTGAAACAGCTCTTGTGCCACTTTTTCCCATCGATATCGACAGACTCGATCGGAAACGCAGACTTGCCGCACTTTTCGCACGCGCTTCGCGTCAGCATAGCCACCGCATTCATCCTTCCCGCCGTCTCTGTGGTTCTCGACCCGGCCAACGCCCCCTTGACCACCTCACCCGCCGCCGTCGCCTCCCCAGCTCTCGCACCGCTCACCGCGTTCGTTTTCACGCGCGCCGTCGACACCCCCAACGCATCGCTCGCCAAGTTCGGCTTGACGTTGACTGTTCGACTCGTCGCGTGTTTCTTACAAAACAATTCACCATCAACAGTCGCGAACGACGCCGGCGCGAGCGTGATCTTACACTCCGCGCACTTGAAACACGACCGGTGAAATCTATTCGCATCGATATCGTACGACTCCGCCGCGTACGCCGCCTTGCCGCATCTTTTACACGCGTTGTTCGTCTGCATGACGACTGCGTGCCGTTAGTTATTTATCCAACGAAAGTGTTGGATGCGCGACCGTCGACGCGCGATGCGCCCCCAGACGTCCGCCACCGAACGCGTCTCCACGCCGAGAGAGTTTTTTTCAATCCAATCGACCGGTACGCGGCGCGCGAATCGCGTCGCGTGTGGGCGCGTCGAGGCGTTGAGTGGCGTCGGGCTGTCGCTCGCGAGACGTCCTTCGTCACACGCGGACGCACCAGCGATGCCGTCGTCGTCGTCGATGTCGATGGATGGCGACGCGTCGCCCGCGCGGGAGTCATCGGGGTTGACGGTGACGGCGGTACCGTTCGTCCCGTCGTCGGGCGTCGTCGGGGGGTCGTCGGCGAACGCGGGGAGCGCGTCGACGCGGGAAGATGCGCGACGGGTTGGGCGAAGGATGGTTTCGGTGCCGCTGACGGCCGACGGCGCGCGCGGAGAGAGAGGTGCGAGCGGTGGCCGAGGGCGCACGAAACCCGGTCGGGGTCGAAATGGTGCGCGCGGCGCGGGTGCGGACGATTCGTCGCGCGCGTCTTCTTCTTCGGCGTCGACGACGACGTCGAGGACTTTGGACGAAGCGTTGGCGTCGACGTCTCTCGAGCCCGGTGGGGGACGGCGCGGTGGACGACGACGCGCGGATTTTCTCCTCAACTTTAGTCATCCGCCTCGCGCGTCGGGGGCGACGTCCACCGGTGGTCCGCGCGGTGGAGGCGGAGGACGAGGCGGGAAGACAACGCGACCGACGCAAAAGCGTAGGAGTGTCGTGTACAAGAAGGAACTGTTTCTTCAGGCGAATTTCCGGTTTCTCGTCGCCGACAGCGCGGATTTGCGGCGAAGTGCGTACGATGCGGATCACATGGTGAGCTGGGAGGACGTCGTGCAGGTGGAGGCGGGATCGGTGGAGCCGTTAAGTTGTCCCGTGTGCTTTGACGACGCCCCCGTGGCGCCGCAAATGACTGTTTGCGGACACTCGTTTTGCTTTCCGTGCATCGCGAGACACATTTTGACGACGCGCGGAGACGGTAAACCGGCGAAATGTCCAATGTGTTTCACGGAAATTCGTTTGGTAGATTTGAGAAGCGTGCGAAGGCGAGGAATCAAGCCGCCGAGCGTAGGTAAGACGCAAAAGTTTGTACTCATGGCGAGGCATCGAAACTCAAACGTGCCCGGTAGGCGAACGGCCAAGGCGCCGCCGCCGCCAGCGAGCGGGGAGTGGCCGAGGGCGCTACCAGATTGTGGGTGTGACGTGTTCGCAAAGTACACGCTGACAGGGGAAGAGGTGGCGATCGCGACGCAGGAGTGCGAGTCGCTCGAGTCGCACATTGCGGTGCTCGCTGAACAATCCGCAGTCGGCGAGCTCCCGTTCGCTCTAGCGGCCGTAGACGCGATGACGCGCCGGTTAGACCGATGGATCGAGCGACGGTGCATAAAAGAAGGGACGCCAGTGCCGCGCGCGAGAGCGCTCCCGTCGGGAGTCACCGCGCCCGCGCCAGAGTTGCCGCAGAAGAAGATGCCAGAAGAGTTTCCAACGCTGCCGACGGCGCCGAAAAACATGGCTTACGTCAAGGGGTCAAAGGTACGCGTGGAATCAGCTTTTACTGATGACGAGGACGACGGTGAGAGCGACGAGTCGGAGACGGATGAGGATCCAGCGATCGAAGATGCGGTGGGTGAGGTTTCAAAAATGCCAGAGGTGGATGAGCTGAAACCGTCGCCGGCGAACAAGACGAATGTTCCACACGAGCGCACAGACATTTATTACTTTTACCAGGCGCCAGATGGTCAACAAGTCTTGTTACACAGCGCGTGTTTGCGTGTTCTACTAGAACACTACGGCTCATACGAAGAACTTCCGCTCGAGCTCGAGGGTGAGGTGGTTGAGCTCGAGCGGAAGACGCAGGACGAAGATGTGCGAAAGCGCGCCGCGCACATTCGCCATCTACCTCTTACTACTGAATTCGTTATGGTTGAGCTCGATATGAAATCTCTCGTACCTAAAACAATTTTAGACGGTACGTCGGGAAGTGAGTTGAGACAACGTGCAAAGCGTCGCGCGCAAAAAGCTGCAGCCGATGCGCGCGCGAAGGCGCGAGAGCTTCGCGACGAGGCAAGGTCAAAGCAAAAGTCTCAGCCCTTTTCAAAGTCCGTGCGTGAATCGATGCCCAAACTTGGTGATTTGGAACCAGCGATGCCGACTCCAGACACGTCGATGGACGCCGCGCTCGCTCGCGCGCTTGCAGAGCAAACAGAGGATGAACGGGAACGCATGGCAATGTACGAAGAAGTGCAGAACGCTGTCGGGCCAAACGGGACGTCTTTCTCGAGGATAGTAGGTTTAGGGTTCGCATCGGGTGGACCAGATTTAAATTTTAACACGGAGAGCTTTGGGCCGGCGCTTGGGGCTACTCCGTCACCCGTGTCGTCGGCGGCGCCAACGTGGGGCGCGCGTTCGGCTCCGGATATTCCAGATATTCCCGACGGAGCCAAGGGTAAGAAGAAAGGAAAACGCGGAACTGTATTGTTTAGAATGGGATAAGTAGATTTTGTGATTTCAAAAACCGCACGAAAAAAATGACTGCTTACGCGACGACGACCTCGCCAGGTTCATCGCTGCTCACATCCATGGACTGGTCGATGGATCGGCCCATTGCGCCGTAGTTGACGGTGCTGTAATCCGCGGAAAACTTGATCGAAGACTGAAGCGCCTTAACGTGACTACGTCTGTAAGAATCAATCGCGACTGTAATGTCGTTTGGTGCCATCTTTTGTTCACGCAAGCACGCAGCAGCGAGCTGAAGCGCAGGTTCGAGTTGTTCCGGAACAACAGCCTTGGCTCCAGCCTTTTCAAGAATCAAGCCACCCTCGACGTCGCGAGCACGCACGTACGTTTGAACATTGTTAAAGTTCTTGTTCAGCGTCCACACGGCTCTGTAGTTTGCACCAGGAGAGCTCAGCGCCACGATTGCACATGATGCTCGGTCGGCGCCAACCGCCTTGAGCACCTCCGGCGAACCTGCATCGCCAAAGTACACGTTTTCATCCTTGGCTCTACTCTCGCTCACAACCTCCGGATTGACATCCAAAGCGACGAAAGGAATCATGTTTTCAGCGAGAATTTCACCGATAATCTTCCCTTGGCGTCCGTAACCCGCCAAGATGACGTGACCCTTCAAGTCATCCACTTCGTTTTCCT
>Ga0181590_10002908_pt1 | contig 14400 bp, 8 predicted proteins | sample 071ome_34_FD_132446 | JGI IMG/M metagenome (GOLD analysis project Ga0181590, IMG submission 132446) | Coastal salt marsh microbial communities from the Groves Creek Marsh, Skidaway Island, Georgia - 071411BT metaG (megahit assembly) | ecosystem: Environmental > Aquatic > Marine > Intertidal zone... | reverse complement strand
GACATATACACCTGCCTGGCCGCTGCCGAAAATCTTCCGCCTTACCAAAGGCGGCAAGCTGATCGAAGGTATTTTCGTCGGCGAAACAATTAATACGCCATCCATGTTGGCGGTTGAGGATTATATTTCTGCCCTAGACTGGGCCGCAGATGTTGGTGGTCTAAACGGCTTGATTGCGCGTGCAACGGCCAATGCACAGGCGATTTGGAATTTCTGTGAAACACGTGATTGGATCGACAATTTGGCGATTGATCCCGCCACACGTTCAAATACATCTGTGTGTTTGAAGTTTACAGATGATCGCATTCAAGACGGCGCAAAATTCGCCAAAGCGGTTGCCAAGCGGTTGGAAACCGCAAACGTAGCCTATGACATCGGCGCGTATCGTGATGCCCCTGCGGGATTGCGTGTGTGGTGTGGTGGCACAGTCGAAACATCGGACATCGTCGCGATGCTTCCATGGTTGGAATGGGCCTTCGAACAAGAAATCGCAGCGCAGTAACCTACAGACAAATTGAATAATCAGCATCCCCCAAATGGGGTTACGTATACCAATTCCACAGAATGAGAATAATAATGGCACCTAAAGTACTTGTATCTGACAAACTAAGCGAAACAGCTGTCCAAATCTTTCGGGATCGCGGGATCGACGTGGATTTCATGCCTGATCTAGGCAAAGACAAAGAAAAATTGGCCGAGGTCATTGGACAATATGATGGTCTTGCCATCCGATCCGCAACCAAAGTTACACCTACAATTTTGAAGCATGCTACCAATCTAAAGGTGGTTGGCCGCGCGGGTATTGGAACGGACAATGTCGATAAAGAAGCCGCGTCAAAACAGGGTGTCATCATCATGAACACCCCCTTTGGCAATATGATCACCACAGCCGAACATGCAATTGCAATGATGTTCGCCGTTGCGCGCCAAATTCCTGAGGCCTCTCAATCTACGCACGCGGGAAATTGGGAAAAATCCAAATTCATGGGCGTTGAACTAACGGGCAAAACGCTCGGCGTGATTGGCGCAGGTAACATAGGGGGGATCGTTTGCGACCGTGCACGCGGCCTGAAGATGAAGGTCATGGCCTATGATCCCTTCCTTGGCGACGAAAAGGCCAAGCAGATGGGCGTTCAAAAAGTAGAATTGGACGAATTGTTGGCTGTTGCTGACTTCATCACGCTGCATGTTCCGTTCACAGAAACGACTAAAAACATCCTAAGCCGTGAGAATTTAGCCAAGACCAAAAAAGGCGTTCGCATCATCAATTGCGCGCGCGGTGGCTTAGTTGACGAAGTGGCACTCGCTGAATTATTGCAATCAGGGCATGTTGCAGGCGCTGCGTTTGACGTGTTCTCGGTTGAACCTGCAACGGAAAACCCATTATTCAATCTACCAAATGTTGTCTGCACACCTCACCTGGGTGCCGCAACGACAGAGGCACAAGAAAACGTGGCACTACAAGTCGCAGATCAAATGTCAAACTATCTGTTGTCAGGGGCCGTTGAAAACGCACTGAACATGCCATCCATGACCGCGGAAGAGGCCAAAATCATGGGCCCGTGGGTAAAATTGGCAGATCACTTGGGCAACTTCGTGGGCCAAATGACGGATGAACCGATTACAGCGATTAATATACTTTATGACGGTTCCGTTGCCGAAATGAATTTGGATGCGCTCAACTGTTCCGTTGTTGCAGGCATTATGAAAAAGGCCAATCCAGACGTGAACATGGTGTCCGCACCCGTAATTGCCAAGGAACGTGGCATCAAGATCAGTACCACGAACCAAGATAAATCAGGCGTTTTCGCAGGTTATATCAAAGTCACAGTCGTCACAGCAGAACGCGAACGTTCTATCGGCGGCACCGTGTTCAGTGATGGAAAACCACGTTTCATTCAGATCAAAGGCATCAACATCGATGCCGAAGTCGGCGCAAACATGCTGTATACAACGAACGAAGACGTCCCAGGCATCATCGGCACATTGGGTCAGACGTTGGGTCAGAACGGCGTAAACATCGCCAACTTTACCCTTGGACGCGCAGATGCAGGTGGTGAGGCGATTGCATTGCTATATGTGGACGAACCGATCAAAAACAACGTCCTAAAGGACCTAGAAGCGACGGGATTATTTAAACAGGTCAAGCCAATTCAGTTTGACGTTGCATAATTGATTTATTGGGCCGGTTCGCCGGCCCATTCTTTTTCAAGGATGTCAGACAACATCGTTGTTTGCCTTGCACAATTCGACAACACAACCAGATCGCTAATCGCACGTCCATCCACGTTTGCCAGATCTGATCGTCTGATCAAGTTTGCAGGCGCATCAATCGCCATATGCAGTGCATCCACAACGTTGAGACCAATCGCCTGAACCAGACGGGCAACCCCCTCGGCCTGTGTGATATGTGCCCCCGCTAAGGATCCTTCTGAATTGATTAATTGGCCCTCTGTCAATTGCACAGTCATATCATAAAGTTCAAATTGATTTGGCCCACCAATTGTTGGCATCGAGTCTGAAACTAAGAAAACTCGATCGGGATGTGCATGCGCCCGAAGCGCCAGTTTGATCATTTCTTCGTGAACATGGATCCCATCGCAGATAATGCCACACGCAAGACCTGCGTTCATAATCGCAACAACGGGGCCTGGATCGCGATTGATCAACGGTGGCATTGCGTTCATCAAATGTGTCGCGCAACTGGCGCCCGCATCAATTGCCGCCCATGTTTGCGCATTGCTGGCAACCGTATGTCCGATAGAAACAATAACACCTAATTTCGCGATGCGATGAACAGTTTCGGGATCAACCACCTCGGGGGCAAGCGTAATTTTCGTAGTGATATTCGCGTCGCGCAAACGACATAATGTTGCAAAGGTGCGTTCATCAAATGGGCGAATAAATTCCGATGAATGCGTTCCCCTGCGTTCCTGCGAGATATGTGGTCCCTCAATGTGAAGCCCCAGAACATGATCCGTTTGAACATGTGAAATGACAGCGTCCGCTGCGCTATCTATAACATCTGGCGCGTCCGTGATTACGGTCGGCAGAATCCCAATCGTTCCGTATCGGGCATGTGTATTACGGATATGGTCAATAGCCTGTGGCGATGGGTCATCATTAAACAAGACCCCACCGCCACCGTTCACCTGCAGATCCAGAAACCCTGGTGCCACGATGCCGTCAATCGTATTGACCCTTGCATCACTGGGTATAGAATCGCGCGGAACCAAATTCGTGCGATCATTCATGACATGTACGGCATGCGATGTATTCAATGCTTTTTTCACATAGACTGCGGTGGGGATTATGTATGTGCCTGACGTCATCCAACCCGACCTTTCAAATAGGCGGCATAGGCCGCACCACGTGCACCGCTTGCGTCTCCGGCCTCCGCCAATACAATTTTCGGGCGGTTTACATTTGCCAACGCGCGCTGATCAACAGCAATCGCCAGATCGTCTATAACACCGTCAATCTTTGATAAACCACCCCCCAACACAACAACGTCAGGTGCAATGTAAAATGACGAGGTGATGATCATTTCAGCAACGACTTCGCACCACTTTTCCCAAGCCATTTGTACCGATTTTTTTTCGGATTTTTGGCCAGCGATGTCCATAGGCGAAAGTGTTTCGCCAGAATAGTGCAGCGCTAAACGTGACAGTCCAGGACCCGAGGCGTAGGCCTCATAACAGGCACAACGACCACATCCACATTCTATTGAAGGGAGGTCTTTGCATACCGAGAGTGGAGCTGCTACATGCCCAATTTCGCCTGCAATTGAATGCGGCTCTCCAATAAGTTCACCACGCCATGTCATGCCCGCACCAACGCCCGTGCCAAGGATTAGTCCAAGCATCATATCATGCCCGCATCCCGCGCCAAATACAGCCTCAGACAAAGCAAATGCGCGTCCATCATTTATGAAGACAATGTTATCATCAATTTGCGCGTGAATATCATGCACAATCCTGTGATTTGTTGCAGGTAAATTCGCGGTCAGCGCGCGCCCATCCGCCGACAGTACCCCTGCTGCGCCGATTCCAATCGGCAAATTGGCTTGATCCGCATTGGACCACGAAACAAGATCGCCAATCGCATTCAATAGCTCATGATAGGTCTTTGGCGTATCAACACGGCGCTTGTCCGTTAACGTCCAATCCGCGTCAAAAATTTGCGCTTCAATTTTGGACCCGCCCAAGTCCAAACCGACCGCCGTCATACTGCTAACTCTGGGCACATTGCACCAATCTTTTTCATTCCAAATCGCGTATTTATAATCATTTGACCGTTCATTTGGTTCCATTTGACACTGCAATGAGTCAAGAGTGCAATAGATAATGGGATAACGCATATATTAAATTAAGCCACTGACCGCGCCAAGTCAGCTTAATGCGCAACGCGCGGGCGACCCTTGGCCGTGGCTGTTACTAACGCCTCGACAAAAACTTCACGGCTTTCGATTTCGGCCATTTTGATGTCTTGATCCAATATCACTTCAATTTGTTCGGCACCCGCATCCTGCGCATCTGATAGCGCAGCTGCGTATAGCGCATCTTTGATAAAGGATAACGCGGCATCGCTTTCGGCAAAATCAAGGGGGTGGTCCCCATAATGCACTCGATAAAGACCCTCAGACGGACTAGTTATGGTGGCGGATTTTCGAAATGTAACGCGGCCGACAACCGCACCAATCGCATTGGCAACACCTGCATGTTCCGGCAACACCATCGGGCATCCCAGTTTTTTGCCGACCGCTGGATAATAACTGGGTGCAGAGGCGCCAAGTCCCACAACAGGAACATCAATCCCCAAATCTATCCGTAACAAGCCGCGATGACTCGCTAAACCGCGCGTCGTCATAATATGTTTGGCCAATTCATCAGGAGCCATCCCAAAATCAAACGCATCCTCTGCAAAGGCAGATTCCAAAACGGCTAAACAGGTTTGCTTCGTTAAGCGATCGATTACTATCTGTGCCATATGATTTGAATCATGCGACAATAATTCACCAGACCCCGTTCTGCGCCGCATAAAAAGCGACAGCGCTTTGACCGCAGCATCAGTATCCCAAACATCAACACACCCCAATGCATGCGAAGCATCAGATGGTGTTAGAGCAGAAATCTGCACTAACCCCCGCGATACCAATCGCATCAATGCCTGTGCCTCGATCCGGGTTTTTAATACATCGCTGATTGGCTGAAACTGCGCGGTTATACGGTTATAGACCCCTTCATCCCTTGCGCTTAATCCTCCCTCTTCAAACACATCAATCCGGCGCACAAAACGGGCATCATAATCACCAGGAAGCGTGCCACGCAACTGTGCGTCCAAAGCGGCATGAACGATATTTGGGTCAATCTTTGCTGCAAGGGACACTGGCAACACACGGCGTGGACCCAACGTGACGCCTCCTTGCAAACCCTGAGAGACAAAGTGAACCTCACTATCACCGCCCAAACCAAAGGTGCGCATGGCAACGGCTTCGACCATGGTGCGGTATGGACCCACTTTAGCGCCTTCTGGATCGATGGCGGGCAATCCATCGCGTAAAACAGCTATGTCGGTAGTGGTTCCGCCAATATCCGAAACCAGTGCATTGTCGGAATTGGTCAACCACCGCGCTCCAACAATTGAGGCCGCAGGACCACTGAGGATCGTTTCAATTGGTTTTTCGCGCGCCTGATCCAGCGATATCAACGCACCATCACCACGCACCACCATAAGCGGTGCATTCACACCCAGATCAGACAAGACAGATTGCGCGCGCTGCAACAGTCGATCAATCAACCCAATCAAACGTGCATTCAACAAAGCAGTCAACGCACGCCGCGGACCATTTAATTTTGCCGATAGCTGATGTGATAGGCTAACTGGCTTAACCGTTTTTTCACGCAATAGTCTTAAAACCGCCAATTCATGGGTGGGGTTGCGTGTTGCAAATTGGGACGCGACTGCAAAGGCCGAAATACCGCTTTGCTTTTCAACCCATTTCTCAATCGCAGCTAAATCAAGCGGTACTACCTCACCACCTGCATGATTGTGGCCACCTGCAATGACCAAAACAGGATCACCTGCCAGTGCTTGGTTTAGGCCATGTTTGTCCAAATCACCCTCACGAAACCCAACAAGGATCAGTCCAACACGGCCGCCCTGCCCCTCGACCAAAGCATTTGTCGCCAGAGTGGTTGAGAGCGAGGCCATCGCAATTTCACCTGCATCGATGCCAGCAGACTGAAGGGTTGCTGCCGCAGCATTTCTGATGCCTTCGGCCAGATCGTGGCGCGTCGTCAACGACTTTGCGGAGGCGATCACTGCTTCTTCGTCTCTAAGGATCACTGCATCGGTATATGTGCCGCCCGTATCTATGCCCAATAAGTATGTCATGCCCGCTCCTTCATCTCCGATCAGATAGCGTGGCAAACAAAAAACGTTTGTCTATTAGCGGCATGTTTAGCGCACCATTTGCGACAATTGCTGAACCGCCCATTTGGCAGCGTCAGAAACGGCGGGATCAGGATCGTCGATCAGACTATGAGCAACAGAACCCAGATCAGGCCTCCGTGAATTGCCGATGGCATAAAGTACATTGCGTACAAACCGATTGCGACCAATTCTCTTAATCGGGCTGCCCGAAAATTTCTCACGAAATGCGGGATGATCCAACATGGCCAGTTCCCCAAGATCTGGGGCCATTAAATCTGCACGCGGATCATAGCGCATATCGCTGGCCTTTTTGGCGAATTTATTCCACGGGCAGGCAGCCAAACAATCATCACAACCATAAATGCGGTTACCCATCAACCCACGCAAATCCACATCAACAGGGCCTGAGTGTTCGATGGTTAAATAGGAAATACAACGCCGCGCATCCAATTGATATGGCGCGGGAAATGCATCTGTCGGGCAGGCTGTGATGCATGATCGGCAGGACCCACAATAATCCGTCTCTGCAGTGTCGGGTTCAATCGGTAATGTGGTAAAAACCGAACCGATAAAGAACCAGTTGCCCAAATCGCGGCTTACCAAATTCGTATGTTTGCCCTGCCATCCTAAACCTGCGGCCTGTCCCAGTGGTTTTTCAGAAACAGGGGCCGTGTCAACAAACACTTTCACCTCACCACCCGAATGCGCAATTAACCAGCGAGCCAATCGTTTCAAGCGTTTTTTGACGATGTCATGGTAATCCTTGTTCTGTGCGTACACGGAAATGGCCCCTTTCTCGGGGTGATTTAGAATATCTGTCGGATCTCGTTCTGGCTTATAGCTTTCGCCCAGCATGATGATCGTTTTCGCATCAGGCCACAACGCACGCGGATTTGTACGCCATGTTTGACGATCAGCCATCCATGACATTTGCCCGTGATAACCCGCGTCGATATACTCAGATAGCTTTTCTGGGACATGAGGAATGCTGTCTGGGTGCGTGAAACGGCAGAGCGAAAATCCTTCGGCCAGCGCCTGATCAATGATCGCCTGTTTAAGGGGCACGGTAACCCCCTAAACAAATGCATGCTTCAAAAATCCAAATCATTGTAATGACGGGGGGGTGGGAACCCAGATACCTGATCAGATAGGATATTGCGAAACGCAGGGCGCGATTTAATTTTTGCATACCAATCTTTTACAGCAGATGATCGGTTCCAATCCACATCTGAAATATAATCCAAACTGGACAAATGCGCAGCCGCCGCAAAATCGGCCAGTGTCATTGTATCACCCGCCAACCAACGACGATGTTCCAATAACCACGCCATGTAATCCAAATGATATTTGATTTTACGAGCGCCCTCTTTGATGTTTTTGCTGTCCGGGAACCCCTGTCCGGATACTTTTTTATTCACCCGCTCATAAAGCAGGTTTGACGTCACCTCATGATGAAATTTATCATCAAACCACGATACTAATCGCCGCATTTCATACCGCGCCTTGGCATCCTTTGGGATCAAGGTAGGGTTTGGATTTAACTCCTCTATATACTCGCAAATCGGGGTACTTTCGGTTAGTAACGCTCCCTCATGTCGCAGGATGGGAACCTTACCTGCAGGGTTGCGACGCAAAAATTCTGTTGATTGATCCCAATAGCGTTCCTCAATCAGTTCGACATCCATCTTCTTTTCAGCCAATACCAACCGAACCTTGCGGCAGAAAGGGGACAATGGAACATGATAAAGGCGCAACATCTTGGGCAACTTTCAAATCAAAATCTGTGTATCAATGGCATAATTCTGGTGCTGGGATCAATCCATGAAGCAGTGCGATCTTTGATCTTTTTGGATCAGAACCGCACCATCTTGAATATTGTCTGAACGATCTAATACGAATGGCGTTGGAGCAGATGCAGAGCGCCCCTTGGGATCTGGCAAAATTGCTGCAAGGCGCGCAGCCTCGGCCAAGGTCAGGCTATCAGAGGAGATGCCAAAATAGTGCAGCGACGCGGCCTCAGCGCCAAAAACGCCTTCATCAAATTCCGCAACATTCAGATAAACTTCTAATATTCGCTTTTTTGACCAGAACAGTTCCACCATAGGCGTCAAAAAGGCCTCAAGCGTTTTGCGCGCCCAACTACGCCCGTGCCACAGGAAGGTATTTTTAACGACCTGCTGTGTCAGGGTCGATGCTCCGCGATCCCCTCCATCCTTGATCGCGGCGCGAATAGCGGACATGTCAAAGCCCCAATGTTGGCAGAAATTCACATCCTCGGCCGCAACAACAGTTAGTTTAAGGGTGTCTGAAATTTCCGTAATCGGCATCCATTCGGAATGAAAAGATCCAAGTCGGGATTTTTCCGACAGGATGTAGGGGGTCGTTGGAATGGGGACAAAGCGGAAAACGATAATGGCCGCGATAAAACAAGCCAGAACTCCAATACCGATCCAGCGCAGAACTTTACGCCAATCCGCTTTATTAGAACCTGTTTTTGCATTTTTCTTTGGTGCGCGTTTGGTCGCCTTTTTTGCCATGCCTCAAATTTCCGTTTTTTGGATAGCTTACCGCGTTCAGCGACGTGAACCAAGGGTAGAGGTGATGAAAAATTCTCCTTTAAGCGAATAGTGTAGCAGCATCAAAATTACCAAGTATGATAATTTTCCGCCCAAAAATGTGAAACCGAGCGTTGGTTTTGTTAACCCTGTTGCACTGCCATCCTAATAGATTGCAACCAGATATGCGATGCAATCACGAATGGTATAAAACAACGAAAAGACCACATCATGACTCGAATAATATAAAGTCATTAGTCCCAACAAGAAACGGCCGCGTGATGCGGCCGTTTTTCGTTTTATTCTGCGGGAACCGCACCCTGTTCAAGGGTCAAAGGATGAGGGATTTTATCCAACATCTCTTTTGGACAGACTTGGACAAAATTCGCCTTTTCCAGATCCCAATAACGGAGAATTTCCGCACCTTTTGCTGAATTGGTTTCTTCGACATGGCGTTGGATTAGACCGAGCAATTGATCTTCCCAATGCTGCACGGCAACTGGTCCTGTGACCAGCGATTCCATGTTCAACATGTCATTCACTTGACCTTCAGGATCATAGAGATATGCCATACCGCCCGTCATACCTGCACCAAAGTTCGCACCGATTGTGCCCAAGATGACAGCAATTCCGCCTGTCATGTATTCACACCCGTTTGAACCACAGCCTTCAACGACAACTTTCGCACCAGAGTTACGAACAGCAAAACGTTCACCTGCGCGTCCTGCGGCAAACAAATATCCATCTGTCGCACCATATAGAACCGTATTTCCGATGATAGTGTTTTCCGCTGCAACCAATGGGCTGACCATCGGTGGGCGAACCGAAATGATACCGCCTGACAGACCCTTACCGACATAATCGTTTGCATCACCCGACACTTCGATCTTAAGACCAGGTGCCGCAAACGCACCGAGCGCCTGACCCGCGGAACCTGTCAGTTTCACGGTTAGGTGATCTGGTTGCAGGCTGTTGCGCATACCAAAGTTGCGGACAATATGGCTTGAGGTGCGCGTACCCACTGTACGATGCGTATTTTGCACCGCATAGGACAGCTGCATCTTTTCACCATCGTTGAGGAAACGCGCGGCGTCCCGAACGATTTCGGCATCCAATGTATCAGGAACCGCATTGCGTGGGCGGTCACGATCATATTTGATGCTGTCAGAGCCATCCACCTTGATCAACAGCGGGTTCAAGTCCAGATCATCCAAGTGATCTGCACCACGGCTGACCTGACCCAACAGGTCCGCGCGACCGATTACGTCATCCAATGAACGTGCCCCGATTGAGGCCAAGATTTCACGAACTTCTTGTGCGTAGAAGGTGATCAGGTTGACAACTTTATCCGCGTTGCCCGTGAATTTTTCACGCAGGGCTTCATCCTGCGTACACACACCTACGGGGCATGTGTTCGATTGACACTGACGCACCATGATACAGCCCATCGCAATCAATGCAGCAGTACCGATGCCATATTCCTCCGCACCCATCATCGCGGCCATGACAATATCGCGACCCGTACGCAGGCCGCCGTCGGTGCGTAGCGTGACGCGATCTCGTAGGTTGTTCATTGCAAGCACTTGGTGCGCTTCTGTCAAACCCATTTCCCATGGCAAACCTGCGAATTTGATCGAGGTCGCAGGCGATGCACCTGTGCCGCCGTTGTGGCCAGAAATCAAAATGACGTCTGCTTCGGCCTTGGCAACACCTGCAGCGATGGTTCCAACACCAGAGGCCGCAACCAATTTCACCGTCACCTTACAACGTGGGTTGATCTGTTTTAGGTCATAGATCAGCTGCGCCAAATCCTCGATCGAGTAGATATCATGGTGCGGCGGTGGTGAAATCAACGTCACGCCTTTGGTTGAATGACGTAAACGCGCAATCAGATCTGTCACCTTCATTCCAGGCAACTGACCGCCTTCGCCGGGTTTTGCACCTTGCGCGACTTTGATCTCAAGCTCTTCGCACTGATTTAGGTATTCCGCAGTAACACCAAAACGACCAGAAGCAACTTGTTTAATCTTGGCCGATGGGTTGTCCCCATTTGGTTCAGGGTGGAAGTGTGCGGGATCTTCACCGCCCTCACCACTATCTGATTTTGCGCCTATGCGATTCATCGCAACGTTTAGGGTTTTATGCGCCTCGGGGGACAAGGCACCCAATGACATGCCCGGTGTCACAAACCGTTTGCGGATGGACGTAATGCTTTCCACCTCTTCCAGCGGCACAGCGGCACCGATGGGTTTGATGGCCAACAGATCGCGCAAATGAATGGGCGGGTTGGCCTGCATACGTTGACTATACTGTTTCCAAAGGTCATAGCTCGCACGGTTACACGCCGCCTGCATCATGTGCATTGTCTGTGCTTCCCACGCGTGGGTTTCGCCAGTTTTACGTGATTTGTAGAAACCACCGATCGGCAAAATTCCATCAGCTTTCCAACCAGCCTTGTGGATATCAACAGATTTCTTTTGAATACCTGAAACACCAATCCCTGAAATACGGCTGATCAACCCTGGGAAGTATTCGGCGCACATCGCACGCGACAGGCCAACCGCCTCAAAGTTCAAACCCCCTCGATAGGACGAAATGACAGAGATACCCATTTTCGCCATGATTTTCAGCAAACCTTGGTCAATGGCTTCGCGATAGCGGCTCATCGCTTCGGTCAACGGCCCGTTCAACAATCCGCGATCAATGCGATCTGCCAATGTATCTTCTGCAAGATAGGCGTTCACAACGGTTGCACCACAGCCGATCAGAACGGCAAAGTAATGCGGATCAATACATTCCGCGGAACGCACGTTCAATGAACAGAATGTACGCAATCCGCGACGGGTAAGATGCGAATGTACAGCAGAGGTTGCCAAAATCATTGGCATCGCCGTTTTGCCTTCGCCCGATGCAATATCAGTTAGAATCAAATGACCCGCACCCGAACGCACCGCGTCCTCGGCCTCGTTGCGAATACGCACAAGCGCGTCGCGCAGTTCATTTTCACCAAGACTTGGGTCAAAGGTACAGTCGATTGACACCATATCCGCGTTGAAATTCTCCATCAGGACATCCCACTGGGCATTACCAACAAATGGGCTATCCAAAACTAGGATTTCGGTTTGCGCGCTGCTCTCATCCAACACGTTTTTCAGGTTGCCGAAACGTGTTTTCAACGACATCACGCGATATTCACGCAAACTATCAATGGGTGGGTTTGTCACCTGAGAAAAGTTTTGACGGAAATAATGACTCAGTGGGCGGTATTTTTTCGACAGAACCGCAGATGGCGTGTCGTCACCCATGGATGCCAATGTTTCTTTGCCATCCTCTGCCATTGGGGCAAGGACTTGTTCAATCTCTTCAATGCTGTAGCCAGCAGCAATTTGACGTTTGCGCAATTCTTCACCACTGAACAGTTGTTTTTCAGTGACTTGTGCCAGCGCTTCATCAAGGTCTTTGATTTTGCCAACCCACTCGCCAAATGGCTGGGCCGCGGCCAATTTATCTTTGATCTCGGTGTCGTGGTACAATGTGCCTTTGGCCATATCAACGGCCAGCAACTGACCTGGGCCAAGCGCTCCTTTTTCGCGCACAATCGCCTCATCCGTGGGAACCATACCCACCTCGGACCCCGCGATCAACAAACCATCACCGGTAATAACATAGCGCAATGGACGCAAACCATTGCGATCCAGACCCGCACAGACCCAGCGCCCGTCTGTCATGGCAAGTGCCGCAGGACCATCCCATGGTTCCATCACAGAGTTGCAATAGGAATACATGTCACGCCATGCTTGTGGTAGATCCTTGGCCTGTTTTGACCAGCTTTCTGGAACCAACATGGTTTTCGCCATTGGCGCATTACGACCGGCGCGCACCAATACCTCAAACACTGCATCTAATGCGGCTGAGTCAGATGACCCACCGGGAATGATTGGTTTGATATCTTCGGCCATATCGCCAAACGCAGAAGACGCCATGCGAATTTCATGGCTTTTCATCCAATTGACATTGCCTTTCAGCGTGTTGATTTCACCGTTGTGAGCCAACATGCGAAACGGTTGTGCCAACCACCACTGCGGGAATGTGTTTGTTGAATAACGCTGGTGATACAACGCAAAGGCAGATTCAAAGCGTTCGTCCATCAAGTCGGGATAGAACACGGCAACCTGCTCCGCCAACATCATGCCCTTGTAAATAATGGATCGGCAGGACAGTGACGCAAGATATAGACCGTTGATGCCTGCAGCAGCAGCAGCCTTTTCAATGCGACGGCGGATCACATACAACTCACGTTCGAATGTTTCCTCATCCACGCCCTTGCTGTTTGATATCAAGATCTGTTCAATTTCTGGACGCGTGGCATTTGCTTTGTCGCCTAGGCAATCCACCTCAACAGGAACATGACGCCAACCGTAAATGAAGTAGCCCATACGTAGAATTTCGCTTTCTACGATTGTACGGCATGTTTCTTGGGCGCCGAAATCTGTACGGGGCAAAAATACCTGACCAACTGCAATCAATTCACCTTTACGTGGTTCATGACCTGTACGGCGCACTTGATCATAGAAAAAGGGAACAGGGATTTGAACGTGGATACCCGCACCATCGCCCGTTTTCCCGTCTGCATCCACGGCACCACGGTGCCAAACAGCCTTAAGCGCCGCAATCCCGTTTTCGACAACCTTTCGGCTTGGCTTACCATCGATTGAGACAACCAAACCCACCCCACAAGAGGCGTGTTCATACTCTTCGCGATACAGACCATTTTCTGCCATCCATTGGCGCTTGGCTTCTTCTGCGGCTACCCAGTTTTTATCAAATTTTGTCATTTCAGTCTCCCAAGGTGCATGGCACCCTATTAGGTAATTTTTAACGTTTGCACCGACGTCATACCGACGCGATACCGACGTGAAACATATGGTTATTCAGCGGCGATTATTTGTTTGGATTTCAGATCCGCGATGATGGCATCTGCAGCCTCGCGTCCATCACGAATTGCCCACACAACAAGTGAAGCACCACGCACAATATCACCCACGGCATAGACACCCTCAAGGTCCGTGCGACCCGTGCCATACTCCGCCTTGATCGTTCCCCAGCGGCTGACTGGTAATTCAGGTTGACCCCAAAGCGTTGGCAAATCTTCTGGCGTGAAACCCAATGCTTTCACGACAATATCCGCCTCGATCAAAAATTCGCTGCCTTGCATCACTTCGGGTGTGCGACGACCAGAGGCATCCGGTGCCCCTAGGCGCATACGCTGCGCGACAACGCCAGTAATCTTGCCAGATTGCTGGCCAGGGTTTGCAAAATCAGTGACGTTGTTGTCCGATACAAACCCCAATGGCGCAGATAGCCATTCAAACACTGCGCCTTCTTCTTCGGCGTTTTGTACTTCGCGTTG
>Ga0181590_10002900_pt1 | contig 14433 bp, 11 predicted proteins | sample 071ome_34_FD_132446 | JGI IMG/M metagenome (GOLD analysis project Ga0181590, IMG submission 132446) | Coastal salt marsh microbial communities from the Groves Creek Marsh, Skidaway Island, Georgia - 071411BT metaG (megahit assembly) | ecosystem: Environmental > Aquatic > Marine > Intertidal... | reverse complement strand
GCTAGAAGGCGAACCAGCAGCCTGAGCAGCGTTGATTTGCCTGATCCAACTGGACCGATGATGGCCAGTGTTTCCCCTGGGGCAACGGTGAACGAAACGTTGTTGAGGGCAGGGTGGGGTTTGCCTTCATAGTGATACCCCACAGACTGGAACGAAATCTCCCCGCGGAGTTCTGGGTGGCGGTCCGAACGTTGATCCTGGATTTCAGGTTGTTGGTCGAGAATCTCAAATAAGCGATCAGCGCCGCTGGCACCGCGCTGCCACTGAGTGACGATGGAGCCCGCTTCCCGAATCGGCCAAAGCAATAATGCGAGGTAAGAAAAAAAGGCGGCAAAGGTGCCCAACGTGATGGCACCTGTTTCAACCAGATGCGCGCCGTAGCCTATTAACAGCACCGTTGAACAGCCAGCCAGAACGGGCATCCATGCGCCAAGCGCGGAGCTCGCCGAGAAGAGGGCTTGGTTGTCTTCTGTGAATGTCTGATTGCTGATATCGAATCGATCGATTTCTCGACCTTCCTGAGCCATGGCTTGGACGGTTCTGATCCCGTTTAGGTTCTCCTGAACGAAGGTAGACAGCTCCGCAAATCCTTCCTGCGTCTTCTGCGAGTGCGCATAGATTAAGCCAGCGTATCGATGGGCCACCCAGGTGATCAACGGCATGGGTAGCAAGACGCTGAGTGTCAGTTGCCAAGATAGGGTGAACATGAAGCTCAGCCCGACGACAGCCGTGAACACGAGCACCATCGTGGTTCTAATGGTACCGGCGACAAACTCCCGGATTCTGGCGATGTCATTGATCGCGCGTGCCATCAAGTCACCCACCGCAAAGCGGGTGTAGAACAATGGACCCTGTTTTTGCAGGTGGTCGAACAGTCGATTGCGCAGTGAGAAGGCCGCGTAGACACCGACCTGACGAATGAGAATTCGACTGATGATGGTGATGGAGAGCTGGCCGAGAACGCAGAGAGCGATGAGGCTCACGGGTCCCTCGAGTGCGGTTAGGACTTGATTGAAGGCCGCATCGTCGGGTGGTGTTGTGAGGTTTCCCGCAGCCGTCAAGGTATCAATACCCTCTTTGAGATAGTAGGGGATCAGGGCTTCAAAGATTCTTGCAACCAGTAGGCCCGCCATGCCACTCCAGAACGCCAGCGCATGGCGCTGGATATAGGGCATCACTCGGAAAAGATTGGACATGGTCGCGGTTGCGTTGGTTGGATCGTGGATGTTTTGAGTTGGGCAGATTTCGGGCGCCATGATAAAGAGCGCGGTGTCTGCCTGCAAACCGTGACCGGTCGAATGTTGGTTCGCGTTGCCTGCCTCGCCTCGGCATAGGCGGATTCGTGCAGAAACGCTAGAACGGTGATTATTGGGCTGGCTTGAGCGACCTCTGCTTGCGCACGTATGATCGCTCCCTGAAAACAGTGAGACATGTCATGCAATACAGGCTATCCCCTGAAGACGCCGCGTTTGTCGAGGAAGTTGCCTCGTTCATTACGGCGGAACTGGATCCCGCCATGGCTCGCCGGGTCAAGTTTGGTGAACCGGTGCCCAAAGCGTACCTCGATGAATGGACCCGAACCCTCAATCGGAAAGGTTGGGCAGCGCCGAATTGGCCGATCGAGTATGGCGGGACGGGCTGGAACATGCTGCGTCGCCATCTGTTTGACCAGGCGATGCGCGTGCACCATGCCCCGCAGACGGAGGGGTTTGGATTCAACATGGTCGGACCCGCGATCATCAAATATGGCAGTGAGGCGCAAAAGGCGCACTACCTTCCAAAAATATTGAATCAGGATATGAATTGGTGCCAGGGATATTCCGAGCCGGGCGCGGGGTCTGATTTGGCCAGCGTGAGTACGCGCGCGGTGCTCGATGGTGATCAATATGTGGTGAACGGTTCCAAGATTTGGACTTCGCGCGCAGAGGTCGCAGATCATATTTTTCTTCTGGTGCGCACCAACCCAGATGCCAAGAAGCAGCTGGGAATCACGTTCTTGTTAATGGATATGAATCAGCCTGGTGTCGAGGTCAAGCCCTTACTGGCTTTTAACGGGGCGCGACTTTGGAATCAGGTCTTTTTTGAGAATGCGAGGGTTCCCAAGGAGAATTGTCTAGGTGGCGAAAATCAGGGTTGGTCTGTGGCGAAAAGCTTACTGGGAGATGAACGACTGCTCGTCTCTAGGGTAGGGGAGAACCAGCGAATTTGTCGGCGCCTCTTGGAACTCTTAGCCGAACCCCCTATCACGCTCGCGGGTGACGGGGCTTGGACAAAGCGCCTCGCTGAGACACGAATTCGCCTGGAGGCACTCGAAGCCTCGGCGCTGAGATTGCTCACTAAATTTGATCAGGGCGGCGCTATCGGTGCTGAGCCTTCAATGTTGAAGTTACAAGGCAGTCAACTTGTTCAGGCCTTTGATACGCTCCTCATGGGTTTGATCGGAGAATACGCGCTGCCTGAAAACCGATTTCAACGGGAGGCGGGTGCAACACCGATCTGTCATGAATCCATCGATATGATTGCCAGTGGTCGTTACCACCATCGAGGGTTCACGCTGGCCGGCGGAACCAGCGAAATTCAGCACGACATTATCGCCAAATCAGTGCTGGGGCTCTGAATCAGACGAGTGTGATTTAGGCAATTGGGGTTTCGAATCAGATAACGTCTCAAATTCACCCTCGATCACCCCAGATTCCCCAGTGCCTGGCTGCGAGGTGCTCGCGGCGCCGGGTGCGGCCCACAAGAAGAGTGCGACGCCGGCTAAATCGGTCAGTAATCCTGGCAGTAAGAGACATACCCCTGCAAACATCATCAGAAGTTGCTTGGGGGCCAAGCGCAAATCGGCGATGCCGACCCCTTGCACTTGGCGAGTTGAAGCCAACAGCGACTGGCCCGAACGTCTGATGATCCCGTAGCCAAGGAAACCCGTGATCAAGATTTCCAGCAAAAAAAAGGCGAAGCCAAAGCTCAGACCCAGCGCGACCAAACCGAGGCATTCGGCAATCAGGACATAATGTATGGGGTTTCGAATCATAAGAAGGGTATTCGTCTTTCAGTTCTGGTAGAGGGACTGGGTTAGTGAGTGATGATTTTGAATGTCGTGGCGTCCGGAATCAAAGGTGAGCATCTGATGAATCAAACTTGGTGATGCTGCAGTATAAAGGGTTAACTAACCTTGTTCAGGATGCCTCACTAGCGTTAGGCTGAGGCCCCTTAAACAGCAGCGCTGCTTCTTTATCGTTCTCCACTGTCAAAGCAATCGTCATGGCCTTAATCACTCAAACATTCATGATTCCGACAGACGAGGGTGTACTCGAGGCGAAAAGATGGCTGCCGGAAACGGTTCGAGACCAGAACGCCTTGCCATGGGCACTGCTCTGCCATCCTCATCCGCTTTACGGTGGGTCAATGGACGACGGTGTCTTGGCGTTCGCCCGAGAGGCGTTTGTCATGAGAGGGTTCGGTGTGTGCGGCTTCAATCTTCCGGGTGTGGGGCAATCGACCGGTCGATCCGTGGGCGATCTCTCGGAGACGGCCTGTCTTGAGGCCGTTTGTCGTTATTTTTCGCTGGAAGGACTGACGCTCGAATGGGCCGCAGGTTATTCGTATGGTGGCGCCTTGCTGACGTCCGGACTCGGCCTTTTGCCCAGCGACACCAAAGTGCTTCTGATCGCACCAGCGATGGGGTTGCTGAACGATGCGCACCTAAATTCAAGTCAAACTCACCGAGTCAGGGGCGCGGTGGTTGGCTCGGCTGATCCTTTCTCGACCGCAACAGCGATCAGCGCATCCTTGCCAGGCATCGAACTTCAAGCGCTCGAAGGCCTCGATCATTTTTTTTCATCCGGGGGTGACCAGCTCACTCGCGCACTGGCGGTGATCATCGATGGAACTTAAAACACTGACGCTGACCTCAGATGAAGGCGTAGGACTGTTGACCCTCAATCGGCCGGAGCGAAATAACGCATGGACGGGTCGGATGCACGCAGAGTACCGACACGGGCTAGCTGAGTTGGCCGACGACCCAGCGATTGGTGCCATTGTTGTCACGGGTGCCGGGCGAAGCTTTTGCGTCGGGGCCGATCGCTCAGCCCTTCAGCACCACGTGAATCAGGGCGGTTATGACCCAGGAACGCCGGAGGAAATGGCTCGGCCAGGGTTTGGCGTTCGCCCAGAGTTCGATGCGAGTTTTGCTTTTCAGTTTGGCATCAAAAAGCCCATCATTGCGGCGATCAATGGTCCTGCCGCCGGGGTCGGGCTCGCGATGGCGATGTTCGCGGATCTTCGATTTGCAGTTCCCGGAGTCAATTGTTCGACCGCACATGGGAAGCTGAATTTTCCTGCGGAGTATGGCCTGTCCTGGATTTTGCCACGTACGATCGGCACAACCAGGGCGAGTGATTTGCTGCTCTCCTGTCGGAAATTCAGTACGGATGAAGCGGAGGCCTTCGGCATGGTTAACGGGTTGTTCTCACCCGATCAATTACTTCCTCGTGTCTTGGAATACGCGAAGGCGATGATTCAAACCAACGCGCCTGGGGCGTTGGCAATGACCAAATATCAACTGTATCTGGATTGGCATCGCGATATTGCAGCGAGTGTGCATTTTAGCGAGCAGCAGATCCAGAAGATGAGTCGGACGAAAGATTATAAAGAAGGTGTCGCGGCCTACCTCGAAGGGCGAGCACCCAAGTGGGAGAACCGTTAATGCTTGATCAAGTAACGCAGTCATCGAAGTTACTTACAGCGCCTTTTTACTTGCCAGTCGCTGATGAGATCGATGTCTTTAAGGCCGCTTATGAGCAGCGTCTCCCCGTCTTACTCAAGGGGCCGACCGGTTGCGGTAAGACGCGTTTTGTCGAGCATGTTGTACATGCCATTTATCGAGGAGAGGAGGCGCCCGATACGCGCAAAGCGCTCGAGTATCCGCTCCGAACAGTGGCGTGTCACGAAGACCTGTCAGCCACGGATCTGGTTGGTCGATTCTTGCTCCAAGGTGATGAGACGGTGTGGCAGGATGGGCCGCTTTTGGCCGCCGTTCAGGAAGGCGGGATCTGTTATCTCGACGAGATCGTGGAAGCAAGAAAGGATTCCACTGTGCTGATCCACTCGCTGACCGACCACCGTCGTATTCTGCCTGTCGAAAAGAAAGGCGAAATCCTCGACGCCCACCCCGATTTTTTGCTGGTGATTTCCTATAACCCGGGTTACCAAAATTTACTCAAGGATTTGAAGACCAGTACCCGCCAGCGTTTTGTTGCCATTGAATTTGACTATCCGTGTCTTGAGGATGAGGCCGCGATCATCGCCCACGAAAGTGGTGTCAGTGAGGAACTGGCAGAGCAACTAGCGCACCTCGGCCAAAAGATTAGACAGCTCTCAGATCATGGGTTTGACGAGGGCGTGAGCACGAGATTGCTGATCTATGCGGGCCAGATGATGGCTGGTGGCCTTGCGCCAAGACGCGCCTGTGATGTCGGTGTGACATTGGCAGTATCAGACGACCCGGACGTTCAGGCCGCTCTGCGACAGGTGGTCGAGGCAATTTTTCCAACATGAGCAAGACCACGGAACCATGAGTCATGGTTTAAGCGAGCGGCTGCTCAAACAGAATGAAGGAACTGGAAAAGCTTACCTTGCGCTGGTCCATCAGCTGAATCTTGCAGAGCGAGATCGTGAACGCTTGGATGACGTGCTGACGTTATTGATCGATTCAGGTTGGCATGGCTGGGAAGCCGCCTCAGCCTTGATTAAGGCGGTCGGTGACCTTCGAGATCGTTTCGCGTTTGAGCAATTGATGGGCTGGGGTGAAGCTTCAGCTCGGCTGGCCGCAGTGAGTTTCGAGCCAGCGAGAACGTTTTGGCAATTCGTTGCGTCGTCGTCACCCGAGCTTGCGGTCTTGCGAGTGGAGTCGGTGCTCAAGCTATCGCTTGCAGTTCAGTCGGCGTTCAACTACGCCTCCCAATTGCTGGTCCGGGTATTGACCGTTGCCGGCAGCAGGGCAAGGTTAGACTCAGCCGAGACCTTCTCAGCATGGATGCGGTTGATGCTGCTCGTTGTAGAGAACGATCGTCCGCTACTTGAAAAACTTCTGAGCAGTGAAACGCCGAACCGGCTTTGGGAACTGATTGATGGCCTTGAGCCAAGCGCTGAACAGGCAAGACTCGAGCTCCTGAATTGGATGCTCGTTGAGCCGGGCGTGGCAGCAAGGCTGGATGAGGGCTGGTTTACGTGCTTGCACCATCTGCTGACGCTGGGGGGATCACTCGCGGGCGTGCTCCAAGGGATGGTGAATCTGCCGGATGATGCAAATCAACTGACGGTGATTAAGTCGATGCTTCTTCAAGCACAAACACTTGACGAGGCTGAGCTGGTGTTGCGCCACGCATCTAGACTGCCGCTGCTCGATGAGGCCCTTTGTCTTGCATGGCTCGATCATGGGCATCGCGTCAGCCAAAGTCACCCGGAGCGATCTCAGGCCTTTTTTAGTGTGGAGTCTGCCGAATCGATCGATCTGCTCGAATCCTTGCAGGGGTTAGTGCGTCTTGAGGCAGAACGGCGCGTTTTTTCCCTATTTGCTGAAGCGATGTCGGGCGAAACGTGGGTTCTCAAAGGGTCCGGCCAGCAACTCAGTTTGCGGGGGCAGGGATCGAACCCAACGGTCCATGAGGAAGATTTTGACCCTCGTTCGATTGCGTTGCCGGATTGGATCGCACTTGCGAGCAGTCGCAAAGTGAATGTTCGAGTTTACTGTCACCGTATTCTTCAGCGAATCGGATGGCTGATCTTTGGTTACGAGGCGGCAATACCAGAGATTGAGCACATTATCCGGCGCTACCCGGATCCACAATTGGCGCTGGATCTACTGTCGCTCATTGAGGGGCATCGAATCGATTGGTGTTGGCAGCACCAGTACGCCGGCATCAGGCGCTGGCTGCCGAATACGCTTCTCACAGTGGCTGGCGCTAACGAATCCGAAAACTCAGAGCCGCTAACCGCGTTAGGCGCAGCCTTGCTCATTGCAAATCATGAGTTTGAGGCAGTTGAGAGCCTTCCGATTATGAAGACTGAAGCATTTGAGGCCGCCGCGAACCACCTGTTGCCCCTGTCTCGCAAAGGCACCCATTGGCAGGATTCTGTTCACGTGCTTGAGAAACTCTACCTCGAAGTCGAGCAATACCGGGGCGTTGGACTGGCCGATTGGCTTGAAGGTCTACCGCGGTCACGGCTACCAGCTGACGAGTTGGGTGCCATGGTGCCTTTGTTCGACGAGGAAATTCCTGAGGAAGTGACCGCGGGCGATCATGGCGTGGAAATGGGGTTGCCTATCGATGCGAGCGAGCTCGATATTGAGTCGATGAATGAGCGAGATCTTCCGATCGGTGAGGGTCAGTTTATGACCGAGCTCGAAGAGACCCCAGAGATCCAAGAGAAGAACCGAGAGGCTTTCGATACTCAAGAGGGTCAACTGGGCAAAACGCGGCCTAGAAAGGCGCACCGCATCGTCGAGCAGTATTACGACGAGTGGGATTACACCATCACGGATTATCGCCGCCGCTGGTGTCGACTCGTGGAAATTCTCGATCCCGAGGAGGATCTCGCTTATTACGAGACCTCGGTGCGAGACCACGCGCATTTGCAAAAGAAAGTGCGCGCTCAATTAAGCCGACTCAAGCCAGAACTGCTCGTTAAACAGCGAGGCATGGTCGATGGTGAGTGGTTAGATTTAGAGCGAGCCATTGATGCCGTCATTGACCGGAAAATGGGTAAGACCCCCACCGAGCAACTCTACATCCAATCGCAGAGACGCGGCCGGGATGTAGCGACATTGTTTCTCTTAGACATGAGTGCGTCGACTGATGACAGGATAGAGGCACCCGCGCAAGGTGAGGCGCCTGTTTATCATGACTTTGATTGGGACGACGATTATGTGTTCGTAGAGCCAACCGGTGATCGAATCATCGACCTCGAAAAACACGCGGTGATTCAGATGTGCGAAGCGCTGGAATCGCTCGGGGATCTCTATGGTGTTGCAGGGTTCAGTGGTTACGGCCGGGATCAAGTGGAGTACTTTCAGTGCAAGGGCTTCTCGGAACCGCTTGATGCCCAGAGTCGTGCCCGTATAGGGGGAATTAAGGCCTGCCGAAGCACAAGAATGGGGCCCGCGATTCGCCATGCGGCGCAAAAGCTTCAACAAACAGAATCTAGGATCAAAGCGTTGATCATGATCAGCGATGGCTATCCGCAGGATCACGACTACGGTCATGATCGCAACGATAAAGACTATGGCATTCACGACACAACGAAGGCGTTAATGGAAGCGAAGAAACTGGGCGTCCAGACGTTTTGTTTGACCGTCGATCCTTCGGGGCACGATTATTTGCGCCGTATGTGCCCCGACAAGCAATATATGGTCATCCAGGATGTCACGCAGCTGCCGCAGGAGTTGTCCAAGGTTTATCGCAGCCTGACGGGCTAGCGTTCCACGGTGATCCGGCGAAACCAAGACGCTTGAAGTCGGCAGCCAAAGGACAAAAACCCGATCATGAGGAAGCATGAAGATATGACCTTGACACCCTTTCATCTCGCGATTCCCGTCCATAATTTGGAGCTTGCGGCCGCCTTTTACGAGGGCCTGCTCGGTTGCAGTCGGGGTCGGGAGGCTTCGGAGTGGATCGACTTCAATCTCTACGGACACCAGCTGGTTTGTCATGAGGTGCCCAGCTACACCGCTGATCGCGCTAGCCAGCCGGTCGATGGTCAGGGGGTCCCTGTGCCTCATTTTGGTGTTGTGCTCGAGCTGCCCGACTGGAGAGCGCTTCGAGATAGGCTGGTATCCGCATCCATTGAATTCGTAATCGAGCCTTATATTCGTTTCGAAGGGGAGGTTGGTGAACAAGCCACCATGTTTTTTCTGGACCCCTCAGGCAATGCGATTGAATTTAAGTCTTTTGGCAATATTGAAGAGGAGCTGTTCAAGCGTTGAGCTTGATGCCCAAGCGTCTCCTTTCAAGCGTCTCCCTGGGGGACGAGCTGTGTCTTCAGGGTGTTAGATCGAAGAAGGGCAGGGGCTTATGTTGGCTCCAGATCAAGAAGCCTGGATGCGCCGAGAGCGACAAGGGTCGCCTCGACCAAGACAGGGCTCTGCTTGCGGTGGCACCCTTTGCGTTGCGCCGGTGCCAGTCTTTAGGCATGCTCAAAGCCATTCAACCAACCGATCAAATAATACGCAGATAAACCAGTGCCTCGAGCACGCAGATCCGTGCCGTAAGAATGCCAGCACAGAGACCTCAGGCTCACCTCGGGAATCACCAAGGTGATCGAACGTGCATTCGATGAGCGAGATCAATAGGAACGATGAATCACAAGTCAGGATACTTCTATCTCGCCGGTGTGCTCAGTTTTGTTGCGCCGACGGGCATCCAAACGGTGCTGTTTCCTTGGCTGCTGGTTGTGGTGTTGCACGAGAGTCCAGAGCGGCTCGGGCTCGCTCAGATGAGTTTACAGGCGCCCATCATGTTGCTGATTATCGCGGGGGGTATCCTGGCCGACCGCGTCAATCGGGCCCATATCATTGCTGCGTGTCATCTCTTGGCGGCCATTCCCCCATTGATGTTGTCCATGGCGATCGCTCGGGGAGAGCTCACCTACACCCATCTGATTTTCTACGCATTAGCCATCGGCGTCGTAACGGCATTTGTTCAGCCCGCAAGGGACGGCATGCTGAGCGAGTTAGCGGGCGATGGGCTGCAACGGGCGGTGACCTTGGTCATGGGACTCAGTTTTGGTGGTCAGATGATCGGATTTATTGCCGGTGGGACGGCTGAGACCAGCGGGCCGGAACTGTTGCTCTATCTGCAGGCGTTGATCATGGTGATCGGCGCCGCTTTTGTTTATCCCTTGGCATCGCAAGGACGACCCGCGCAAACCAAGTCCGACTCGACAAGCGTACCCAGTTCAATCTGGGTTGGTTTTGATTTAGTGAAAGGCTCGCCATTAATGCGTCCCGTTATTTTGTTCGTTTTTCTCATGAGCTTTATGTACGGCGGGGCTTATGCAGTCCTGGTGCCGCTGATGGCTCGAGATGCATTTGCGGGAGGTGCATCGGAAATGGCGCAGTGTTTTATCGCGTTCGTGTTTGGGACAATCGTGATGACTGCGGTGCTGATGTCTCGAAAAGAAATCAAACACCCCATGAATGCCATGCTTCACGGGCTGGTGGTCGGAGGCATTTGTCTGATCGCAGGCTCACTTGCCACAGAATTTATCTGGTTTCTGGTGACCGTTTTCATTTGGGGTATGTGCGGCACCATCCCTATGAGTATGAGCCGAAGTATGATTCAGAGCGCCGCGCCCCAGCAATATCGTGCCAGGGTCCTGGCGGTCTATTCGTTAGCCAATTTGGGCGGTATGCCCTTGGGCGCTGCGTGTTGGGGATTGTTTGCCAATGTTTGGGGCCCTCGCATCGCCCTATGGGTCGTCGCAGGCAGTATGGCATCGATCGTTCTTGCCTACCGGTGGCACCGAGCAAAACGGGGTCTTCCTCATCCAAACCCATCGGGTGGTTAGCGTAAAGTTGCTACCTTCCAGGGAAGCCAGGGTCCGCGCTTGATCTCACGCATCGATCCTGGAATCCTGCGGAGGCATCGGTCAGCTAAGCTTGCGGATTTGGCTCAGGTCATGCGTTTGAAGGCGAGTACCGGATGGCTTGAGTCCAATGTGCACTCAAGCCAAAGGGCGAGATAACGCATGCTGGAAACTGCCGACGGTGAGGATCGCAGTTGATCGATGCGCACCTAATAAGAACCGCAGCCCAGGCTGCACAGAGCGGGGAGACCTTGGAATGACACAGCGGCAGCCGATTGAACACTATGGCCAGTTTAATGGCGTTAAGCTTTGTTGGTTCGAATGGGGCGAGCGCGAAGCCGGCTGTCAAACCTTGTTCTTGGCTCATGCGACCGGGTTTCATGCGCGTTGTTGGGATCAAGTGCTCAATCAAATCGAGGGGCACGCCATCGCTGTGGATTTAAGGGGGCATGGTCGAAGCGCGAGTCAAGGGCCTTACGACTGGACAACCTTTGCTGAGGATTTGGCCGCCTTTGCCGAAGAAATCGTCGGGCCTGAATCGCTTGCGATTGGGCATTCGATGGGTGGGCATGCCATCACCGAGGTGGCCCTAAACCGCCCGGGCTTCTTTGATCAACTGTTGTTGCTTGACCCAGTGATTTTGTCCCCCACAATCTATGACGAAGGTAAGCATGAGCACTCCAAATTCCTAAATGAGTCGGGAGAGCACCCGGTGTCTCGCCGACGAAATTATTTTGAATCCGTTGATCAAATGATCGAGAACTTTCAGTCGAAGGGGTCTTACGGTGTTTGGCTGCCTGAAGTGCTGAGAGATTATTGCCAATGGGGGTCCGTGCCAGCTGAGGACGGTCTGGGTGTCTCGCTCGCATGCCACCCTCAGACCGAGGCTGCAATCTACATGGGCAGCGCTCAATCGAGGTTACTCGAGCGCCTGAATGAGCTGACATTGCCAATTACCGTGGTTCGAGCCAAACAGCGCATCGGTGAGCGGGAGACCTTGGACTTCAGTGCATCGCCCACCTGGCCCGAACTCGCAGACCGATTACCCCAGGGGACTGATCGATATCACCCAGAGTTGACCCATTTCATTCCAATGCAAGCACCAGACTTGGTCGCTCAATTGATTCGAGATTTGAGACGATGATCAAGCGTCTCGCGGTGACCATGGGGGATCCCGCGGGCATTGGTCCTGAGGTTTTGGCGAAATCATTATGTGCGCTGGGGGAGGCAACCCGGCATTTGGTGATCTTCGGGTCGCCAACGCTTTTAGAAAAAACTGCGGACCAATTGAGACTTCACTGCCCCAGTTGGACAGTCCTCTCCACGCTGCGCGATCTGAATGCCTGTGAGGGGCTTGCAATATTTGACCCCAGCCCCCTTGATTTGGATACATTGATCTTCGGGCAAGCCTCTGCCGCCGGAGGTCAAGCTTCGGTTCAGTACTTTGAGCAAGCGGTTGAAGCCTGCCTCTCCGGTCGTGTGGCGGGTGTGGTGACGTGCCCGATCAACAAAGTTGCTGTGCAACTCGCGGGCTACGTTGGGGATATTGGGCATCAAGAAATCCTAGCCCGTTTGACCCGCGCGCCGCTCACTGCAACCTTGTTGATGACGACGGGTCTTAAGGTCGTCCATCTGTCCACGCACCTATCCCTGGGCGATGCGGTGCGTTTCGTGAAAAAAGATACGGTAATTGAGAAGTCCCGCCTGGCCTTGGATTCGCTTCGCGCTTGGGGCTATGCATCTCCAAGCCTTGCAATGGCTGCGCTCAATCCTCATGGCGGAGAGGGCGGCTTAATAGGTCGCGAAGAAGTCGATGAAATCGGGCCCGCGGTCGAATACCTAGTGAGTGAGTGTCAGGAGGATGTGCGCGGACCTTTCCCCGCGGATACGGTGTTTAACCGAGCTATTGCCGGTGAGTTCGATGCGGTCTTAGCGCTTTACCATGATCAGGGCCACATCCCGATCAAGGTTAAGGATTTTGAACGAAGTGTCACCGCGACGCTGGGTATCCCATTCGTTCGAACGTCTGTCGACCATGGTACGGCGTATGACCTTGTTGGCCAGGGCATCGCCGATGCCACCAGCCTACAAGAAGCCCTCCGAGTGGCCCAGTTGATGCTTGAAGCGCGGCTGCCAGAGTTTTGACCCGCGATGTGGCGGGTTTGCTGACGGGGCGCTCGGAAGGCTTTTGGGGCCCATCGAGCCGTGCGTTTATGTGGGGCTCAGGCCGCGGGTTGATGTGGGCAATGGCGCGAGATCCTTTGTTCGCGCGCACCTCGACTGCAGAACCGTCAGGGGTTGATTGGGCTACCGGGGATCGAGCCATCGCGAATTGCTTCTCTAGTGACCTTCACTGGCTTCGAGCAATAGGTCCAACGCCTTCGCCGAAGAGATCATGGACCAGGCTTGATCTGAGATTGCTTTAAAGGCCCATGCCATCACCAGATGATTGGTGGGCGTCGGGATTCCGTATTGCCGCCCGAGCAGACAAATCTCGCCATTGAGATAAGGCGTTTCGATCCGGGATTGACCACGCGCTTTACTCTGCCAAGTCGAGCTGCCGCCGCGGGGGGCACCCGTCACTCGGCCTCGCTCCACTAAGTTGAACCTTGCACTTGAAGTTGCTGCGTCCGCGCAGGGTCGACCAGCGGCATCGAAAACAGACAGAGCCTCGTGTCTGAGGCGGCGCATAATATCGCGACTGTGATCGCGATCTTCCAGAACCAGATCAAGCGCGTTGCCAAGATTCTGAAGAAGCTTGGCGTGTTTTAGGGCCATCGTGTCTGGATTGGCGAGACTCGCGAATCCAGACTGGGTGAGCGCTGCAGCGACATCGGTTGCAGTCTGTGGGCTCGCGTTCAGATTGAATCCATAGGTATCTAGGAGGCCACCTGGCGTCCCAGCTGAATGGATGACTTCGCCCGCGGTCAGGTAAGTGGCTGGCAGCACGACCAGCATTGCAAAGACCTTTGAAAAATATCGCTGCGCAAGCGCCTCATTTGCGACGCCATTTTGCGCGCAGAAAATTGGATATCGGTCTCCAGTCACGGCGAACAAGGATTCGAATGCGGATTCGCTGTCTTGGCCCTTCATCGTCGCGATGACCACGCTGTCTTCGCGCCAACGGACGGCATTTGGATGGCTGACGCAGTCAATGGCGAGCATTTCGTCTCGGGTGGTATCTCGATAACGCAATCCTTGACGTTGGATGATTTCACTGTGCTGCCCACGCGCAATCAACGTGACAGGAAAACCTGCTGTAAACAGTCGAGCACCGATCGCACCACCGATCGCGCCTGCGCCGTAAATCACAAAATGCACTGGACGTACTCCATTCAGCTCGGGCTCGCATCATAGCGGATGAGAAGGGTGTTGGCGCGTTGAACTTCATGCGTGCTGGCCGAGGCTCAGGGGCTTGGTGCTACGAGCAACGGAAGTGTTTCTTCAATTGCAGGTAAGCACCTGAGCCTGGATCGAAAGAGGGCCTTTGAATATCAACGTGTGAGGCTGACAGAGGGGCTGATCCTTTGTTAACGTCCGATAGATGAGTCTTCTGAAATCGGAGGGTAGCGTGTCTTTATCAACATTTCGTGCAGAGACCCGCGAGTGGCTCGCTTCAAATTGCCCAGAATCGATGCGGGGTTCAGCGGCTGAGGATGAGATCGTCGGTGGTGGCAAACGGCAAACCTACGAAGATCCCGAGGCCAAGCTTTGGCTTGATCGAATGGCTGCGAAGGGCTGGACAGCCCCGACTTGGCCGCAAGAATATGGTGGCGCTGGCTTGTCGAAGGCGGAGGCAGCCATTCTTCGTGACGAAATGGCCATGATTAATGCGAGGGCGCCGAT
>Ga0181590_10002898_pt1 | contig 14433 bp, 10 predicted proteins | sample 071ome_34_FD_132446 | JGI IMG/M metagenome (GOLD analysis project Ga0181590, IMG submission 132446) | Coastal salt marsh microbial communities from the Groves Creek Marsh, Skidaway Island, Georgia - 071411BT metaG (megahit assembly) | ecosystem: Environmental > Aquatic > Marine > Intertidal... | reverse complement strand
TTTTAGTAGATGGTGTATTAGATAAATCACAAGACCAACAATTTATTGGTGCATTAAAACAATTACATGCAGGTACAGATAAAAATACTTTTAGAATTACAAATGATTTTAAAGCATTAATTAAAGAAAACCCTACACCAACAATTAAAGAATTAAGAAAAGCATTAGGTATGGGTAATGCTAAGTATGATGAAGTAGCAGAGTTTATGCAAAGGTCTGGCATACTTGCAATGGTTGATAGTAAGTCAGGAAAGTTAGTAGTTAATAATGCTAGAAAGAGTGGTGTAGTATCACAGTTTACAGAACTTGAATATCATACAATGTTAGACCTTGATGATATTAGAACTGATACTGTACGCAATATGACATTCAATGACTTGAATAAAACATCTTCTTCATACGCATTTGAATTACACAATAGATTGTTATATAACTTGTTAGAGCGTGGTTATTTAGCAGAAGCATACAAAGTTGGTTTACCTTTCTTTGAAGCATATAGAGAAGTATTAGGTAGATGGACACAGTTAGGTGCAGCTAATCCTAGAGCAATAGCACAAGTTGGGTTTGCTTATAGAAAAGGTGTAGAGAATAACTATATCTATTCAGATAAGTTTGGAGAAAAGTATTTAATTATTCCTGTAGGTGGAACTGCATTAGAGAACTATGTTAAGTCTGAAGGCGAAGGATTATGGAAAGATGATATAAGCATACAAGATAGCAACATAATACTTAAAAGAAGTTTACCAATATCAGCATTAGGTGTTGCAGGTGGAGGTTTGTTTCCACCATTAGGACCAGTTGTAGCAATACCAGTAGGTTATTTAACAGCAGATAATCCAGAAACTAGAAGATTGTTAGAAAGAACCATATTCCAGTTTGGACTTCCATTTGAAAGTGGCGTTGGGGATTTAAAAGATTTAGTAGGAGAAATACTTGTAGAAGAAAACATACCAGCTACAGGTAAGAATATTATTAATGCAGTTGCAGATAAGTTAGGTTTTAAAGGATTTGATGAAGATTTATATACAACAGCTACAGCACAATCAGTACAGATAGCTGCAATATTATATCCAGATAAAGTAGATGACCCAGAGTTTTTATTTACTACAGCAGCAACTATACGAAATAACATATACCAACTTAAAGCATGGGATAGAAACATAAACCCATTGGTACCAAAAGTAAATGTGTTATATCGTATAAACACAGAGAACGATACCTTTAATGATTGGTATGGAAAACAAAATGAAACATCTGGTGTTGTTTGGAATAGCTTTGTAGAGTTAGGAATTATTCATGGTTTCTATCAAGACTTAAGAGAACAATATGCTTTGACTATGGGTAGCAAACAAGCAGACTATGAAGCGACATTAGACATTGTTAGATTACTTGGATTAGATACTTATGATTTAGAAACTTCTTTTACTACTGCACAGTTACAACTTAAAGGTAAGGCTATATCTGAAAGTGGACCAATGGCTAGAACAAAACCAGAGTATCAGTTCTTAATGGATAACCCAGAATTATATGCTGACTATGGTTCCAGTATTTTATATTTCTTTGATGGCTTAGGTTCAGGAGAAATAGATTACACATCTTATGGAGTACAAAAAGGTTTAGGAAATATTACTCCATTAAATAAAGAAGAGTTTTATTGGAGAGCATCTACTTATGCTGCATCTTTAGTTGAAAGGGCAATGTTAGAAAGATACCAAATAAAATGGGACACTAACAGATATAGTCCTGAAGAACAGAAAAAAGAAAAAGCAGAATTAGAATTAACACTTAGAAAGATGTTTCCACTTGCTTATCAAGTAGACCCTGCACAAGTAGCAACATTGTTACCAGGAAAAGAAATACCTGATACCTTTGATTGGGATTTAGTTATACCAATTCTTGAACAAGCTATAGAAGATGACAGAACTAAATCATTAGGTTTGTATGAACCAATGAAAGATTACATTAATTATAGAAATTCAATAATTAAAGGAATACAAATAGCTAAGAAGATACCATTAAAAGAAGATGCTATAGTATGGTTAAGAACACAAAAAAGTGAAGAAGCACAATTATTACGAGATAACTTGTATAAGTATGGTGCTATGTTGTCGCAAGAAACTCCAGAGTTTCTACCAGTTTTCAATGATGTGTTTTATAATGAGATTACTACATTTGGCATAGGAGATTTAGCAGATGAGTGAAACAACAAAAGGTTACACAATACCTAGAGGAACTGGTGCAGTAGGACCAGTAATTCCAGTACAAGAAGGTGGACCTGGAACAGCAGCATCAGAAGATACAGTTACCCAATGGGTGTTAGATATATTATCTGGTGGCGTAGATGCTAATAAACCATTAGGAGATGGGTTCCAAAGTAAATATACTGTACAAGTTACAGAGCTAGATAAAGCAACAGGTGCGTATCTTACAAGAGAGATGCAAGTAGATGCACAAGAATATTTAACTAATCAAGGATATAACTTTATTTATTATCCATATATGGCAGGAGAAGTTGCTAGAGATATAGCACCTGCATTAAGAATTATTTTAAAAAACCAAATGGCTAGTGTTGGTTTAATTGATTTAAGCAAGACACAAGGTTCTATGGTTGATGAAGAATTTACTAAAGGTATTAGAAGATTAATGGAATTTTCTATGAACAATGGTGGTAAATTAGATTGGGTACAAAGTTTAGGTATCTTAAGAACTGATGCTAGTGTGAGAAAGTCTGCTAAGGTTAGACAACCTGTTATAGAAAATACGCAGCTTGATGATATTGTTGATGACTTACTAGCTAAAGCTAAAGCAAGAAAAGGTGCTCCATTATCACAAGAAGAAAAGAATTATATTACTAATAAGATTGGTTCAAGGATTGGTTTATACAATCAAGAACTACAAGGACTTGCACCAGCTACTGAAGGTAAGATTATCTTTGACCCTAATATGCCAACAGGTGGTAGTTTCATAGCTGGTACTCCAGCACAAGAACCAGATGCAGAACAACTTGCAGAAGATTTAGCTGGTATTGAAGAACAAGTATTTGCACCTAGAGAAGAAGCTGCAAGACAACAAGTTATGGCAGAAGAAACTAGAGCTAGAGGTGCACAAACAGTTGCAGATTTATCTAACTTATTTAGAGCAGGAGTGAAAAGATAATGAACCCAGATGAAGTAACTCCACCAGAAAATATTAATCCACCTGCTGAACAAGAAACAGTTGAGCAAGTAAATAAAATAAAACTAGAACCTGGAACATTAATATATTTGTTTAAACAGGTTGGGTTTGATGATAAGGATATACCAGTATTGTTAGCTATTGCACAAATGGAAAGCAATATGGTTCATGGTGCTATTAATTACAATTCTGAAAGTGGTTATGATAAAGATTTAGGTGTATTGCAATTAAACAATCTTGCTAACTTTGATAAAGATTTACAACCAGATAGAGAACTAAAAGCATTCATGGCTAAAGAAAACATAACTGGTATGTTCACACCAAATGATTTTGCAGAGATGCTACATCAAGACATTATGTTTCAAATGAGATGGGCTAAACACAAAATAGATTGGCATAGAAATGCTGGTACAGACCCATTTAGATTTTGGATGACCTATCCACCTATTAGAGATTACATACAAAAAGGAGATAAGACTTATGCTCCAAGACAAGAAGATTTTGATTTAGCAATGAAGTATTATGAAGATTATAAGAACAATAAAATTGTTCCTATAAGTATAGATGTGCCTACGCTACCTCCCATTGAAGGTAGTCCACGCCCTGTGGATGATGGAAAAAGTGGAACAGATGTTCCAGGAAAACCCATTACAGTAGAAACACAAGGAAGAAGTCAAGGTATAACAAATATGTTTGGAAGTCCAGAAGAAAAGTTTTGGAATAAAGGTGTAGAAGTTAATAACTATCGTGATAGGAACGCATCACAAGTTATGGCTATGATACAAGCTGCTGTTAATTCTCAAAGAAGAGCAAAGAATTTACCAGATATTAGCAATGACTTTAATGTTGATAGTCAATATATGCAATTAACTGATGACCAAAAAACAGCATTAGATGTATTAAGAGGTCTGTATGGCTCTAACTGAATTTGATAAAAAAAATATAGATAGTTCTGGTACACACTATATAGAGTGGTTGAATAGTAATATGGAAGAGCTAACTAAACCATTAACAGAACAAAAACAAAAACAAATATTGTCAGCAGCTTCTGCTTCTGTAATAGCAAAGTTGCGTAATGAGTGATAAATTATATAGTGAATTTAATAAAGATTTAGAAAGATTATATAGCTCTATTGGTGTATCTTTAAAATCAATTAGAAAAGAAATAGTCCAAAAATTAATTGGTGGAAATAGTATTCATCCATATTTATTAGATGAGTTACCACTTCCAATATTAAGAAATATTAATGATACAGATGCAAATAAATTTGTATTAGATTATATAAAAATTATTGATAAGTATAAAGATTTAGATTTAAGGTGGATGCAAAGTTTAAATGAAAATTCTGCTGTTGGTATATTTAATTCAGATGATATAATTGAAAGCGTAGAAGCATTAATATATTTAGCAACAAATGTATTAGATACACCACAATCACAAAATATAACATTAATAGCAGAAAACAATCAACCAACTGGTGTAGGACTAATAACAGAATTTCTTAAATTAAGTGATGATGAAATAAAAGTAGTAATAGATATTGGAGAAATTTCTGAAAACATAGATATACCTAAAGCTGATAAAGCAAAATTAATTTTGCAATCTATTTTAAATAGTCCAGCAGCAAATAGTTTTGACAAAAACTTTATAAATTTATTAGAAGAACAAGGTTCTGTTAATCAATTTTTAGAACTAACTTCCAAGTATTTATCTACACCTAAAGGCATACCATCTCATTTAATAGATTACGCAGTTATTGATAGTATTAATGTTCCTATTGAACAAACAAGAATGTTTGTTTCAGAAAGTGTAACTAATAGACAAATCTTACAGTTACATGCTGCTTTAAAAGACCCTAAAGCAGGAGCGTTTATTAAAGAGATGTTAGATAATGGAAGATGGGAACCAATAGATGTAAACCTCAAACGAGATTTACCTTATTCTAGTTTTTCAGATTATGTAGATTTTTATGCAGACAATGCTTTTTATGGTATTGAAAATGCAACTAATAGATATGTAGAATTATTAAGAGAAAATGTATACAAATATGTTAATGGAAATTGGACAGGGTTTTATATACCAGATGAAATAGCAATAGAGTTTTATAAATTACATCAAGGATTTAACTTAGCTTTTGAAAATTTATTAGATGTAATAATTAATGGTTCCATAGATATAGAAACACCAGAAAATATAGCAAAATATTTTAATAATGAATTAGGTGCGAAATTATTTTCTATGGTAATTAATGAAGAAGGTTCTGATTATGATAAAGCTAACGCTATGCACCAGTTTTTTCAAAGTCCAACAGAAGATGTAATAAAAATGGGAGTGTTTGAAAGAACATTAACAGATGAAGCAGTAAAATTAACTGGTATTGTATCTCCAGAATTTGTAGATGAAATGTTAGAAATAAGAAAAGCACAACCAGATTTAATACCAGAACTTGTTAAAACATTAGAGCAAATAATGGAATTAGCAAAACCAGATAACATAGATAACTCTTATAAAATATTTGAATTAAAACCACCACCAGGAGATATATTTCATTTAAGACCATTAAAAAATTTAATAAGATATGTCATTGATAATAAAGATGTAGATGTAAAGTTTTATGATTTCAATACAGGACAGTTTGAAGAGATGGGTATAACAGGTGTAGCTAAAACAGGTTTACAAAACCAGTTACCTAGAACATTATTTATAGAAGTAACTTCCAAAACAGATAATTTACAGGATGTAAGAAACTTTGTAAATAATATTCCACAAGAAGCTGCAACAAAACCTAAGTTAAATAAATTAATAGCTGAAACACCAGAAGATATAGCAGACCTTGTTGATAAAGATAAGCTAAGGATTGCAGAAGATATAATACAGAACACAGAGGTAGGTAAACATATAGCATCTACTTCTTTAGATTTTGCAAAAAAAGCAGGGAAGTTTACATTTAGTGGAACTATGAAAGCACTAGCTCCTGGCGATTATATTATAGAAGCAGGTCTAAGAAAAACATTACCTAAGTTAGGTTTAGCTGCTATATCAGGAACAGCATTAGCTGCATATACTGCATACGAGTTGGCACTTATGGCAGCAGATATAGGTAAAGGTTTAGCATTTGCTAAACAACAGGATAATGGAGATAGTTTTCTTAAAAATTTTTGGGAAGGTTTTTCATCAGAAGATAGTTATTCTGATAAATATTCTATAGGATATAAACTAACTAAAGAAATACATAACACTTTATTTGATGAGGTTTATGGTAAAATGAACCAAAATGTTTATGCAGGAGCAAATAGTTAATGGCAACTAATTATGATTTACTTAAAAAGTTAATAGATGGAACAATCACTAGAGCTCAATACGAACAACAAGTAGCTGCTAGAAAAGCTGCTGCACAAGCTGGTGCTGCTGATACAAGATTGTTTACTGCTGCACAAAACATACAAGCTGAACAAGCTGCTGTTGCTGCTGCTAAAGCAGCTAAAGAAGCAGTTATTAAAATGTTACCTCAAGCTGACCAAGCAGCAATTAAAGAAGCAGAGTTAGTTAAAGCTATTAAAAATATACAAGCTACTGCACCAGCTACACAAGTTAGTGCACAAACAGGATTTCCAGAAACAGTACAAGAACCTGAAGCACCTCAAGAAAATACAATAACTATTTATGATATAGATGGTAATGCTAGGTCAGTACCTGAAAGTCAAGCAGGGGAATTACTTGCATTAAAACCTAAAAAGTTTTTTTCATCAGCAGCAGATGCTGCAGCATATAAAGAAAAGAATAAACCAACAGTAACATTGTACGACAGGAATGGTAAACCAGTTACTGGTATTGACCCTAACGCTGTAGATGATATGTTAGGTACTGGAGATTTCTTTAGAACACCACAAGAAGCACCTAATTATACAGCACCAGGTGGAGATGGTGGTACTGGTGGAACAGGTGGTGGTGGAACTGGAGCAATGTATTGGGGTAGATATGATAGTGGTTCATGGGCTATCTCAACAGAAGAAGGTAAACCAGAAGGTTTTAAATGGGGTTGGGAATTACCAGAGTTTGCTGGTTTAGAACAAGCAGACTTCAGTTCAGATAAATCTTTAGATGAAATACTAGGACAAGTTACAGATGGTGCTAGTGGTCCATCAGGTGGTCCAGCAGGTGGTGTAACTACTGGTGGAGTAACAGGTGTTAGTACAGGTCGTATGGGTTCACAAATATGGCAAGACCAATCAGGTCAAAAGTATTTAGTATTTAGTATTCCTGGTACCAATATGTTTGTTCGTTATAAAGCAAGTGATGATGAATTAGCTAGTTTCTTTACTACTGGTATGCCAGATGTAAGAAGTATTAACGAAGATGCAGAAGATTGGAATAATTCTTTATGGCTAGGAAGCTATTTAGAAATAGATGGAGATATTAAATTAGGTCTAGTTAATCCATTTGATACTATGGTAGATAACTTTGCCAAAGTAAAGAAAGTACAACCATGGATGGAAGAAGATGAACTGTATTCATTGTGGTTAGAAGGAATAATTGAAGATAGGGATATTGAAGATTATGAATGGCAAGGAACTGAATGGTGGCAAACACATACTAAAGAACAAAGAGATTGGTTATTATTATCTCAAGGAAAAGGATTAGGTACTTTACCTGCAGATGCTCAAGCATTATTAGATAACAATAAGATTAGAGCAAGAGAGTTATTAAAACAATATGGTGTAACTAACGCATCAGAAATAATAAATGCTGATGGAGATACTTTAATAGATTTCTTTGCTAACCAATTAACAACAGGTAACTGGACAGAATTAACATGGGCTAATCAAGCTAAAGGGTTAGGCGACCCATTAGCTGGAATAGAGCGTGATGCTCAATTAACTAACTGGTTAGGTAATGTAGATGAAGCATTAACACCAGCAACAACACAAGCTGGTTATTCTACTGCACAATCTTTAGCATTAAAATGGTTAGGACCTACCTTTGCAAACTTTGAAGATACTAACTTATCTGAATATGCAGGTATGATTAGGAACGCAGAAAGTCAAGAAGTGGGTATAGCTGCTGTAGAAAATAGATTAAAAGCTATTAGAAAAGCATTGTTCTCTACAGATTTGTATGATGAGAATTTAACATACGAAGATATAGCAGCACCATGGCGTAACTATTCCTATCAATTCTTAGGACAAAGAATGGATGAAACTGCACCAGAGTGGTTAAATGTTTTGAAAGCTAATGACCAAGAAAAGATTAATTCAATTCTTTTAGAGTATGGTTTAAACAATAATGTACAAACTTTATTTGATAGAGTAAGTGATGGTATATTTAAAGGTATGACACCACAAGCAGTAGTTAGAGGATTACCTACATAATGGCATTAACAGAAACAGCTAAAGCAAAACTACTAGATGAAGTTAAATTAAAATTTGGTAGAGATTTTCCTAGTGAACTTATTGATATTTATGTCCAAGCATTTATAGATAATAACCAAGATGCTAATGAAGCAATATTAGTTATGCGACAAAGTGATACTTATAAAAGTTATTTTCCTGGCAATGTTAATCCAGATGGAGTATCAGTTAAATATACAGAACAAGAATATTTAAACTTAGTAGATGCTTATAAAAGAAAGATAGAAAGCATTGGTTTAAATGCAGATTTAATTATTACTAATGACAGATTAGAAACATTAGTTAAGAATGTTGTTAGCAATGAAGAGTTTGGTGCAAGAGTTACTGCTGTATATCAGCAAGTATTAACTGCTTTACCACAGGTCAAAGAATACTATCAAAGAAATTTTGGTAAGACATTAACAGATGCAGAGATTATAGCTAGTGCTATAGACCCTGACATAAGCAAAGGATTATATGCAGGTACTATTTCTGCTGGAGAAATTATTTCACAGAACATTGCTAGAGCACAGATAGGTGCAGAAGCATTGTTAGCTGGTACAGATATTGGTGTACAATCAGCAGAACAATTAAGACAATTAGGTTTAAGCAGAGAACAAGCTAGAAGAGGTTTCCAACAAGCAGAACAAATTATGGGATTAGCACAAGCACAAGCTAGAGAAGGTGTTACTGCTGAACAAATTGTTCAAGCTACTGAATTAGGTATTGCTGAACAGCAAGAAAGAATTGGCAGAATAGTTGCACAAAGTGCTGCTCAAAGTGCTGCACAACTAGGTGCTGCTAGAACTAGAGAAGGTGCAGTATCTGGGCTAGTAGAACAATAGTCGTTTAAACAACTTGCATTTTTAAATTATGTGATATAATTAATTGACCCTGTACTTAGGTCTGGGGGTTAAACTTGACCTAGACAATATACGATTACTGTCTTGATGCCTACTAACAAGACATGGAAAATAAATAATAAGTAGTTAAGACCAGAGCATTACATAAATGGCTCTTGTAAAAATATTATTTATAGAAGGAGATAGACAGCAAATGTCAGAAGAATATACAAATACTGATGGTTCAGTAGAAGAAGATAAGAATTGGAAAGCAATTCGTGAAGAGAACAAATCTCTTAAAGAGGAATTGATTAAATATCAATCTCAAGAAAGAGATAACTTGTTCAAACAAGTCGGCTTAGACAGAACTAAAGGTATAGGTAAAGCTGCAGATTTGATGTATGAAGGCGATTTAGAAGTGAATGCCCTTAAAGCATTTATAACTGAAGAGTTTGGAGAAGAAGTTGTTAGTGGACAACAAGACAGTATTCGTAGTACAGTAAACGAAGGTCAAAATAGACTGGATGCTTTACAGCAAACAGCACAGACCATTAACGCTGCTCCTAGCTATCAAGATAAAATCGCTCAAGCAGAACAATCTGGCAGAGTTAAAGACAGTATTGCTTCTAAATTGTCAGCTCTTAACGAGTTGAAAAAGTAAGAGTTTAGGAGAAAAGCTCCTAGACAAAGATTTATAGGAGATAAATAAAATGGCAGCAATAGCTTCCCCAGACCCAATCTCAGTATCTGAGATTAACAATTTTACTGGAGAGCTTTTCAAAGTTGGTGCAAGAAGAACACCTCTACTATCCATGGTGGGTGGTTTGACTGGTGGAAAACTTCTTAACTCCCCTGTATTCCAAACCCAGAAAGTTGATACTCCATCAGTTTCTAGCTACACAACTGTAGCAGAAGGTGGAAGTCCAGCTTACTTTGGAAGAAGCAGAAGTTCAGCAATAGACTGTGTACAAATCTGGAACCAAGGTGTGAAATTAACATACTCTGCTCTAGGTTCATCAGGATATTTGAACTCACAAGCTATGGAGAGTGGAACAGCAGCTTTTGAAGGCACTAACCCAATCAATGATGAAATGGCTTTCCAAATTGAAGAACTACTTAGCAAAATCGCAAGAGAAGTTGAGTACGAATTTTTCAATGCAACATTTAATGATGGCACAGATGGCAACCCAAGAGAAATGCGTGGTATCGCAGAGTGGGTAACATCAGGTAATGGTTCAGCAACATTTGATAATCAAGTTGCAGCAGCAGATACAGCTTTAGACTTTGATGCAGTAGCAGAAATTCTTAAAGCAATGTATGATGCAGGTGCTCCAATGAAGAACCCAGTTCTTTTCGCAAGACCTGGTTCTATTCTTGATTTGAACCAAAACTTAGCAGCTTCAGGTTCATTACAAATGGCAGTACTACCTAGAGATAGAAATATCGCTGGTGTAAGTATTGATACAATTATCACACCATTTGGAAATATTGGACTTGTTGTTAATGAGTTCGTTCCATCTACAAAAGCGTATGTCTTAGACTTAGCTTACTTAGATGTTTGTTTCTTAAACATCCCAGGTAAGGGTGCAGTCTTTGTAGAAGATACAGACAATGATGATGCTGCAGCAGTTTCAAAGCGTGTTTACATGGAAATTGGTTTGGACAAAGGTCCAGCAGAATACCATGGCGTTATAACTGGTGTACTCTAAAATATAATTAAAGGACTTATGGGCAGAACCACCACTCTGCCCTAAGTTCTGCTACAATAAACTATCATGAGCACAACCATAGGCGATTTAGTTAATAGAGTTTTCAGAGAATATTTAGAACCAAATGATGATATACAATCATTTTCTGTTTTAAGAACAGCAATAGAAGATACTTCAACTACTACTGTTGCATACGAAGCAGACTACTTAACAACTGAAGAAGAAGATGCTATGGGTGCAGGTGCATTTATAGAAATAGACCAGGAACTTATGCTGGTCGTTGCTTTAAATACAGCAGATGAAACAGTTACTGTTAAAAGAGGAGCAAGAGGAACAACTGCTGCTACTCATAGTGAAGGTGCAGTAATTAAAATTAATCCTCCTTTCATAAGACTTAATGTTTTTAATGCAGTTAAAGACCAAATAGAAAATTTATATCCTACATTATTTTCAGTAGAAGTACAGACTATAACTTCTGCTACTGGATGGGTAGCTTTAACAGGAGATGATGACAGTAGAATTGTTGCACCTCTTAAAGCAGTATCACAATACACAACATTAGCTAGTGGTAATGAAACAACAGTACAGTTTAGAGGTGTATCTATTGAACTAATAGATGTACCAACATCAGTTACAGCAACTGGAAAAGCTGTACAGTTTTATGGTATTAGTTCAGGTGTGCCTGTGCATTGCACATTTAAAAAGAAATTTGGAGAAGTATCTAATGAAAGTTCTACTCTTGCAGATATAGGTTTAGAAACTGAATATGAACCAATTATTATGGCAGGTGTTGCAGCACAAGTTATGTCAGGTAAAGATATACCAGCAGCTACAGCAGAATATATTACAGATGCTATACAAGCTAATGTATATCAAGTAGGTAGTTCTACCAATATAAGAAACTCTTTGTTGCAATATCAACAAGTATTAATACAACAAGCTAGAAAAGACTTAAGAGCACGATACCCAGAACCTGTCAGTTTAAACAGCGTGGTATATCCAAGTGCCTAGGGTACCTACTACTGCTGATGTTAATAACCCAAAAAGAAAAGGGTATGATTTTAGGTTAGATAATCTATTATTTAGAACTGCTACTTCTACTGATAGACAATTAGTTATTAGAACAGCAGAGTTTCCTAATCAACAAATAGATTTAAGACAGAACCCAGAAGATATTACAACTAACATAGGTCAGATATTTTCAAGAAATGATTTCTCTGGTGGACAAGGGTTAGACTTTGCACACAAAAGAAACAATGTAGAAAAAGACACTACAAGATTTTTTGATAGTAAAGGTGTAGATGTATTTCATGGAGATGATGAAACTTCTTATAATGTTCATTTGTTATTTACTACAGAGAATAAAGATGTAAAAGGAACTACTGCAGATTTTAGTTCAACAAATAATTATTTAATTAAAACAGCTAACAATAATTTGTATGTGTCAGATGATACAACTATTTATGAGAGCACAGATGGTGGAGATAGTTGGAATGCTATGACACCATCAATAACAATTAGTTATGCTATACAAGGGATGGCACCATTTGGTAATGGTTTCTTTTTTGTAACTGGAGATGGTTCTACAGGTAAACAACTGTGTCATTACACAGGTTCTGCTTGGCATGTAGAAAGTTTATCTACTACATTTAGTGGGTATTTTACTGGTATTTGGTATGAGAAAGATAAATTAATTGTTAGTGGTAAATCTACAACTGCAGAATATTTATTTGAAGCAGACCCATTTGACCATTCATTTTCATTTCCAGCAGCAGGTGCAATTATTACTACAGACCCAGATTATAAATTTACTTCTGTTACTGATGCAGGTGCAGTTATCTTAGCAGCAAATGAGAATGGTAAAATATATTCTCTTAAAGATGTAACAGGTAGTTTGCAATTACAAGGACAAACAAGAATACCATTTGAAGAAGTACATTCCATTGTTGCATCTGAAGGTATTGTTTTCTTTGGAACTAAAGAAGCTACCAGGGATGTTGGTAGATTTTACAAAGCAGAGTTAGTAACAGCAGATAATTTGTATGTTCTTGCTAATAGACAATTAATTAAAGAATGGGTTATAGATAGTATAGATACTACGCCACATGCAATGTTTGCTTCAAGAGATAGTGTGTATTGTTCAGTACAAGAAGCAACAGATGAAACTTATTTATGGAGATATTATTTACCAACAGCAGGATTTGCTAGAGATTTAAAACTAGGAGCAGGTGGCTTGTGTTATGGAATATCACAAGGTAGTGGTAAGTTTGTAGCAAGTATTTCTGGTAAGAATGTTTATAAAGAAACATCTTCTTATGAAAGCGAAGGTTATATTATAACACCTAATATAGATTTCTTTACTTCTGAAATTAAACAATGGGTTGGTACAACTGTAGAACATGATGAGATTACAGACAGTAGAAGAATACAATGTTTTATTTCTACAAGAGAAGGAACTATAGATACACCAGGTAGTAGTAGTTGGGAATTAACTAACGATAGTACACAAGGATTTGGTGGCACAGAGTTTCAAATTAACAGAAACGCTAGATACTTAAATATGAAAATTGTTTTAACCCCAACAATAGATTTTACTGGAACACCAGTATTCAGAAGTGTATCTGCTAGAGCATTACCTAGACCACAGTTAGTAGTAATAGATATACCAGTTAATATTTCTGACCAAGTAGAAAGACCAAATAGAAAAAGAATTAAAGTACGAAACCTAGGAGAAACTGTTTATCAAGAACTTAAACAAAAAGAAGGCGATAGTGTTACCTTAGAATTGTATGACCCAGCAGAATTAATTAGAGGAGTTGTTGAGAGTGTAGCATATCCTGTGATAAATCATGCTAATATAGGTTCTGTAACACAATATTGTACTGTTAGAATAAGAGGTGTTAGAGCAGAAGATATAACCTCTGAATTTACTAACATAATAGGAATTGGTACATTAGGTGTAGTAGGATTAGGATAGGATGACAGCACAAGAGAGCAAATTAAGCAACGCATACGAGAGTACGATAACAACAGCATTAACTGCTGATGTAAGTGGTACTACAATTTCAGTAGATACAGCACCAACTGATAGCACTAATACAGCTATTACTGGTTCTGTTGTAATGTATTTAGTTTTAGACCCAGATAGTGATAGTCAAAGAGAATATGTAAAAGTAACAAATATATCTGGAACAACATTAACTGTACAAAGAAACATTGATACTGGTGGAGGTGGACTTAGAACACACTCTGCTGGTGCAAAGATTAGACAAGTAGCACAAGCACAACATTTTGATGACATCCATGACAGAATAGATAAA
>Ga0181590_10002887_pt1 | contig 14475 bp, 9 predicted proteins | sample 071ome_34_FD_132446 | JGI IMG/M metagenome (GOLD analysis project Ga0181590, IMG submission 132446) | Coastal salt marsh microbial communities from the Groves Creek Marsh, Skidaway Island, Georgia - 071411BT metaG (megahit assembly) | ecosystem: Environmental > Aquatic > Marine > Intertidal zone... | reverse complement strand
AAGGTGACATAAATTCCCGCTGTTACATATTCGGGTCTTGTTGAAAGTCTGAAGGTATTTGGAGTAATTCTATCGCACCAAACTCTGTACGGTAGTTTATTTGTAACTACACCAACAGAATCTGCCGTCTCTCCAATACCAACAGAAGATGAGTTGATTCCAACAACAGTTGAACCCGCTTTGTAGATCAACTCTTCTCCATCTGAGAAGAAGTGATTCTCAATTGTAAATACTCCCGTTGCGCGATCCAGGACAGATGTATTCGCTGGATTAAATGTCTTCTTAAAGATTGGAATACCTTGATATTCCATCTCAAATTCATTCTTGTTAATTCTTGGACTGTTAACTGCATCAAAGAGAGCAATTCCCAGTTCCTGTTTTTTAATGAATCCATAATCAATATTCTCATAATCATTTTCGAGATCAACTAGTTGATAAAGTGCTTCGTTAAATGCCTTTACAGTTACAATTCCAGAAGCGTCAGCATTGGGGAAGAACTTAACAATAAAGTCCGTTCCGTCAAAGTCCGAACCAAAGGTTCCAATACCAGTTGTGCTACCAATAGAGATAAATGGAGCTTGTGTAGAGAATGTATTAGTTTCGTCAGAATTTATAGCATAAACTTGATGTAATGCATAGTCTGAACCATTATTGACGCTAACCAAACTCTTAACAGAAGTGAATAGTTGCTTAGAACCTCTAAAGATTTCTGTTACTCCAGTGCCTACAGCATAATTTGATTCATAATAAGCACTTCTTTCAGATCCATCAGGAACACCAGTAGACTGGAATCTTAGAGTGGAGATTCCGCTAGATGTTGCTCCGAATCCAACCGCATTAGTTTTTACTTCAATATCATTTGAACCAGTATTTACAAACTTGAGAGAAAGAACTCCGCCGCTTAGTTCTGGTACAAAGTTAGTGAAATCATTTCCACTAATACCTTCTGAAGGATTGCTGTCAAAGTAGTAATCGGTTATGTAGGTATCTGTTCCATCATGATGTAGATACATCTCCAGGAAGTTCTGAACATTATCGGTTCCATCATGAATATGCGCTTGAACATGAACCGCATCAAAGTCGGCAGAATCATATTCGAATAATGTCGCTGTACCGCCTGCGCCAGCAATTTGATATGAGGACTGATTCTTGATGAATCCAATAGAAGTAGATGCTAGTCCAACAGCATTGCTATTGAAAGTATCTTTGATAAACTTGATATCATAGTCAATATTAAATACATCTTCAGGAGTAAATCTTACAGAAAGAACATCAAAGTTGTCGATATTACCAACTACAGTTGCAAATTCTCTCTCATCCCAAAGAGTTGTAATCTCGGAAGAATCTGCGCCAGAGTAAGTAACGCCAACTCCCGTGCTGGAGAGGTATGCTTTGTTTAGAGTAAGAACATTTTCTTGCAACTCATCCCATATAAGAATCAATTCATAGATTGCTGTTTGCAGTCCATCAGTGCTTCTAACTTGAACAAGGAATCTTGCAATATCTTTGGTGTACTCATCAAGGTCAATGAATTCATCAATTACGTTTTCTTTATTTGTAAACTGATCACTAACATCATCAATTTCAAGAACTCTATTTGTTCTGCAGATCAAACTATCTACAAGTTTTCTATTTCCGAGTTCAATAAATCTTGAAGAGTTTGTAAATGCATTTAGTGCAGAAATTTCAGTATCTCTACTGAGAGCGAATCCATAAATTGTATCAACTCTATTATCAGAACTTAAATCAATGAAATTGAGGGATGTAGGTGATGTACTACCAATACTGACAGAACTTGTAGAACTTAGTTCAGTGTCTACAAAGTTCTTAAGACCAGATGTATGTACTAGACGATTGATAGAATCAATAGAATCCTTATATTGAATAGGACTCTTAATAGAGTAAGAGAGATTTTGATAGTAGTCATTATCTGGTGTTACCTGAATATCATTGTTTAGTTCGCCAGTATTAGTCTTCCAACCTTGTTCAGATCTTACAGAGTAATCTACAGTAAATCTACCATCGCTTGTATTCAGAGAAGATACAGTTCCTTTAGAACCAGAAATATTTCCTCTAATTACATCTCCAACCTTTAACTCAAATATACCAGTAACTTTAATATAATCTTTCAGAATAGAAGAAATGAATAGATCAGTATTGGCACCATTTACGGTTATATTTTCTCCAATACTAAATTCTGACTTCTTCTGAGTTACTTTAAACACAGGTAAATCAGATCTCTTAACCATATTGGCAAAAGAGCTTTGAGTAGTGTCTGCAAGACCTGGATTGGTTGTTAAACCAGCAACACTATATTCAACCTTAGCAGGAATGGTGTTTGAATATGAAAGAACTGTTAGATACTGATATCCATAATCTGCCGAATTAAATCCTGTGCCATCAGTTCCATTTTTGGTTACACCTTCAACGAATACTTCGTCTCCAATTGCAAATACACTTGTACTGAATCCTAAGAGAGGAGTTGTCAAGAAACAAGTAACAATGCCACTCAAAGAGGATTGCATTGTTGAAATGCCGACACCGTTAGTATTATTGACTGCGAATATAGTTTTTGGATTAAAACTCATTCCAGTTGGTTGTTCAAAGATAGTTACATTATCAATAGAACTTGATCCAATTTCAGATAGAAGTATACCATCCTGCTCTATACCAGTAACGGAATCAACAATAACTAAATCTGGCGCAATAGTATAATTATTACCTCCACTTAAAATTTCAATTTCATCAATAGTTAAATTATCTTTTAGTTCAATAGTTGCTGGTAAAGCAGCTTTTGGACTTAGTGTTTTATCAGTATTAAATTCTATAAGTTGTTGACCAATTCTGAATTGCTTCAGATTACCAAGTTTATTTGATTTGGGGAATAGAAGAGCATCACTACCATTTGCAGAGGTAATGCTTGAAATTGCAGGAAGAGATCTATATGCAGAACCTTCAGAGATTATATTAATAGTTCCAATTGGACCAGATGCATTAGATGAAGTAGTTGTATACTTCATCGATGTTGTATTATCTGTGTTATAGGAATCAAACTCTGGAATATCGGTCAGAGTAATGACGAAAGTTGTATCTGCAACACCAATGATAGAATAAGATCCATCATACTTACTCTTTCTATAAAGAATTTGATTGAAGTCTTTAACCGTTGCATCAGCAGTTGAGATGAATCCAGATCTTTCTACATTATAGAAGAGAGGATTTTGTAACTGATCAGAATACTTGAGAGTTAAAGATGCTGTAGTTGCAATTCCAACTGTTCCAACACCAGCAGTTGAGAACGTTGTTGTGTTCGCGATAGAAACAAATTCATTGTTAAATTCAAAGTCCTTATAGATTTTGAATTCAAATCCAGAAAGAGAAGAGTCTGATAAGTCAAATACAAGATCATTACCTTTGGTTGGGGTGATCTTTGGATTGACTGCTGACAGTTCCTGAGAAGCTCCTCCAGTCGAAGCAAAAGAAACTACTACTGGTGGAGAAGCAAAAGTATCGTCAAAGGTATCACAAAGTTTGATCTTATCTTTGTCAACCTTATGTACATAGTAAACTCCAGTCTCAAGACCAGAAGTTACAAGATCAGTTGAATCATAATATACCTTTTCACCAGTAGTGAAATTATGATTTGTAAGAGTAATCGTATTTTCAGAGGTATCAATAGATGCTGAAGTAAATCCTACAGGATCAATAACGATTTTTTGAATATCATTATTATACTTGACAATAACTGAAGTTGAAGTACCAATTCCTACTGACCTGTCTGGAACTACGTTTAGAGTAACTCTATCTTTTACTTGTAGATTATGATATGTTGATACAGAAACAACAGCGTCATTCTTCTGAACAATACATGTTACCTGATCTTGTGTTGGTTCGATCGAATACTCATAATTATCAGATCCATTATTAAAGAAGAAAAGTCCGCTGCTTGAAGTTGTTAGACCAATCTGCGTTACAATTCCAATAAAATCTGGACCCTTTTTGATAGTATAAACTGTTTCGGATCCGCTATTGAGAAGATCAAACTGAGATTCTGTTTCAGTATTAGCAACAGAAATGTTATTACCTCCACCATTCTTTCTTAAAATAGCGGTTTGACCCGTTAAGAATGGGTGGTTTGGTAGATAGATGCTACGTGTTGGAATATCTATCTCCTTAGTGACATCACCAAGGGTATTTGTTACTGCGATACCAACACCAGAAGTGGATCCTACGCCAACGGATTGATGGGGATTGAAGTAAATCTTCTCATTTAAATTAGAATTAAAATACCCAGTTTGAGCGTCAACAAAGATTCTATTTGGATATACAAAACCAGTTGTTGATGTTGTATGTGCTGTTCCTGTAATTCCTCTCTTAACTCTTACAATTTTTGGTATTGGGAAGATATTGAGAACGGAGAGAAGTTCAGTTCCGATTCCAATAGTTGATCCAATCGAAAGAGAATTTGGAATATTTGAAATATAAACATCAGTTACTAGTCCAGCAGATGCATTTGCTGGAATATCTTTGTAGATGTTAAATGTATCAGTGTTTACCCCAACTGTCTTAAGTCCAGTTAGATTTGGTAAGAAAGTAGATAGTCCAGAAATTGAAACTACATCATTTACGACTAATTCATGTGTTGGTTGTATATGAATTGCAACTTGAGTATTTGATTCTCTAGTTACAATAGCTCCAGAGTATTCTAAAGTTGATGAAGCAATAGAAGTTATAGACTTACCTTCTACACTAGAAATAGTTGCTCTAGCGCCTCCACCATCAGTTCCAACATTGTCAAAGTTGAGTAGGTCTCCTACTTTGTAATTGTCACCTCTGGTTCTTATCTCGATAGAATCAATAGTACCTTTTTCTGTAGATGTAATAATTGCTTCTTGCTTATTTTGCTGTAGAGATTCATTCAAATAATCATTAGATGCATAATCATCCTTGATTCTATATGGGAAAGTATTTCTTACCAAGTCATTATTATCAATTCCATCATCCTGACCAAGATCTACTCCTTGGTACAGAGACTTAAATCTGTCTCCGATGAAATATGGGAATCTGGGGGTAAATAGACCGCCTGTTGCAATACCTGCAAAATAAGCATAGGTTCCATTTGGAAAATCAGGTGTCTTACAGAATCTTCCATTATGTCTATCTAAATCTCCAGATTCATTAAATCTATAATCTTCAACAAAGAAACCATTAGCAAAACCAGGTGGACGACTGTCAACCGAAGCAACATCAAGAACGTATCCAGATTCCAAGATGCGCCTTCCACTATTTTGATCTAATGGATCACTATAACCATAGGGACCGTAGATTGGATTTCCATCATATGCCCATCCAATGATAGGAGAGTGTGAACTTCCATCATCATTGAACTCTTGAGATGCTAGATCATTGGAGTAAGAAATATTGGTATACTGTAGACCTTTACCAAATGTTGGATTCAAATATTCTGAACCAAATCTTTCAGCATCATTAATTGTCAGATAACTAATATTGCTCGAATAATTAGCATTTCTACCAGCTGGAGTTATTCTGATTGAAGTTTCTTCTTGAACATATCCAGTTCCTTGATTAATTACGACAGCACCTGCAATTTGACCATTTTCGATAATTGGTCTCAATACCGCACCAACACCACTACCACTAGATGAAACAACTTCTACTGTTGGGGTTGAGAAGTATTCTGATCCTCTAGAGCGAACGTCAACTCTAACAACTTTACCTGCCAATACTACAGGATAAAGATTTGCACCCTTTCCATTTTTGATCGTTATAGATGGTGTCTTTTCAAAATTGATTGTGCTGCTTCCATAAGCAGTTCCAGGTTCATAGAGATAAGAATCTATAATTCCTCCTCTTACAATAGGAGTTGCTGTAATAACACCAACATTTGTTGAACCGTAAGAGACATTTACGGTTACTGCAATATCTGGATACTTAAAGATATGGTAACCAGACCCTATACTATCAAGATGAACGAATTTCTTTCTATCATAATTTGTCTTAATAGTTCCGCCGATACCAGCATCTGCTACTCTGAAAGTATTATTATCTACTTTAAAGATGTAATACTGATTTGCAGTAGTTAATCCTGATATTGCAGTTCCAGTAGTTTGATAATCTACAAGATCACCTTCTTTGAAGTTATGATTAACGAAACTAACGGTATTCTCAATTGTAGATATTCCTACAGGTTTGACATAAAGATGTCTATTCTGATATCCAGATCCACCTTCTAATACTCTGATTTCCTTGAGTGTTTTCTTTCCTTCGAACGTTCTGAATGCATGAATACCCGAATTGGATGCAGTTGTAAATCCAATCGTATTAATGCCAGCGTTAAAATCTGAAGTACTATTATACAGTCTAATTGTCTTGGAGTTGATAAACTCTGCAATATACTTAGAGTTTTGTACTAGGAATCTATTTTGATCGGCATTTGATGCAAAGAACGTTCCGATAGAGAGAGGAGAATTTCCATTTGTTTTATAAACGATCTCTTCGCCATTTCTAAAATTGTGCTCCGATAAGAATGTAATTGTCTCTGCATTTTCCCCAACACCACCAAAATTACTTAGAAGTCTAGCATCAAAATTAACTTCCTTAAACGTTGTTTCTGTGATGGGTTTCAGAATAGCTCCAGATCCATTTCCTCCAGAAATACTTACGGATACAACATTTTCTAGTTCTTTCTGTTGAGGATCTACAAATATTTTTTCTACAGATCCACTAATGACTGGTCTAATTAGAGCAGTTGTTCCTGCACCTGGAGAATTTGAAACTACAATTTGTGGAGGATTGATTGCATCATAATCAGTTCCAGGATTTAGGACCTCAATATGAGATAATGGACCATAAAAAACTTTATCTGGAGACTTATAACTTTTAATTTCAACACCATTTATCAACATGCCAAGCATTTCTTGACTATGAGGTGTACCATCATTCTGTTTGATTTCTTCTCTTAGAGGAAATTTTCTAAGAAGTTTTTGTGGTTGAATAGTTTTATTATTTTTAGACTCAATAGTAAAAGTATGATTTCCTCCAACACCAACATTTAAAGGAGTAAATTTCAAATAATTATCACTTTCAATAAAAGATGGAGCTGGATATAGTTTTATTTTCTTTGGATCGGATAAAACTTTTGTATAGTAAGTTTCGCCAGTATTTAAACCAATAATAGCAGTTGTTTCTGGTTGATATACAACAGCATCTCCAGTTAAGAAAGGAACCGCTGTTGGGAAAGAAATTATAGAATATTCAACATCTGTTACTTCTCTTTGAAGAGCACCACTTTCTGTAGTTGCTGCGCCAATAAATGTTACTCCCGTTCCTACGATAATAGATTTTAGATTGCTATTCTTTCTGAACGAGAACGATGGCAGAGAGTTGGAAGCGACATACATGAAGTTGCTTCCAGATTCGGAGTATACATTCTGAATATCAGAAGTTAGTGTATTGTCTCCGTATTGAAGAGGAACTCTATCACTAGTTGTTTTCTTTACAACCCTCCTTATTACATGAGGTATATTTGTATCAGTGCTAAATCCAGTATATGATAATGTTACCTGTTTGTTTGCACTATCAACACTAGAAACTCTAGCATTGGATACTTGAATTTCTTTTGAAATATTGTTTATAATCTCAAAAGTATCATTTACTTTAATGCTAGAATCATCCAGATCAGAGTATAATGTATAAACTTTTGTTGAAGTATTGATAGATGATACTTCAAATGTAGATGCTGTATTATAAACCCAAGTATTAGCAAATTTTTGCTTATATGACTTATCATTGATATTATCTGGATTATCAATCAAATCCCCAAGATAAAGAATTTTTACTTTTTCATTAGGTAAGGCAAGACCAGCATCTGCTGCTAGTTTTATGTCAGAGACAATAGAGTATACTTTTAGTTCAACTTTCTTAGTTAGATCTCCATTTTCGTATCCAAAGATAGTTTCTTCAGATCTTATCTCTGTTTTAGGTTCGATATTATCTACTACAGTACAGTTCAAAAACTGATTAGAAGTTTTATCAGTATAAGTTACCGTTGTTAGACCAGTAGTAATCTTTCCTGACTTAGGAAATCCTATTGTAGAATCGACGGTAACTACAGAAGAACCTGCACTTACTGTAGGAGAAAGAACCTTAGTGCTTGCAGTTACAGTAAAACTTCCTTCAATCAGATCTTGATCGCTATAACCAATGAATAAACCAATCTTGTAGAACGTTTGATTATCTCTGGTTACAATTTCAACCTCAGATACAGCAGCTTTAGTTCCTGGTGCAGCAGTGCTGTATACTGTTTGACCTACAAGATTATTAACATCTCCAGAAATTCTTTCTGCAAGAATAACTTCTCTTCTAATAAATTCTGCAGATGATGGTTTTAATAGGAATTGCTCCAGGTCAACAACTTTAGGAGTTACTCCATAAAGAACTCTATATAGAATCTTGAAGGATTCTTCTGTTCCTTTTGCTTGATAAAAAGTTCTTGCCTCTTTTATGAAGTTTCCTACATTAATGTTAGAGACAAACTCAGTATTTTCTAACCCAGGTGTTATAGAATACTTTAGTTTTTTATAAAATTCTTTTAAAAATAAAGAACTTAGGTTCTGTACTGGGGAATAGTTATCATGATTCTCGGCACTAGATGTGGAGAATGTTACGTTTGAAGGATTATTAATATCGCTATATGTGGTTATACCACTAAATCCCCTCTTACAACCAGTAAATGTATTAGTAGTAACACCAGTGTAGGTGATGATTTCATCACCAATCTTAAGTAAACCATAGGATTGAGGGAATCCTTTGGTCGATTCTACTGAAATCGTGGTATCGGAAGAAGGCGCAGCAGAAGTTAGAGAGGTAAATCCAACAATAGTTTCTGGAGTTAGATTCTCTAAAGTAATATATTGATCAAGATTATCAATTAGGTCTGTTGGACCTCCTTGAAATTCTTGTGAGATATAGTATTGTTTTAGGAAGTCTACTGCCTTTGGACTTTCATCTAATATGAATTCGGGCAGTTGACCTTCAATTAGATCCTGAACCTTTACCCTTGATTCGATACCAGTTTGTATCATATTATCCTCTCTTTAGCTCTCCGTTTGAATAGCTTGAAGTTACATTAAAACCAACTCCCGATATCTTCTCTCCAGACGATATCGTGTCTTTTACCATATTTATCTTGCTCTTGGAGACATCAAACTCTAGATATAGATCCTTGAGACCGACAACATCATTTGATTCTGGGAACGCCTGAATCTCAATTACTTCATTAGTATTTTCGGTTGATGTGATGAAAACAGTTGTTAATATAATTTCTCCTTTTACATAATCAATAGTTCCAGCAGATTTAATAACAACTCTATTTTCCCCAGTTTCTAAAATAGGTTTAACAATAGAGACGACTCCAGTCCTTCTGTCTGCATTTGGAATATCAGTTAGGTAAACTGTATCCGTTTCGCCAGTGATTTTAAATCCAGTGCTCTTAATATTGAATCCTTTGGGGTCAACATGGAAGGCATTACCAAAGCACAATTCATACTGTGCTGCTTGACCGACTAGTGCTCTTAGATTTCTTCTAATCTTTACTTTCGTAATATTAGATGTAATTGCTCTATCTACACTATCAATGACATTAAGAACTTTACTGTACTTAAATCTACCTCCAAACTTATTCAGTTCAACTGAATCTGAGTATGCTTGCAGAGAATTTGTAACGTTTGTTTTTAGTTCATTGACATTTGCAGTCAAAGATGTGTTGTAGTAAACAGAAGAATCAATTTCAACATACAATACTTTGATATCAACAATAGATTGATTGATACCAGTTAGAGAATAATTCTTTAGTCTGCTTAGAATCAGTTGCTTATCAAAATCGGATATAAAATCTCCATTCTTGGGTTTGATACTAATCTGAACGGTGCCAAACTTTGGAGGATCTAACTCTTCTCCTCCAACTACAGATACAGACTCTGTATTGGGATAGACTTGATGGATAATCGCTTCGTAATCCCTTCCTGTGACTGCCCTGTACTGCGCTGAATATAGTCTAGGAGCAAAGTACTTAACGGACTCAATTGGTTCGATCTCAGTGCCGTTAGCACTCTTATTGATGGTTGTTAGAGTTACTGAATTTACGGGTACTGGGTTGTTAAGAGAGTCAACAAAAGTTCCTGCAAATGCAAAGTTTGCTGCTCCATTACCATCCGCACCATCAGTTACGATGTAAGTAACAGTAATCTTAGCTCCATTCTCTAACTTCCTACCAAATACTCCATCACCAAACAGAAGTTCATATTTCTCATCCTGAACTTCTTGAATTAAGTAAATTTCAGAAGTTTCATCAATTGAAAGAATATTATCAACTAGTCTATACTCTCTACCTTCTCCAGTCTCAGATGCACCAGCAACTTTGACTACGATAGTTTGAGTATCAATGAAAGAATTATCTAATACGAATTTTTGATCTAAAGAACCATCTACAGTAAACGTCTTTTTCAGTAGAGTTCCCTGATAAACAGAGATTGGTTCTGCTGCTGTTCCAAAGGTTGCAATACCATTCTCTACAGTTGCGGTAATGCCTTCTGGAACTGAAAATATGAATGAACTGTTGTTCGTTAAACCTACACAGACAGGTCCACGCGCCTCTAGAGTAATCGTTGGACTTGCTGTAGTTACCGATACACTTAAATTGATTTCTGCCCTCGCACAGGTCCTAGAACGGGGCACATATCCGATCGATCTTGCAAGAGATACGACGTTTTCTCTCAAGACTGCCGAATCCAAGAAGGATTCATTGACAACCATGTTCGCATTAAATGCATTAATGTACGTATTATACGCCAGTGCATTTAAAATTACAGAAAAATTAGACCCCTCAAAGTCAAAATCCGAGAAATCAGAGTTTGCTCGAAGATAATCTTTGATCGAAGTCTTAATTTGATCAAAATCTAGGTTTGTAAACTTAGTAAAAGGCATTTTATCTGGTTGCCTCTAGCATAAAAGTGTATTCTTGTGTTGGTATATCCAATCCTACAACGTCAAAATACAAAGTAACCTCAAAAGAGTTGTCATCTGGTCTAGGATTTGCCTTTACGACCAGATTTTCGACTCTTGGTTCATAATTTAACACCGCATTTGCGATTTGGGACTCAATAAACGTTGCAGTACCAAAATCAATAAACTCAAAAAGGGCAGAACGAACGTCTGATCCAAAAAGTGAATCAAAGAATCGCTCTCCCCTTATAGTTTGAACAATATTTCTTACTGATTTACGAATTGCACCTTCATTTCTCAAGGCAGGCAAGTCTTTTGTCACTGGATGTGGTTCAAATGACAAGCTGATATCTTTAAATGAGCGCGAAATTCGTTGATTTGCCATCAATAAAGTATTTCTTCACCTTATTTATACCCTCTTTCCGTATGTTGGTTCAGTACCATACTCCCAATCATCATAGTCATCATCATTTCTAATCTGTTCATGCAGCAGAGTTTGCCTTTCAAGGTCATGAACATGGTCACCGACCACTTCTCTTAGCTGATTGTAAGAATTTTTTGGTCTATTGAGGTATTTGTCTGATTTTGTGTCGGTAATTAGCGTCATTCCCGACTCAATGAAGTCGTTTCCTTGATCAGGAACAGGATGGTTTGCCATTTTGCCTCCAAAAAGTTCGTTTCCAGAACTTTTAGAGGGGTTGCTATCCCTTTTTCTATTTATTTTGCCAGTGCCAATGATTATTTGGTTGTTCCCACCAGAAGTGTAAGTCAAATTGACCTCCATCATAGTATAAAGAGACGAAATCGCTCTTAAAATTGCTGTTAGTGTCTTCACAAAGGGCAACAGACCATATATCTGCACCTGATGCCTTAGTCATAACGTCGCAAATCCAGTTATGGTTGCTTCCATCGACTGTTGCAGCATCAATCAGGACGAATTTATCCCATCTCAACTGCCACTTCATGTAGTTTTGAGTAAACTCAGTACGATACTCGCGTACATCCTCATCAGGAAAGGGCACATTGATTGTCTCTACATGAAAAATCTCCCGATCCGCAGAAAGCGAATGGGAGAGGTGTTGTGTAGCAATAGCAGAGTAGTTAGGAGAGACCATCAGAAAGCAAGTATCTGAAGGATGAATAGGCAGATTCGCCATTTTCATCCGATAGGTCATCTCCTGAATGAGTGCCCGTTCCTTATCTTCAGAGATAAAGAGTAGTTGCTTCATCCTTTGCCCTGTCCGCGATACTTTTTACGTGCTTTGTTACGAGAAGTAGCGGCATACTTAGTTCCGCCTCCATCTCCTTGACGAGTTTTTTTCGGGGGACCGCTGATGTAACCAGACTTGTTGATTCCGACTTTAGAGCGAACTGCCATTTTTCAAATCTCCGTTTTCTTGAATAATAATAGTTTCAATGGACTCAGGACGAGGGACGCCTCGCTGATAATATTCTAGAGCAAGGTCCTCCATTCTGTCAAAGTATTCGTCTTGCGATAATGACTTGAAGAGGACCTCTCCGTTTACTTTAATAGTATAACGGTCTTCTGCCATGGGGATCAGATAATACGAGACTTTTCGTGTCCGACGCGAATACGAGGGTCGCACCAGATATCAAATCCTGCTTCTTTCGCATCAAGGCAGAAAGAAACGTCTTCGCCGCACATATCCTGCACTTCTCCTGACTCGAAGACTTGCATCTTAGGTGCGAACCAAGGGTACTTCATTTCAGTATGCTCGAAGACACCGTGCTTAATCAGCAACCAACCGAAACCAGTGTAGTCAACGGTAAATGGCTTGCGACGCTTCTGAATGCTTTCAAGAGTCTCATGGTTCATGACTCCACCGTTGGATCGGAAGTCATCCTCCTCCAACCAGTGTGCAACTGAAGTAGTATGACCATCTTCAGTACAATACCAACCACCTGCGATGTCTTGATCCATCAGAACAAGTTGGTAGAACTTCTCAGTATTGAACACGATGTCAGAGTCAATCCAGAGTTGGTAATCATACTTGAGTTTACCATCCCAGGGAATCTGATCAGGTCCACGTAGTACGTTTGCTCCAAGACACTTACAACGTGCAAAGTTCACCATGGAACTATAGTCTTGGGAAATCTGAATGCTTGCACCTGCTTGTACTAGATCGAAGCAGAGTTGTACGAAAGACTTCAAGAAGATATAAGATACTCCTCGTCCAGGTAGACAGAATACAACTGTCTTACCTTTGATCATTTCTCTTGCTTTCGCGTAATCAAACTCTTCTTCTTTCGTTGAAGACGCAACGGGCGTTTTTGCTTTTACTGTAAATCCTTTAGCCATAATTTGGTCAAGTTTGAATGTGAATCGATTCAGTATGAATCATACTGCATTATGTAGGTCCTGTCAATAAGAAGGATCCTCAGAAGCAACTTTATTAACAGTAACTTCTTCGTAACTTAAATCTTCTGATTGATAGTCTGTTTGCATTAAACCTACAATTGCTTTTACAGTGTTCCAAGTTACATTGAAGTCTTCTTCTTGTACGCAAGGCAATAAACATTTATCCTTTGCGTAGATATGAAATAGTTTTGTAGTTGTAGTTTCAGTCATCTTTTGATTCTCTTAGAATAACTTCATCGCCCTCCATGCTCCATTCTAACACAGTACCTTCATACCATCCCATATCATTAACTAACCATTCAGGAAAGACTAGGATATATTCACCTGTTACTGGATCAACCTCTACGGTCAAAAAATTTTCCGAAAAATTTTTTCTCATGCCTTGTAACTTAAATTCGGATTTTGAAATTATATAGCGTTTGACATATCTCTCGCGAATCGGGTCGTTTATAGCTTAAAGGGACCCATCGTTTTTTATATACCCCCCTTATGAAACGCTTAGCGCGATCCGACCGCACGGCGGCGGGCGGCATAGGACTGCTGCCCGCACGAACGCACGAATAAGACTGTCAGCGGGACGAACGCCAACCCGACACGGGGCAGGCGGTTGCCTCATCTTTCCAGAGGTCAGCGAACTGCCCAGCGATGGCGAACGCACTGATGCCCAACTGAGGTTGCAGACGCGACCCCATAGGGGTGTCGTCGTTGCCGCGACCAGTCCAAACGATTTGGCGGGTGCGGAGGTCGGAGGACATGGAGAGGATCATGGGCGTCTGTCGGTTGCTTGGATACTGTAGCACGAATCAGGCGAAACGATTCGGGGCGATGCTGCCAGCGATGGCACGAACCTGGGCGTCGCCGTCCCAACGGGTGTCATCGGGGTAGGCATTGTCCAGGGTGCGGATGCGCTGGATTTTCTGCCAGACCGAAGAGCGGGTGTGCTCGGTTTCGGGGAAGACCTGGAAGAAGGCGGCGAGCGTGTCGGTCATGTGTGCCCCTGCATTGAGGTAGGCAGTAACCAGGAAGCAGACTTCCTCATCGGTGTAGGGGATGCGCTTGGTAGCGGGGGCGTT
>Ga0181590_10002875_pt1 | contig 14508 bp, 6 predicted proteins | sample 071ome_34_FD_132446 | JGI IMG/M metagenome (GOLD analysis project Ga0181590, IMG submission 132446) | Coastal salt marsh microbial communities from the Groves Creek Marsh, Skidaway Island, Georgia - 071411BT metaG (megahit assembly) | ecosystem: Environmental > Aquatic > Marine > Intertidal zone... | reverse complement strand
TCTCTCGAGAGCTTGAATTTAAAATCGCGTCATTTAAAAATAATTAATGATAAACTACATTTAACATATTTTAATGCTTCGTCTCTCTCGAGAGAGAGAAAATCATCATGGACCTCAATTCATGATTTATACGAGGATATTTGTAAAAGTTGTTATATACCGGCATTGGGAGATGAAAATGGTTCTCTTGTTGGAACTGGAAAAGATGGAAAATATTTCATTGATGGGGGATTACCATATATTTTCGGAGATGGTTCGAGAGAAATATTATATGTCTCTCTAGTTCATTTAAAAAATTTAAATGGAATTCTCTCAACCAACGGAGAGAAAAAACACGACGCACGTATTTTACAAGGATTAATAGACACATATGATTTTTATAAAAATGGAGGAACTCGACCTACAATTATGTGTAGTTGGTATAATAAATGGAGTTTTCGAGATGTTTTTATAAATAAAATTAAAGTTCTCTCGGTTAACATTTTTTTTATTATGTGTTCCATTATATTTCATATACTTCCAACTATTCGAGAGATATGGAAAGTATTTGAACAAACATTGTTAAATAAATTACCAATTTATAATATTATTAAACCATTAACATTATTTATTTTAACGTATATAAAATACTTTATAATTGAATTGATAATATATATGTTATGATTTACAAATATTTATTCGGCACATTCCTTGAAATTATGAATATTAAGAACTTCGGGATTTACCATATTTTTATACATTTTAAAGGTTAATTTGGTATCTTTTTCATGTTTAACTACACGACTAATTTCATGATATACATCTGTTGGAATTTTTGGAAAGAAAGTATCACACTCAAAATATTTATCTATTTCCGTCAAATAAATATAATTAGGAATTTGATGTTTAATAACTTCTCGATAAATTGTCTCTCCACCAATAATAAATAAATTATCTACACCACGACCTTTTGCCGTATGTATCGCATTGTAAATATCCTTATAAACATAAGATGAATAACCCATTGTTTGAGATACAACAAATGATTCGCGATATGGAAGTGGTTTAAACGGAAGAGATTCCCATGTTTTACGACCCATTAAAATACCATTGTGTTGATATTTATTTCCAATGGTTATTCTTTGAAAAAACCTGAGGTCCTGTTTAAAATGCCAGGGAAGTGTTCCGTTTGCCCCAATACCCCTACCTTTACACATACCACAAATAACACTTATCTTCATTTTTGATACATATTAATTGTGTGTTGTTCTAATATCTTTTTTCCATTTCATTATATAATGGATACAGTTAATGTACTATATCTAAATGAACCATTACGAAAAGAAGTAATAAAATTTATTGGAAATACATCTGATTATAGTACAGAAGACTATGTTGATGGAGATATTATACATGATACGTTGAGAAAAGACGATAAAATAATAACTTTAAAAAGAAAAATATCAATTGTTAAAAAAATACCAGTCGAGAGAATGTATTTGTTTGGTGTTCAAAAAATAAAGCTAACAAATGAAATTGTTTATCAAGAAATGTTTGATATATATAAAACACCAACAATTGCTAATTTATATGAATATCTCTCAAATTACCGTGAATTTGAAAATGAGTTGGAACGTGATGATGATGATACACGCAAACTAACATTTGAAGATGTAATTATGTTACAGTTTAAGGGTTATTATCATAAATATGTGTCAATTGGTATTTCACCTTCTCCACTAGTATCAAACCCTTTATTGTTTGAACAAATAAACGGAACTGTTCCTACTCAAACTGTTGCGGAAAATAATGAATTATTAATGGATTCGATGGTATCTGAATTATTTGTGGTTATTTGTAATGAAGATGTTTCTGATAAACTTAAAGGATATTTTCCTAATTTGGAAAAATCCAAACAATTTAACACCGAACACTTTATTCAACGACAATCTATTATATCTTTTGTTGAGAAAATGCGTGATAATATTGATGTTAAAAGTCAAGGTATAAATTTAATTAAATTCCGTATTCCACAATATGTAGAACTTCCATTAAACTACTTATTTAACATGTTTAAAAGTACTGATAAATACACGATGATAAAATATAATCAAAGCAATCGATTAAGTAATCAATATAGAATATATTCTAAATCAATAACAACATCTGGTAAAAAGGTTCCGTATTTACCTGTTAAAGAGTACAAACAGGCAGATGAATATATGGGAAGAACAAAAGGAGTTGGTGTTATGATATATATTTCTCCAAATGAACCTCGTATTTATTGTTCATTTAATTCTAAAGATATTGAAATTGTTGTATTTTCTAAAAAAGCGGTAGAACTTGTTGAGATTAAAAAATTATTGAACGAACACTTAAATCCACTTTTAAATAAAGTATTTTCATATATTTCAAAATCTGGTTATCCATACAGAGAATTAAATTACGAACAATTAATGGTTGTTAAATCAAATTTGGAATTACGCATTCCATTTAATCGTTCGTTTAAAATGAATGATATACCTGTATGTGTTCGACAATTTATGATGATTTTAGATGATGATTTAATTGGTAAAGGAATACAATTGCGGTATTCTCGTATATCTAATTTTAAAAAAACAGACGCAATTACATCTAAAATAATAAGAATATTTGATGAATATCCATTAACAGATGATATGACAATCGATATGTATGCTAATATTTTAAAAGAAAACTTTGATGATATGTCGCTTGAAGAAGCAATGACTAATATAACAAATTATATTCAAGTTCAACAACTACTTGAAAAAAAACAAAAAGTGGTTAAACCTGGATTTCCTATTTCAATTGAAAAGGCAAAAGGACGTCGTGAATTAATTGTAAATGTTGAAGGAATTGATAATTATAATTATTTTGAACCTATAATAAAATACATAAAAGGTTTAATTGCAATTGCTCAAAATGCGGATGACACTGATATTAAAGCAGTGTGTTCTTTAGAAGAACTTGTTGAACCTGAACCTGAACCTGAGCCTGAACCTGAAGAATTATCTTCTCTCAAAGATGCTGTTTCGGATGATGACGAACCTGAATCCAAAGAGGAAGAAATATCTTCTCTCGAAGATGCTGGTTCAGATGATGACTCAAGTAGTTCAGTATTCTTTGGAGGAAATCGTGACATTGATGGTATGTCTTTAAAAAATCCAAACATATTTGTAAATCGTATTGATGAGTTAGAACCTGGTCTTATTTTAAAACGTAAAACAGGTAAGCATAACGCATATGTTCGTACATGCCCAACGAATGTATTTAGACAACCTGTTATTTTAACTAATGAAGAAATGAATGATATTAGTCAAAACTATCGTGGTGCGTATAGTCATGCTATGGAATATAGTACAAATCCAGATGAAAAGTTTTGGTATATATGTCCACGTTATTGGTGTTTAAAAACCGGAAAACCATTAACACAATCACAAGTTGATTCTGGTATGTGTGGTAAAATTATTCCTAGAACTGCTAGTAAAGTGCCAAAAGGACATTATGTTTATGAATTTTATAATCCAAGCGAACATGGTACTAAAGAAAAATATTATACACATCATCCAGGTTTAATTAGTGGAAAACATCCAGATGGTAAATGTTTGCCTTGTTGTTTTAAAAAATGGAATTACAATAAAATACAAGAAAAAAAGAAATCTTGTATAGGTAATAAAAAAATTACACCACCGAAAAAAATTGCGAAAACTAAACTATCATACATTAAAGATCCTGAAAAAATGCCACTTGAACCTTCACGTTTAGGATATGTTTCGTTATCTCTCCAAAAAATTATGCGAACAAATAATGAAAAACATAAAAATAAAAAATCTAAAGAAGTATTCCTTCGTATTGGAAATGAACAAACGAAAAATAATAACTTTTTAGCAGCATTTTCATCAATATTAAACTCGGAAGGGAAGGTTGATACAACATATCAACAACAAATGCGTAAATTTAAAACAGAAGATTTGGTAAAACTTATTGTAGAAAATATGACAATCAATAAATTCATTAAATATATGCGTGGTTCTCTCGAAACCATATTTGATAATGATAATGAAGTGGATGAAAATACTCTTGAAGAATTAAAAACACAAACAAAATATAGTCATTTACCCGAATTCAATCGTATTGCTGCGGCATATGAAAACTTTTTAGAATATTTAAAAGGTGATAACATTGATTACACATATATGTGGGAATTATTGTCAAATGGTTTAATATTAAATTCCAAACTAAATATTGTATTATTTGAAGTATTGAAAAATGACGATGGAACAGAACGATTGGAAGTTATATGTCCTCCAAATTCATATATTACTAATTATGTATTTAATGATACAAGGGCAACTGTATTTATGGTAAAACAAGGAGATTATTATGAAGCAATTGTTAATTATAAAAATTATAAAATACAAACAGCATTTTTAACCAGTAATATACCTAAAAATGCATTAACTACAATTCGATTTATTGAAAAGTTAAATAAAAAATGTCTTCCTAAAAAATCAATACCTGATACATATACATTTGATGATTACATTTCTATTAATATTTTGAAACAATTACTAAAAATACCAGGCGTTAAAAGATTAAGAACTGTATTAAATGGAGTTAAAATTATTGGATATGAATTAAAGATTGATGATGTTACTGGCATATTAATGGTTGAACCATATACAACTGATAAATTACCTAATAAATATATTAAAATACAAGATATTCAAATTAGATATCAACAAATTAAACAGTTTTCTGAAAAAATATCCGAAAAATTACTACCTAAAGGATTAAAATATCAAATTAATTCTAAAGTTATTGAAAATGGTATAATTGTAGGTGTTTTAATGAATACAAATCAAATTATACCAGTTATACACGAAACAAATGTAGATGATGGTATTTCTATTATTCGAGAACATTTATTTGAATATACTGATGAAATAGACGATGAGAGAACAAAAATTATACGTGATTTTGAAAAAGAAACTAAAACATATAATAATATACGAATTATAATTAAAAAACATTTTTCTACATATAACGGTCTTAAATTACGTAAACAAATAGAAAATATTATAAATAATCGTGATTTAACATTTTATAATCAGATTAATCAAATTATTAAATTATTGAGAGGAATAAAGATAAACAAAAGAAAAATAAAAATGTCTTATGCGATTAGATTGGCAGATGAATTATTACGATATGGAGTTATACGAAATTATATTATGGAAAATAAATATAATACTTTTACATCTGTTCCATTAAAAATTGATAAAGCTGAAATTATATATGTAGGAAAAGAAATAGATTCTAATATGTTGAAAATAAAAACTGATGATGGAATGGTAAATAAACTTGTAGAAAACAACGCTTGGATTATTGCTAAACCAGATAAATCAAAGGTTTATTCAAAACGAGAAAAACTTGTATTTGAAAGTGAAAAGAATGCGTTGGAATTAGATGATAAAGAGATAAAACCTGAACCTGAACCTGAACCTGAACCTGAACCTGAACCGGAACCTGAACCTGAACCGGAACCTGAACCGGAACCGGAACCGGAACCGGAACCGGAACCTGAACCTGAACCTGAACCTGAACCTGAACCTGAACCGGAACCTGAACCGGAACCTGAACCTGAACCGGAACCGGAACCTGAACCGGAACCGGAACCGGAACAACAAGAAAAACGAAAATTATATGATAACATATTTAATAACTAACAAGCATGTACATTTGTATTTTGTATAATAAACCATCAAATATTTCCATTTTGTAATATTTATTTTTATTTATTGAATATCGTTTATCATCCATTCCAATTGGATTTAACATAATTTGTAGTGTATTATCTGTATTTAAAATAATATGATATAAATGAAATTCATATCCTCCACAAGCACTAATACCAATTTGACTTAATGTTTCATCCCAATCATCAGTTAATACTAAGTACAGTTCATTGTTGTCACAATTAAATGTTATTATGAGATAATATTTATATAATAATTTTTTAAAATCACATTTTAATGGAAAATCAATTATACCATTGTAATTAAATAACTTTTCATATTCTATTCTTGTATAATTATTATTTATAACAGTTATATTATTTGGATTAACTTTATATGGTAGGAGTATATTCATATTGAATTTAAACACAATATATTTTTAAATTCAATTTATTCAATTTTATTCTTGTACATTTTCTTCTACATTTTCTTCTACTTCTTCTTCTTCTTCTTCTGGTTTTTCTTCCACAACTTCGTTATCTTCTTTTATTTCATGAAGTTCAACATCATCACTTTCAACAACTGTCGCTTCTTCTCTCTCCGCAACTTCAGGGCGTTTCATACAACACGCGAATAATTTGCGAACCTTACGTTCTTTTTCTTTTGAGAAATGAAGTTCTTTGCCATCAACCTCGAAAAATTCATCAATTAATACTGGAACCAACATTTTTAATACTGGGTCAAGAGCCTCCACATATTCATTTCCTGTATCAACAATGTCAATCATTTCTCTCAATACTGCCGCAATAACTTCCTTTTTCTCGTCTCCTGCCAAGTCTTCGTATTCTTTTAATGTTTCTAAACATACACGAACCAATTTTGGGATTGTATCGAGAGAAACAACAACTTCCATTTCCTTTAATGTCTTCACTAATTCTTCATGTGCGTCCATTTAAAATTAACTTATAAAAAAAAATATGTAAAATCATAAATCATAAATTACAAATCCATTTCATAATCATCATCTCCACATGTATCATCCTCTCGCATAGTAACCATTTCACGAATATTTTCAATCTTATCAACAGCACATTCATCGTCCCGTTCTGTCAGGTCAAACAAGTCGCGTTTATCCTTCTTTGCCAATTTACTTCCAGCTTGAACCTTCAACAATTTATCCATATCCAATACAACTTGGAATGCCGATGTTCCAAAGTATCCATTTTGACCCGTCATAACCGAAGCAGAAACACCACGCATTTTATCAACTTCACCATGACGTGCCGCACGCATAAACATTTCAGGTGTTTCTTCAAAACTCGCCTTCGCAATTGGTCCAATATTGTCATTGTTAATACCGTGGCGGAAAATACTAACCATTGATGCCTTGCATGTCATGCGGTCAACCAACAACGACAAGTGATGCGAATTAACATATGAACCACCAAATTCAATAACTTCATTCATTTCGTTGAAAATGGCTTGACGAGCTGCCTCAATTCCAAGTGTTTCATAAATTTCAACAATATCATTGCTATAAGTATAAACACTGTTGATTTCATCCATTGCCAAAATCGTTTTCAAATTTGTTCCAACGGTATCCACAACCCATTTCTCCTTCTTTTCATATTTGCCATCATTTTCAACCAAACTATTTTGAAGCTTACGCAGGTTAGCTTTTTGAATACCCTTGACACCTTTCAAAATAATGTTGTTCATCAAATTTTGTTCAATGTTTTTCAACATATAAATTTCATCTGATTGGTCAAGTGTTCCTTGTTTAGATGTCGATAATGAACTCTTAACACGCGCACGGAATACCAAATTATCAGAATTATAATCACTAAACACACACTCAATATCATTTCCATATGAATTATTTATCGTGAAATGAACATCATCCATTGTCAAGTTCTTTTCCAACATTTGTTCTTTATCCAACTCAATGCGAATAATCCACTTCGACATGTTTGATGTTTTTTCTTTTGTTGCTCCCATTTCACACAACTTTTGCGTAAATTCATTATATTGACCCATCAATTCATAGTCTTCTTTAATAAGCGTATTCATATCATCAGGGTCAAAGCAAATCGATACTGAACTTGTAATATCCTTCAATGTCGTGTTTTCCAAAATGTGAATCAATTGTTGTGCCTTCTTTTGATCTCCTGCTTTATCATCAGACAAATAAACACTCATTGATGGTTGTTTGGGATTTGGTGTCAATTTCAACAATTCCTCAAAACGTGGAACACCACGTGTAACATTGGATTTCGACGCAACACCAGCAGAGTGGAAAGTGTTAAGTGTCATCTGTGTTGCTGGCTCACCAATTGATTGTGCCGCAATCATACCAACCATTTCGCCCGGCAAAATCATAGCCTTTTTGTATTGAAGAATAATCATATTTTTCAACATATTGATTGTTTCGCCATTCATACGGTATTTCAAAATGAGTTCCTTTGGAGACAAATAGTAATACAAGAACAATTCAGTTAGTGGATTCATAATCTTCAAACGAATAAGTGTATCCTTTACGTCATCAATCATATTCAAACAATCATACGGTGCTACATCAACACAATGTTTGGATTTGTCGCTTCCACTTTGACCAACAACTGTTTTAATCAAACGTGAGAAGTTAACTGGAACATGTACTCGTGTTGTATCTTCATATTTGAATACGTTTTCAACCAAAATACGACGCTGTTTCACCAAATTATCAATAATATCTCGACAAATATCTCGATATTTATCCACACGGTCAGCATGTCTTTGACGAGCCTTTTCATTCAAAATTACATCATACACACTTTCGTCTGGAACAAGGAAATGGTCGTAAATTTCCGCAATAGTTGTTTGAATAAACGGAATGTTTTGACTTTCACACATAGCCGAATCGTAATTATCATCACCATATGTAAATTGAATAATCTTTCCATGGTGATTACGAACAGTCATATCATATTCAACTTTCAAATCTTCCATACCTTTAATTAGACGACGTTGAATATAACCTGTTTGACTGGTCTTTACCGCAGTATCAATCAGACCAACGCGACCACCCATTTGGTGGAAGAACATTTCTTGTGGTGTCAAACCTTGAACGAAAGAACTTTCAACAAAACCACGTGCAGCAGGCGAATCGTCAAATTTAGAGAAATGGGGAAGTGTGCGATATTCCAGACCATATGGAATACGACGACCATCCACGTTTTGTTGTCCAAGGCAACTAATCATTTGAGCAATGTTCATATTGCTACCCTTTGAACCAGCATTTACCATAATAACAAATCGGTTGTTTGGGTCTAATGATTTACGACCAATCTTACCTGCCTCCTCTTGCGCCTTGTTCAAAATCGCATTTACATCAGTTTCAAATTGTTCCACATTTGTTTTGCCTGTGTTGTTTTCATATACACCCATTTGAACTTGTTGAATAAGGTCATTTACTTCGCGCTTCTTTTTATTTACAGCATCAATAATACGTTCGTTTGTTTCTTCGTCGGCAATCAAATCACTTACACCAACACTGTAACTACTCGAACGCATATACTCAGTTACAACACTTTGCAAGTCATCAATAAATGATGAAGCTGTATCATAACCGAAATCATTAAAGATTGATTGAAGAAGACCTTTTGCCGATGCCTTAAGTGTTTTCTTTTCAATTTGACCACGCTTCAATTTACCAGCAACAATTTCAATAACGTTATTACTTGTTGCGAAATCTTCGTCGTCATTAAACAATCCGTTTTTGAATTTCATTGTAAGAGGTGGCAAAATTTGACTAATAATTTCGAAACTGGAGATTAGGCGACTGCGGTCATTGAAAATAGTTGGATTAATACGCTTAATACCCATCAACAAGTTCATCGCTTGACGAGGTGTAAATTTAACCGTGTCTCTTGTAATACGATAAGTTCCCAAAAGCGAATCTTGGAATACACCTACAACTGGTGAGTTTGTTGATGGCGACATCATTTGTTTTGCTGTAAGTGCCAATTCAAGCAATTCACTACGTGCTTCTTCGTCTTGTGGCATGTGCATATTCATTTCATCTCCATCAAAATCAGCATTGTATGGAGCAGTAACTGCCAAGTTCATACGGAATGTGTTTCCTTCACGCATAACCTTTACAATGTGACACATCATACTCATTCTGTGAAGTGTTGGTTGACGGTTAAAAAGAACTGGATCTCCATCCAACATATGACGATGAACTTTATCACCGTTTTCCAATACCAAATTTGTGCGGTCAACGTATTTCAGAGAAATGGATTCTCCAGTTGCCTTTTCCAAAATTTTCGCACCTGGATATTTGTCTGGTCCATTCATCATCAAAGTTTTAAGGAATGTACGATTGCGGTCATTTACAATTTCGGGATATGTAATGTTCATCGCAATCTTCATTGGAACACCCAATTCCTTCATTGAAATTGATGCGTCTGGTGTAATAACCGAACGGGCTGAAAAATCAACACGCTTACCCATTAGGTTTCCACGAACACGTCCAAATTTACCATTCAGTCTCTCGACAATGGATTTCAAAGGACGTCCGGAACGTTGAGCAACAGGGTCAGCACCAGGAAGATTGTTATTTACCATAGCAGCAATGTAATATTGAAGATGAAGTGTCAAATCATCAATAATGTTTTCGTTGTTTTCTTGAATTTTGTCTTGAAGTGCTTTATTTGTTTTCAAAATATTTACAATAATTTGTGAAATATCGTCTTCACTACGTTGTTGACCGTCCAATTTTACGGATGGACGCATCGCAGGTGGAGGAACTGCCAATACTTGACAAATCATCCATTCAGGACGAGACCATTGAGGTGAAAAACCCATAAAATGAACATCATCATTTGTAATACGTGAAAACATTCGGACCAACAATTCAGGTGTCATATTAACAGTCATATTATCCTCGTCTTTAACGGTCCATTCCGCAATAATTGATGCGAGACCACTTTTTTTAATTTTGTCTGGTTGCTTACATCCACAACCATCGTCATTTTCCAAACCACAACGTGTAATTTTACTTGCAACTTGGAAAACCTTTTCCCATCGCTTGTCTGCTGGTTCATTCAACAAATATTTGTATTGCTCTTTGTTAAGAAGAAGCTTACTACAACGATAACATACACAACGGGCAACCTTAATAATTTGAACCAAGTGTTGAATGTAAAATACTGGGCGAGCCAATTCAATATGTCCAAAATATCCAGGGGTTTGAATATAGTTGAGACCATCAGTTGGACAAATCAAACCTGGGTCAAGAACACCCATACGAGGGTCAAATAGACCACCAATTGCGGGTTTATTATTAATATAATTTTCATGGGAAGTAATTTGAACAACAGATTGCTTGCGAATTTCTTCGGGAGAAAGCAAACTAAATTGAATACCAATGATTTTAGATGGATGCTTTGTTTTCGACAGCATTCTTCACTACCTTGTATATAACGAAGAATATTTAGATTGATTTCAATTTTACAAAAAAGATAAAAAAAAGATACCAAATTATACCAAAATTATTATTGTTTTGTGTATTTTGTGTATTTTGTGTATTTTGTGTAAAATTGATTATGATATATCCTAAAAAATTTAATCATCAACTGATAAATGACTAATCGTTACAATTTGCGTAAGAGGAATGTTCCCGTAAAGCGTGTAAAATATGATGATAGTTCCGACACAGATGAAAGTACCGATAGTGAATATGTTCCCCCTAATGTAGATATTTTGAATGATGAAATGGATCAGGAAGAAATGGATGAACAAAAAATGATTGAAAATGAGGAGGAAGTTGATGAAGTTAAATTCGCTCAATTGTTGAATGAGATTTTTCCGTCTAAATTTGCGGCTAATAAATTGGAAAAGGCAAAAGCATTTAAGAAATTGTTGAAAAATATGGAAGAAGAGGAAGAGGAAGAGGAAGAGGAAGAGGAAGAGGAAGAGGAAGAAGAAGAGAAAGAGGAAGAGGAAGAAGAAGAGGAAGAGAAGGAACCCAAAAAGAATAAGTCTAAAAAGAACAAATCCAAAGCCTCTAAAAAGAAAAAAAAGGACGAAGATGAAGAAGAAACCGGAAACTTTGCTATGATGACATTTTCGCTTTCTAATATTTTTGGAAATAAAGAGGAAGATGAAGAGGAAATTGACGATGAACAAGACGAAACCAAGATTGATGAACAGATTAACACTCTTCTTGAACTAATTAGCAATAAAAAAGGAGAAGAACGCGATATTATTCAAAACAAAATTAATAAACTTGTTGAAAAACAAGCGGAAATTCGGAAAATGAATGAGCTTATTCGAATGAAAAAGCAACAACGAGACAATACTAAAAAGTATTTTAATGAAGTAAGTCAGTTTATGGAACCTAAAAATGAGCGCAAGTATTTCCGAGAACTTTCACTTGATAAACAGAATGAGTTGATTAATAAGATTGAAAAACTGAAGGGAATGGATATTTCTAATAACAAAAAACCATTGCGAATTGCAATTATTGAACACAACATTGATGAAAAAACAAAGGCAATTGCTTTGCGTCAGCTGGCTCAATATGAAAATTCAATGACTGGTGAATCGTCTAAACTAATTAAATGGATTGATGGATTTTTGCGAATTCCATTTGGAGTTAAATCAACGTTGCCCGTAACACTTGAAAATGATGGTGTTGAAAAATGTCGTGAATTTATGATTAATTCCAAAAAACACATGGATAAGGTTGTTTATGGAATGGAAAAGGCGAAAACTCAAGTTCTTCAACTAATTGGTCAATGGATTGTAAATCCGAACTCAATGGGGAATGCGATTGCTATTCATGGTGAAATGGGAACAGGTAAAACGTCTCTTGTTAAAGATGGAATTAGTAAGGTTTTGGGACGTCCTTTTGAATTTATTCCACTTGGAGGTATGACAGATGCGTCTTACTTTGAGGGCCATTCATTTACATATGAAGGAAGTGTATGGGGATGTATTGTTGATGCTCTTATGCGTCATGAAACAATGAACCCTGTATTTTACTTTGACGAATTGGATAAAATCAGTGGAACCCCACAAGGTGAGGAAATTATTGGACTTCTTACACACTTGACAGACACATCACAAAATACCAAATTCCATGATAAATTCTATACTGGAATTGAGTTTGATTTGAGTGGGTGTCTATTTATCTTTAGCTATAACGATGAAAGTAAAGTCAACCGAATTTTGGCTGATAGAATGTTTAAAATTAAAACGGCGGGTTATTCAAAAGATGAAAAAATGATTATTGCGAAAGATTATCTTATTCCTAAAGTATTGGATGTGTATAATATTGATAAAATGGGATTTTTGCCAGACGATATTATTACAACAATTATTAATGAATACACAGGCGATGAAAAGGGGGTACGTAATTTGAAACGGTGTATTGAAAATATTATTAGTGATTTTAATGTAAAACGAATTATGGAAGGTATTGATATTGATACATTTACAATGACAAAAAAACATATTGAAAATGTATTGAAAGCGGATATCATGGATAAACACGAACAAATGGTAAGATACTCGATTTATACTTGATTTATAAATCATTAAAATATTTGATTTATAAATCATTAAAATACTTTTATTTCCGAAGGTGTTGTAACACTTATAAATTTGATGGTACTATTACGTGGCGAACGCGAATTGGTTTTTTTGAACCACCACGTTTTGGACGACGAAGTGTTTTACCTATATTACCTCGTTTCATAACCATTCTACGTGTTTTAGGATTTCTTACCTTGCTTCCGTCAGTTGTTAATGACCCAAATGTAAAATCTTTTGATTTATCTAATGCTGGATTTTTTTCATTTAATAAAAATTTACGAACTTCTAATGTATTTAATCCTCGTTCATATAATTGTTGAATACGAAGTCCTTTGGGTTTATCTACACGAACGCATCTGTTTGTATCTGGAGCACGTATTTGTTCTACTTCTTTTCCTGTATTTTTATCTGTTACATTCTTACAAGGAATACGTTCGGCTTTGCGTTTTTTTTCTAAAATGCGTCGTGCATCATTAACATTACCTTCTTTTTGTGCATTTAATATTTGTTTTCCGCGACGTCCAGATTTTAATACACAATTTCCTGTGTCAGGATTTAGTATTTTATTTGGAGGACAGTTATTAACTCTTGGTTCTTGTTCTTGTTCTTGTTCTTGTTCTTGTTTTACTCGTGATGATATTGATTCCTTTAAGAATTTTAAATATTGATATAAAGTTGTTACATATACTCCATCTACATCATATACTAAATTATTATGTTTATTTAAAAATAAGTTAAGTTTTGCTAGTTTTCCTACTTTAATATCTAAAGGTATAAATGATTTAACAATTTCTTTTTGAATATTTAATTGTGATGTTTTTTTTAAATTTTCGCCATTATCTTTTAATATTTTACCATTATCTAAAACTAAGTAATTTTTACCATTAACTCTAATTTTAGTTGATTTATGTGTATCTTCATCTGGTATAACAGATTCTGTTTCTGTTTCTGTTTCTGTTTCTGTTTCTGGTTCTGTTTCTGGTTCTGGTTCTGGTTCTGGTTCTGTTTCTGGTTCTGGTTCTGGTTCTGGTTCAGGTTTGTTTGCTTTTGTTAATAATTGTTTTAAGTTTATTTCTTTTGCTTTAGGTTTAGGTTCAGGTTCAGGTTCAGGTTCAGGTTCAGGTTCAGGTTCAGGTTCTGGTTGTAATTCTTCTTCATCAACTTCTGAATCAGAGTCTGAACCATATTC
>Ga0181590_10002867_pt1 | contig 14533 bp, 14 predicted proteins | sample 071ome_34_FD_132446 | JGI IMG/M metagenome (GOLD analysis project Ga0181590, IMG submission 132446) | Coastal salt marsh microbial communities from the Groves Creek Marsh, Skidaway Island, Georgia - 071411BT metaG (megahit assembly) | ecosystem: Environmental > Aquatic > Marine > Intertidal... | reverse complement strand
TATCTAGAAATTTCTTTCTAAAAACTACAGTTTCTAGAGAAACAAAGTATCTAGTTAGTAATTCCTTAAAAACATAACCTTCGGGAGGAAAAGTCTTTCCATAAAGAGGTCTTTCATTACTTTTGTCGAAAAAGAGCGTATCGCTAATAACTATTCCTACTTCTGGATTTGAAAACAACTTGAGTTGTTTCTCGAGCTTGTCAGGAAACCAGAGGTCATCTGAGTCTAGAACGGCCACATAATCACCTTTAAGATATTTGAATGCTTTTGCACGAGCACCCCCAAGATCAGTGTGTTTATCAGAAAAAAAGTACTTTAATCGAGTGTCATTGAATTTTTTATAAACTTTACTGGAAGAATCTTTTGATTGATTGTCCCATAAAATTAATTCCCAATTTTGATAAGTCTGATTCAAAACACTCTGAATAGCCTCTTCAAGATACCTTTCGCAGTTGTAGCAATTCATAAGAATACTAACCAGAGCGCTATCTTCAAGCTCACTAGTCATTTTCTTTGTACCATGATATAGTTCTTATTAAACCATCTTCAAAATTTATCTTTGGAGTCCAATCTAGTATTAGTTCTGCCTTCTTTATATTCGCATAAAGCTCAATATTTTCTCCTACCCTATAGTCCAATTTTCCAAATTGGGGATTACCACCGCCAGCATATTGAACTATTTGATTGATGACACTTTTGATAGTCCTGGGTTGTCCGGAGGCAATATTTAAAACCTCACCTGAAAAAAAACTTTTCTTTATGCATAGGAAAAGCGCTTCTAAGAAGTCATCTATGTAACAAAAATCTCGTATTTGTTCTCCATTTGTGGCTTTAAAACTATTATCATTTAAGCAATTATCAATCACATAAGGTAAAAATCTATTTCTCTTTTGACCGGGTCCGTATATTAAAAATGGTCTAACAATAACTACTGGAAAATTTTCAGTTATATATAGCGTCTGCAAAAATTTTGTTGCTGCAACCTTGGCGAAAGAATAAATAGAAAAAGGAAGCTCTCTATCCGATTCCTTGATGGGTGACGCATTTGACCCATATTCATCACTTGAGCCAATCTGGATAAAACCTCTGAGATTGGAATTTTTAAAAAATTCAGTTAGGTTTTTTACTCCTAGGAAGTGAGCTTCTAATACTTCCTGTCCGCCATGATCTAGATCCGAGTGATCTATGTAACCACCGAAATTTACAACGTAATCATATTTTTTTTTTCTGATAGACTCATTTAAGGTCGATTTATCAGAAATATCTGCAACTATATAGTTAACATCAGATTGTTTTAACGCAATTTTATTTTTTGAGATAATGTCAACACTATACCCATGATTTAGGGCTTTTTTAACAAAAGAACTACCTAAAAACCCCGAGCCTCCGACAACTAATATACTTTGATCTATTTCCATGGGGCGTTATTAGTGCTCCATAATTCCTCAAGGAAATCCCTGTCTCTCTTTGTGTCCATGCATTGCCAGAATCCATCATGCTGGAAAGCCATTAATTCGCCTATCTCCGCAGCTTTTTCAAGTGGTCCTTTTTCTAAAACGGTTGAATCCTCTTCAATTAACTCAAAGAACTCAGGCTCAATCACGAAAAACCCTCCATTAATCCACCCCTGTTTAGTTTGAGGTTTTTCTTTAAAAGAGGTTACCTTGGAACTAATAATCTCAAGTTCCCCGAATCTAGCACCTGGATGAACTGCGGAAACAGTTACCATCTTTCCGTGATTTTTATGGAACTCTAACAAATCATTAATATTAATGTCTGATAAACCATCCCCATATGTCAAAAGGAAAGATTCATTCCCAATAAATTCTTTCATCCTTTTAACTCTTCCACCAGTCATTGAATGTAAACCAGTGTCTACTAATGTTACTTTCCAATCTAATAAATTCTTTTGATGAGGTGTAAAACTACCATTAGATAAATCGACTGTAAAGTCAGAATTAATTGCATGATAATTTAAAAAAAACTCTTTGATTTTTTCTGCCTTATATCCTAAAGCAATATAAAAATCTTTATGGTTAAAATTGGCATAACAATTCATAATGTGCAATAAAATTGGTTTACCTCCAATTGAAACCATTGGTTTAGGGATCGATTCAGTATATTCGCTTAATCTAGTTCCAAAACCTCCGGCTAAAATTATTACTTTCATAATTGCTCCCATTTATAATTCACAAACTCCAGATCTTCTCTTTCAACCTCAGAGGGATCATGCTCAATATCTGCAATATTCAACATAATTGATTCTTGTTTGTGCAAGCCTTGGAAACCAAACCATATCATCGGCGGAACAGTAAGCCGATAATAATTTTCTTGAGAGAGGATTACCTCATCCATAACACTTTCGCCAGATCTATCATCAAAAAAAACTACTTTAATTTTCCCAAATGGGACAATTAAATTAAGCGTCATTTTTCTATGCCTTTTCCAGGCTTTAATGTAACCAAATTTAATTTTTGAAAAATATGCCTCTCCGAAATTCTTAAAACTACTATCACTATGTTTTAAAGCGTGCATCACATTTCCGCCCATGGCACTTACAATTTTTAATTCAGTTTTCACGAGATCTCTAATCACTTGCCCATTCCAAGCCCTTTAATTTGGCAATGTTTGTATACTCTTCAATTTGTCTAACATTGACATCTAATACTTCCTCGTTCATATTCTCATAGAATTCTTTGTACCAGTTAATTGTCATTTCCACAGTTTTTTCAAAACTGAGAACTGACTTCCAGTTAAGATTTTCTAGAGCTTTGTCACAATTAAGTTTTAATAAACTCGCCTCATGTACCATGTCATTATTTGACACATCTTCCCAATTGACTTTTTTCCAATGCTTTTTCATCTCTTCTATTAAATGACTTACAGGAAAATTTTGATCAGAAGAGGGTCCAAAATTATAAGCCTGCCCATGAAACTTTATATTGTCTTTTAATTTCATCGCTAATGTTAAATACCCACTTAGTGGCTCCAAAACATGTTGCCAAGGTCGAGTTGCCCTTGGACTTCTGATTTTAACAATCTTGCCTTTGGACCATGAAAAAGCACAATCAGGAACTATTCTGTCTTTCGCCCAATCACCTCCACCAATAACATTTCCAGCTCTTGTTATAGCTATCCTGATATTTGAACTATCTTGCTTTAAGTATGACTCATAATAGGATCTAATTGCTAATTCGGCCATTCCTTTAGATGCGCTGTATGGATCCTTTCCTCCAATCCGGTCAATCTCTCGATAACCCCATAACCACTCAACATTATCATAGACCTTATCACTAGTAATCATTAGCACGGTAACACTTTTATTAATAACTCTCAATGCTTCAAGAATATTTACAGAGCCTATCGCATTAGAGGTAATTGTTTCGATTGGATTTTCATAAGATGTTCTTACTAAGGCTTGTGCTGCAAGATGAAAAACAAAATCAGGCTCTATTGCTTCGATTTGAGCTTTAGTTTGCTCATAGTCTGTAATATCTAGCCTAATATCATGTATAAATTTATGTACCTCTGCAGCAGAAAAATTTGAGGGATCACTTACCAAACCTTTAGATATTCCAAAAACCTCAGCACCAAGCTGATGAAGCCAAATACTTAGCCAACTCCCTTTAAAGCCTGTATGTCCAGTTATGAGTATTTTTTTATTTTTAAAAACATTATTAAACAAAACTTAAACCTCAATATCTAATAATTTCTTCCAATTTTTGAGCTCCTTGTTAAGCTCAAAAAAATCACTAATTTTCCTTTTTGGCGTTTCAAAATTTTTTATTATTTCTTCTTCAAGATCATTAGGTGAAGAAATGAAGCTCACACCATCAACACCCCTGAGAGGACTCATATTAAAAGAACTATAATCTTGCATTATAAGTGTTTTTTTATTTGACAAAAAGACATCTACTGATGCAACAGTTGGATTGCTAGTAAAAGCAATATCATAACTATCGACAAGTTCGCCAATCGACAATGTAGAGATCTCAAAAGGGAATTTATGAAAATCGCTCTTGGTGATTACTGCCAAGGGATGAGGCTTAAAAATAATTTTTAAATCAGAAAGAAGTTTCTTTGGCAGACAAGAAAACAAATTTAATAACTTCATAGTGACTTCAAAATCACAATCACCCAAAATCAAAACCCTAGATAATTTATTTTGCTTGGGCTTAGATGTTTTTTTTATATCTAACAAATACAAAAACCTCAAAGCCTCAACACTTGAAAGTTTAGAGTCTTGAAAGCCTGAATCAAGCATCATATTTCTAGAAAAATTTCCATTTAAAGCTATACTGTCTGGCTCATAGTTGTGTTTGCTTTCTAAGTGTTTTTTTGAAAAGAAATGCCTCAAATCCCAAAAAGTAATGAGTGTATGAGGAATGCCTATTATCTTTCCACTAAAATTTTTTTTCCATGCATATACTAAGCATCTCTCCCACGCTTGATTTTCCATGAGATAAATTCCTATCTTTTGGTTAGGTGACTTACGAAATATTTCCTCAAAAATGTTCAAATATAGGCACCCGGCAATAGCTGTCTTTCCAGAAATAGAACATTTCCAATCATGTTCTAAAACTTTAAAAAAGTTAATTCCTTGGTCATTTATTGAAAAATATTTCTTAGAAAAATGTAATAAGCTATGAGATTTTCTATAGACCCTAAAGTAGTCAATAAAAATTTTAAAAAAAATTCTATATGTAAAGAAATTATCAATCAAATAATGTTTTTGGGATTCTTCATTGTTAATATTTTTAATTTTTACTCTTGCCTCTTCTAGGTTTTCAAAGTTCTTGCTTTTTTGAAAGATATGAAACCAATTAGTTTTCTTTTTGCTATCGGAGAGGGTGTTGTGCAATTCAGTCCAATACGAAGTGTAAAAAATACCATCGTCAAACTTTTCAGAATTAATATTAAAAAAATATGAAAAGATGGATAACTCATTATTTAGCAAGCTTGAATTTTTTCTAATCCAAAATTTTATTTTTTTAATGCGCACAAAATACCTAACAAGCCAAGCTAAAGCTTGAAAAATATATGGCATTTTCTTAATTAAGCTAGAAAAAGATATGAAGTTTTCAACATTATTACTCAAACTTCTAAATTGAATTTTATTTTTTCTACACCAACCTTTTATGCATTTTGCTGACTTATGATCTGAGATGTTGATATCTATCTGTTCTATAGTATCAATGGTATTGAGTATGTCATTCAATGCTAAAAGTTGAAAAACAGAATACAGGCCCGGGGATTTCCATTTGCTTTTTTCAAAAAGTAATGAAGTTTGCCAAAGACTAAAATCACTTCTTATCTTCAATAGGCTAGAGAGCTTACTGTTATTGAAATTTAAGTTCTCAACTGAAAAAATCCATTTCAAGAACTCTTCTTTGTAATAGTCTGAATCAGATTCAATTTTTTCAGGTATTGAAACTTCACTATCATTAACCGACATGCTATCCCAGTTAAGGATTACGTCATACTTTTCCTCTGGAATTGTCTGAGCACTATGAATAAGAACCTTTTTTTGCATATTCCTGGAAATATTTATCAGAAGGCATCAGGTTTCTTACGTATTTAAGATCTTCTTTTACATCAACACTAATTGCATTACTGGTGACTTCGATTGTTTTTATCTTATGCCCTCTTTCTAGTATTCTTAGATATTCATTCATTTCTATCTGTTCTAACTTGCTCTTCTCCCAATTTGAGTACTCCAGCAGAAAATCTTTTCTAAAAGGAACAATATGGTATGCCTTCAACATCTTATGACTACCTGATCTGGAAAATGATGGTATGTCTGTTCTAGAAAAATACATGACCTCATTGGCTTGGTTAATTACAACCTTGATATCTGATGGTGAATTTCTTTTAGTAAAGCTATTGACTAGAATAGCAACATTTACCAAAGGATCTTCGTGGAGAAGATTTACAACCTTATCAATATGGGCAGGGTCGACTAAAGCCTCATCGCCTTGAACATTAACAATTATTTCTGCATCTATATTTAGGCAGGCCTCTGCTATTCTGTCAGTTCCAGTCTGATGATCTCTTGAAGTAAATATAACTTTACCTTCATTCTCCTCTACAACCGATTTAATTTCTGGACTATCTGTTGCAACATATACATCATCAAGTTGTTTTGCCAATAAGCAACGTTTGTAAACATGAACTATCATAGGTAAACCACAAATGTCCTTCAACGCTTTCTCAGGTAATCTTGAGGATTCAAGTCGAGATGGTATTATTGCTACAGTTCTTGGCATGTTAGACAATTTTTAATGAATGAAATGAGTCAACTAATTGGCAGTTACACTGGTTAAAATTTTCAACTTTTGAAATCCCATTTAGAACTCCAATCGAAAACTCGATATTTGCCCTTTCGGCCATAAGAATATCTACAGGATGGTCGCCAATTACCACAGTATTTTTTGCATCAATATTACTCTCTCGAAGAATCTTCAAAGCAAGATCTGGATGCGGTTTTGTTTTTTTGACTAAATCTCCGCCAATAATATTTGAGAAAAAGGCTTCTAAATTTAAATGATGCATTGCTTTTTTGACTCTAGAAGTAATATCGGTTGATGCAATTGTCATTATTACACCTTTGCGATGCATCTGATTGATAATTTCTTCAACTCCTGGCAATAATTTTAAAAAAGGCAAAAGGTTTTTTTCTGAAATCTTATCAACATCTTTAAAAATAAGTTCGATTTCTTCATGAGAAACTATTGTGGAGTTTTCCGAAACATATTTTGAAACTATGGCCACTATAAATTCCCTTGGTTGTACTCCAACAGGACCATTTGGTTTCAATTTTTGAGTTTTTAGATCTACCCCCATAAGTGACATAAGATTTAGTTTATGTATATCAGGATCTTGGAGGTCAAACCATTTTTTTACAATCAACTCCGATCTGAGTCTGATCATAGAAGCCCAATAATGATGGATGTCTATTAATGTGCCATCTTTGTCAAATATAACCAGCCTTAGATTATCAACAAGAAGGTGATTATTGACTAAGAGCTTGCTCATCCAGATCTCCGATATTTGCAGTAACTAACTTGGATGCAATTGATACGCCTTCTGAGATTAGTTCAATATCATTATAAAAATTTGGATCATCGACAACTTGCTTTACGATTTTTCTTGCATAAGTACCAAGAGAAACGCCTTGGAAACTAACTCCAGATTTAGAAGCTAGATTAGCAGTAAGAGAGTTTGTCCCTCCAGATAATAATTGTGGAACCTCAATATTTTTTTTGTAAATTAGTGTGTTTGTTTTCTTTCTTAACTTCATGTTAAATTTCTTATTAAGGACATCTGCAGTTGCAATTGCTTGTAGAGTGGTATTGTAATCATCCTCTCCTCCACTCATGGGATATCCATCAGACTGAATAATTAGCCTTTCTCCCGCTATATCTTTTGCTTTTTGAACTCTATTTTCAAAAGCAAAATTTGACAAATGAAGTCTATCTAAGCACATAGAGATGTGATTGTTAGGATTTATTTCTGAAATCATTTTCCATTCGTTTAATATCGATTCATCCTCCGCAACCGCTGCATGAAGTTCAATTTGTTCTGCACCGGCATTTAGACACTTCGGCAATAAATCTCTTAGTTCTCTATCATTATGCTCATAATGAATAATATCTGACCTAGGGCAAATAGCGCTGCAATTTCCGCAACCTATACACTTGTCTTTTATAACTATCAATTCTTTAGGAATGGCATCTGTTGGGCAGACAGGAATACATAAATCACACTTAAGACATTTATCAAGATTGATTATTGATTTTCTTACATGGTGATCACCTGGCATACCAACACTGACCATAATAAATGGTCTTATTTTTAAGTCAATGCCAAGATCTTTTGACAATTCAAAAGCAAGATCTATTCCATCCATACAAGCCTTCACCACCTGCTCATTGGCAGAAACATCTAACCCTTTTGCCCCAGCTAAAGTATAGAGAATAGTTAGTCTCTTAACTTCTTCCGCATCCTCATTTCCTGCTCCACAAACCAATTTAAAGTACTTTGAAGAGTCAAGCAATCTTTGCATTTGTTTAAATCTTTTAGATTTCATATTTTTTTAAAAATTTTTGTATCAATAGGGTATGAGGTTGGTGTCAATGAAATGAGTTCGAGATTTGTTTTACTTGTGATATTTTTGATTTCATTTACCATTTCGTCTTGTTTTTTATTTGATGCTAGATATCCATCAATTCCAGTAAGAAAAACTTTTGTAATAGCACTCTCATTTAACAAATTAAGAAGGTATATTAGAACTAGTGGTGATTTTAATGTACAACCATTTTGACCAGACTTTGACTCGCCGTTAGAAATCTTAAGACCGTAATCAATAATCTTAACATTCTTAAAAAATTTTTTCACTTCTACTGGAATTCTAGATTTGGGAATAATTAAAGGTTTATTAAGTTGAGCATATTGTGTTAATTCGATGGCAATTCTTGACTCATGACATGCAACGTAATAGTCGACTATTTCTGAGGGTATTCCTTTATTTACATTTAAGCAAAATACAAGAGGATTTTTTCTTACAATATAATCTTTTATTTCTGCCAGATATTCAACTGAACTAGGACCAGAACCAATAATTAACGCCTCTTTTCCATAACCGAAATTCTCCGCACTCCAACCTCCAAGATCATCGCCCATTTCTTGAGATAAAGCTTCTAGAAGGCTCTCTATGTTATAGGTTGAGGAAACTTTATCTTTTAGAATATTAATAGCGTCAAGTATTTGTTGAGTAGTATATCTCTCATCGCTAGTCATCTCTTGGATATAGGTAGGATGGATGCCATGCACAGCGGATAAATAATAAAATATACTAGAGCCCCAATTGTATATTTTTTTTAATTCTTGGAATTCATTTAAGGCTAATGGAAAAATAGCATCTGGGTTATATCTTCCATCGGATTTATCATTTATTTCAACAAGTAAATTTTCAGTCTTGGTATTTCCGGCTCCTCTTCCCATGCCCTGAATAGTAGAGTCTATAAAGTCAACCCCCTGGTTATAAGCTGTTAGAGAGTTTATTAAGGCATGCCCCTTGTTATCATGAGCATGAATACCAATTTTTTTTTGCCAATTTTGTTTAATTAATTTTAAAATTTGTATAATCGAACTTGTGGACATATTGCCAAAAGAGTCGGCAAAATAAAATGCATCTATAACGTCCCAAGAGTCAACTTTCTTTATAGTTTTTATTAGATCTTGTTTATTTAAAAGATCAACTTGCATAAGATTTAAAAAAACTTGATACCCTAACTTATGAAGTTCATTTGATATATCTTGACAGAGGCTTATATTATCAATTGTTGTAGCAATTCTGACAATATCCACTCTTGAATCACTCTTTCTAACAAAATTTTCAGTTATGAACTGCTTTAATAATTTATCTGCAGAATATTCCTTAGCATCTATCATTACAGCAACTTTGAGTGAACTTGGTATATTTAAACTTCTTATTAGATTATCATTCGAATATGCATACTCACCATATTCATGTTTTCTATTAATAAAGCGAAAGCCAATTTCGACAATATCTATATTGGATTTGACTATGGAATTAATATACTCTTTAACTAAGTTAGTTTCAAAATTCCAGTTATTGTAGTAACCACCATCTCTCAGAGTGCAGTCTAAAACTTGAACCGAAGTATTCATCTTCCTGATGCAATAATATTGATTGGGTTTAAGCCATCAATTATTCTCTTAGCATTTGATGCTGCTTTTATTCTCATTTCTTTATATGATTCTTGAGAATAGTATGAGGTATGTGGATTAATTAAAATTTTATGAGATATTTTCGGGTCTCTAGCCCTCCAGGCGTCAATTAATTTTGATTCTTTTGGAGGCTCCTCTGGAAGAACATCTAAACCAACACCCTCAAGAGTTCCATCTAATAAAGCATCATAAACATTATCCAAAGAGGCAACGATTTCTCCTCGAGCAGTATTAATTAAAAAGGATCCTTTTTTCATTTCAGCGAAAAAATCACTATTTACCATTTCTTGAGTTTCGTTTGTTAAAGGGGTATGAATAGAAATAACGTCAGAATCATTTAACAAATTTTTTAAACTTGAATATCTTCTAACACCAATAGCCTTTTCATATCCGCTATCCTTATAAGGATCAAAAAAACCTACATCAAAGCTGATTTCTCTGGATTTTCTTATCAGAGCTGTGCCAATTCTCCCTGCTCCAATAACGCCCAATTTTAGAGAGCCGGACCTTCTAATGTTTGTAATAGTATTTTCTTGCCAGGAATCGAAATAAGCTCTTGAAAAGCTGTCATAACTCATTACACCTCGTGTGAAATTTAAAATCATAGCCAAAGCTGTATCGCTTACCTCATCAGTGCCATAGTCAGGAGTATTACAAAAAACCAAACCACGCCTTCTTATTTCCTCAAGATCAATATTGTCAAATCCAACTCCATATCTAACAACACCAACTAATTTTGGGAAATTATCTAAGAACTTTCTGTTAATTTTCTGATGCCAAACTAATAACACTTCTGCTTCTTCATTAAATTCAGTTGTAACCTCTCCACCTAAAACTTCTTTCTCCAAGATTGGATTATCTATATAGTCTGTGATAAATACTTTAGACATTTTTTTCTTCACTTCGAAAAGAACAGACAACTGACTCATAACCTGATCTTAAAATTTCACAATCGACTAGATACAAAATATATTTGACGCCCATATTTTTAAACTTATGCATCATTTCTTTATTAGTTGCAATTGTTCCGACAAACTTATTTTTCTTCTGAGCTTTAATAATTATCTCTTCGAGTAAATTATGAACTTTTGGACTATTAACATCTCCAGGTATTCCAAGCGCCTTACTAAGATCAAATAAACCTACAAAGTAAATATCAACATTATCAATTTCAAGAATTTCATCGAAATTTCGAATAGAATCATTACCTTCAATATTCAGAATTACCAAAGAATTTGCATTGGCATCTGACATTAAATTCTTAGAGTTATGAATTGAATAGCCGCCAGCTCTCGTGAAAGGCGAAAACCCTCTATCACCTAAGGGGGGATATTTTGAGTATTTAACCACTTCAGCAGCCTGGTCTTTAGAATCAATATTAGGAACCTGAATACCATGCACACCAATATCAAGGGCATTTTGAATAAATGACCTGTCGATATCGCCAACGCGCATTACTGGTGAAACTCCTCTTGACTCACAAGCAATTGCCATTTCTTGTGCAGTCTCAAAGGTGATAGGTCCATGCTCTCGATCAATGATTACAAAATCCAAACCAGTTGAGGCAATAATATCTAGAGCAACGGGTGAAGGTATCATTATCCAAGTTCCAATTACGGCCTGTCCTAATGCAAGTTTTTTTTGAAGAAAGTTTTCCCTAATCATTTAATAGATTGCTCCTATTCATAAATAATAACTGAGCTAATTTGAAATCAAATTCTGTATCAACATCTATAGATTTGAAATCAGAAACCTTATAGAAAAAAGGATTTTTAGAGATTACATAACGGTTTTTTACCATTTCACCCTTAGTTGTAATAAATAATGCTCCAGTAATCGAATAATACTTGTCAAGAAATTGTGAATATTTATGCCAGGGGCCCCATGAATAATTTAATGGCTGCCCCTTCTCAGAGACAATAAAGTCATTAACTTGACAAACCGACACAAGACCATCAAATCCATCCTTGAGTGATTTTTTATAATCTTCAATGGCTTGTTCATATTCATCAAATAATGGAGATGTAGTGTGGCACCAGCAAAGAACAGTGTCGTTTTTTTCCGGGATTGACTCCGCAACATGTGCAATGACATCACTCCATGGCACCTGATTATTACAAAATTTCTTGTCTCTCTCGATAAAACTACAGCCTTTTCTTTCGACAAAATCTTTAATATTTTTTGCATCAGATGAAACATATATCTTGTCAATTACTTTCGACTCAATTAACTTTGTAAGAAGTATGTCAAAGAGAGACTGGCCGTCGATAAAGTCTCGAAAATTTTTACTTTCAACTCTCTCTGATACTGCTTTGACGGGAATAACTGCAACTATTTTCATAAATTATCTTTTTTACCAACAAAGTTAACCTGGTCAACAACTCTTGATGAATAACCCCACTCGTTGTCATACCAAAGAACAACTTTTAGAACATTGCTACAAATTACATCTGTCCACCTATGATCAACAATAGCGGAAAATTCTGAGCGAATAAAATCCAAAGACACTAAAGGTTCTATATTGTTGTGAATAATTTTTATTGATTGGCTTTCTTCAAAGTTTTTAAATAAATCAATCACATACTTTCTACTTGTTTTAGTTCTTAGATTAAGTGTGATATCTGCACTCCCTACTATTGCAGTGGGGGTTCTGTATGAAAAGGAACCAATATTTTTCTCACTAATTCCTTCAACAACTTTACACGTAGCATGAACCGCAGAAGTCGGCTTAGGGATCATATTTCCATCAACAGATCTCCCTAAAGCATAATGATGATATATTTCACCAGGAACGGACCACGAACTTGATGGACCATCCATCAAATTTTGATAATTTAACCAAGGGTGAAGAGTAGTAATGTATCCATCCTTTATTCCGAGAGAGTTATTAATAATATTAAGAACCGGCCCAAGAGCTGTTGCATCACAAATACTGGTTGAAATTATCTTATGCTCTTGTGAATTAAAAAGCTCTTCATTCGCACCTAATACCATCGTAAAATCGACATTCTCAGGAGAATGTGTAACGAAAACTCGTTTGATTCCGGAATTAGAAATTAAATCTCTAGCGTGAGTGACATTATCCAAAACTCCAGAAGCGTCGATAACATAATCTATGTTGTATTTCTGCCAATCAACATCAGCAATATGACTCTTATTAAAAATTTTTATACATTGATTATCAGAGTTTATAAGACAGTCTCCATTCGAAAAAAATGGCTTATCTATTCTTCCATATAATGTGTCATAATTTAGTGTGTAAGCTATATTATCTATATCAGGATTAATATCATTGATTACAACTACATCGAAAAATTTTTTTAAAGAATTGACTCTTAAAATAGCTCTGCCAATTCTACCAAGCCCATTTATTCCAACTCTTATCACAGCTTACTCTCATTTTTAAAATTCTTGATTATCCCTTTTAATTTCCAATCTTTAACTATGTTTTTCCAATTATTAAGATTTGTATATCCATAAACAAAAACAAAATCAAAATTATTTTTTACTGCAACCTCATAATCTACCTTGCTATCTCCAAAATATAAAACAGGCTCATCAAGTTCTATTAGTTCTAAATTCTCATTCTTATTGGAAGGACCACCCAATACCTTCGGGAAATATTCATACAAAAAATTCAATTTTAAAAGCTCTACAACCTCACTTTGGGTTCCTCCTGAAAGCACAATCATACCTTTTTTAAGCTCACTAATTTGTTGAATAAATTTTTTAACTCCCGGTACAGTATTAGCATGCTTCAGTTTATTATCTAAGATCGATTCATATTTTTCCAAAACATAGTGGTAATTTTCTTTAGGCACATATTTAGCAATTTTTTCCTCGCGAGGAACTCCATTTAGGCTTGTGAAATATCTTACAAATTCTTGAGCTTTATGCGTATCCAAAATACCGCTCACTGATTCCATAATGGCGTCTTTCTTAATAAAATTACTATCAAGAATTACACCATCAAAATCAAAAATGAAGGTTTGATATTTTGATATTTTGATCATCGATTATTTCTCGGAGCCACTTAAGGTCTTTATCATAGTTGTAATTGAATTTTTCCCAATTTGTATTCTCTATAATTGTCTTGGAGTTTTTTAAAATATTTTTAATGAGTTCAGTTAGTTCATTTTTTTTATTGCAATAAAATACTGGATTATCAAAAGCTGGATCCATTTTATTGTCAGTTGGAACATGGATATATTTTCCTAGCTGATCAATTTGCAAAACAGGTATCTTGCTATTCAAAGCCTCTTCAATTGTTGTGGAAGAATAACTTACCAGAAGGTCTGAAACGGAAAGGTAGTCTGAAAAAGTTCCGCTAGTTCTTATTAAGCAATTTGAGCTTTCATTTAATTGAGACTTAAACTGTTGGAAATTTAATTCGGGACTTGGTCTAAATCTAATAACCAAAATTATATTTTTTATTTTTGCACAAGCAGAAATTAATAAATTAATATTTGAAATATATTCTTCTATTGATTCAAATGTTATTGGCCTCAGGTTTCTGGGTTTTGGGGTGCTAGCATGCAAGATGATTTTTTTTTCAATTGAGTTTATGCCAAAAAGATCTTTCTTTTTTTGTATTTTATTATTCTTAAGCTCTGGAATTGAAAATAGAACAGGTCCTGAGATTGTTGGTTTTGAAGATATTTCATTTGAATCAAAATATGATTTTGCATAAGGAGTTTGGAGTGCATTGTAGTCAAAGTCTCCACTTACTAACCCCACTGTATGAAATTTCCAAGCTTTTTTGACAATTTTTTCCTGACTA
>Ga0181590_10002865_pt1 | contig 14537 bp, 22 predicted proteins | sample 071ome_34_FD_132446 | JGI IMG/M metagenome (GOLD analysis project Ga0181590, IMG submission 132446) | Coastal salt marsh microbial communities from the Groves Creek Marsh, Skidaway Island, Georgia - 071411BT metaG (megahit assembly) | ecosystem: Environmental > Aquatic > Marine > Intertidal... | reverse complement strand
ATCAAGCAACATTTACATTTGTTGAAGGATCACAACCCCAATATTACCAAGATCTATCGAACTATCGAACAATGACTTATGCTGAATTAAATACACACATTAATCAGCATGGCCAAAAAAATAATTGATATCATAAATGTTTACCACACAGGACCATATCGTACCAAATACAAAGACATAGAACTGTGGTTTGATATTGTAAACAACTGTATTTTTAACAGAAAAATCAAAGATTTTAGATATCATCATATTCAACGGATGAGAGACTGTTGTGGTTGTGTGATCTACGAAGACAAAACTCACAAAGAAAAATGGATTGATTTATATCTATTACCCAAATACAAAGACTTTCGAACTTTTGTTGAAGTTTTAGCACATGAAATGGTTCATGCTTATCAATATTGGATTTTGAAAGATTCAAGTTGTAACCACAATCAAGAATTCTACAGATGGCGTAATAAATTTAGATCTCACGGATTAAAATTAAGTTTGACGATAGATAATATTGAAATAAAATAATGGCTTACAGAATACAAAACAAATTGACATTTATTCATATACCCAAAAACGCCGGCACCAGCATCACTGCTTGGATAGAAACAAATTTTAAAGGTGACTTTAAATTTGACAATTATAAACATGCCACTGTGAATGATATCAACCCCGAATGGCAGAACAACATGTTTTGTGTGGTTAGAAATCCATGGGACCGGGCCTACAGTTGGTATCATTTTTTATTAAAAACTATGAAAAAGATGTCTGTAAGGAGACATTACAAAGATCTAATTCAGCCACAATTAGAGATATTGAACGAAGGCTTTGAATCATATATTCTAAATCATATGAATTACAAATTCTATAAAAGGTCAAATGTTAAATGGTATAGTCAGTATAAACCTAACACACATTACATAAACAAAAATGTGAAAATATTAAGGTATGAAAATCTCAGTGAGGATTTTAAATGGGTCAAAAATCAAACCCGTTGTAATCAACCATTACCTATATTAAATTCTAATAGATATAACCGATCAAAATGGCGTTCGGAATATACCAACAAAATGGCAGAAAAAATCAAACAAGTCTGTAAACAAGACATAGAATATTTAGGATATGACTTTTAACCACAAAAGTCTTGAGGAACTGTTGTCAAGTACACCCAAGCCTTCTATAGAATCAACGAAAATTTGTGAATACAATTACAGTCTAACAAAACCTTACATCAAAAATTTTAGAATCGCTATAGATGTTGGCTGTAAAATAGGTCAATACACAAAATGTTTGATAAACGATTTTGATAAAATTTATTCGTTTGATATGCGAAATAAAATGCGAATTAAAAATCCTAATGTTACCTTTTTACAAAATGCTCTTGGAGACTGTGAAACTAATGTATCCTATAACAACGCAGTGATCGATAATAAAGTAAATTCTAAACACAAAACCACAAGACAAAAAACATTAGACTCTTACGAATTTGATCACGTTGATCATATCAAAATCGATGTAGAAGGACATGAATTAAAAGTTTTACAAGGAGCAATTAAAACTTTGGAAAAATGTAAACCAACAATTCTTATTGAACAAAATAAGATGGTAGAAAAACACAGCAAAGGCAAAATGTACGATGCTTTAGATTTTTTGTTAGACAATGATTACCAACTTGTAGATTATAACGGCATGATTGATTTTGTGGTTATTCACAAAGACAATACAAAATAATCATAGACAAAACTTGTAAATTCGTGTAATATAGCACAATGAAAGATAAACCCAGCGAAATAAAAATAGGATGGAAAGACATCAAAATTGAATATGTAGATCCTAGTTTTTTCCAAAATAATTCTGATTACTGGGGACAATTTCTTACAAGAAAAGGCAAGATCGAAATTCAAAAAGAAATCGACGGTGATGATCTTGCCAACACATTGTTACATGAAATTTTACATGCAATTGTGTATGCTTCTTCGCTTAATTCAGATGGTGGAGCTTTAGAAGATCACAAAGACGAAGAACAAACAGTGAATTCTATAACCAATCATCTCATGTCAGTGTTCAAGGACAATCCATGGTTTTTAAAGTGGTTAGATCACAAAATTCAAAAACAAAATCAACCACCTAGCCAAGAAAAACTCTTATAAATCAACACTTTTTTGATGGTTGACTGATTTGGCAAAATACCATATAATTGTATTATTAACTTAACAAAGAGGTAACAACAAATGACAAACGCACAATTAGTTCTAGAAAAAATCAAATCAACACTATGCCACGAAGGCACAACATACAAAGGTAAGTCAGGAACTTACATGTTTGTAGAAGGCAAAACCACTTCAGAAGGCACAATCAACGGTGTTGTTAAAAAATTAGATGATCAAGGTGTATCAAAAACAGCAGGTTCATTTAAAATCTTAGAAGACGGCACTGTGATGAGATTCACTGGTATTGCTACAAAGACTTCTCAAGCAATCACAAAAGAAATTCAATCACAAATGCCAGATGCTAACCCAGGTGCAGAACCAGAGGAAACAAATGAAGAGGCTCACAAAGAAGCCATTGCTGTCTAATCATTTAGATCTGCAATTATCAAATCTTTCACAGATAATTCTAACTGCTGAGTCTGAATGGGCTCAGCAGTTTTGGTATTATACCAAACAAAGACTAATTCAAAAGTATTCAGCAGTCTACCCTGAAGTCTGTAAAAAATATTCAAAAGATGCTACAATTATCTAGTGCCACACTGTAATATCATAATCAAAGATGAAGTAAATGTAAAACTAGAAGGACTTGATCTAGTTACTCGAAGAAAACTCACTAACAAGTTCAAATACGAAATTCCAGGTGCTCGTTTTATGCCTGCTGTAAAGTTAGGCAGATGGGATGGCACTGTGTCATTCTTTTCACAAGGTGGCTTGACTTATGTAAATTTATTAGAAGACATTGTTCCCATACTCGAACAAAACAACTACACATTTGATCTAGACGATCAACGAGAAGCATGGGATCTAAAATTCGATCCAGTCAAAGCAGATACATTTTCAAATGTCACATGGCCTAAGGGACACACCATGGAGGGGCAACCCATTGTGCTCAGAGATCACCAAGTGGAAGTGATCAATAATTTTATCAACAATCCACAGTGTCTACAAGAAGTGGCCACAGCGGCAGGTAAGACCATCATCACAGCGGCACTCAGCAAACTGATCGAGCCATACGGTAGATCGATCATCATTGTGCCCAACAAATCACTGGTCACACAAACAGAAGAAGATTACATCAACATGGGACTGGATGTTGGAGTTTACTTTGGTGATCGAAAAGAACCAGGCAGAACTCACACCATCTGTACGTGGCAATCTCTCAACATACTAGAAAAGAAGCGACAGAATGCTGAAGATGATCTCATTGAAGAATTCAAACGAGATGTTGTGGCAGTGATAGTAGACGAAGTACACATGGCCAAAGCAGATGTGTTGAGAAGACTGTTGACCAATGTGTATGGCTATGTGCCTATTCGTTGGGGACTAACAGGAACCATACCAAAAGCAGACTATGAATTCAAATCGCTTCATGTATCACTGGGTGATGTTATCAACAGAGTGTCAGCGGCAGAACTTCAAGGAAAAGGCCTGTTGGCAAATCTACAAATTGAGATCATGCAACTCAATGATTTTGTAGAATACAGAAATTACAGAGAAGAACAAACCTATCTGGTCACAGCACAGCCAAGAATTGATTACATCGGAAAATTGGTCCAACAGATGGCAAAAAGTGGTAACACACTTGTGTTGATTGATAGAATTAAATCAGGAGAATTACTACAAGAATCAATCAAAGATTCTGTTTTTGTGAGAGGAGCAACCAAAGCCAATGAAAGAAAAGAACACTATGACGAAGTCAAAACATCAGATGACAAGGTTATTATTGCCACTTATGGTGTTGCCGCTGTGGGCATTAATTTGCCTAGAATTTTTAATCTGGTCTTGATAGAGCCGGGCAAATCGTTTGTTAGAGTGATACAATCAATAGGCAGAGGCATTAGAAAAGCACAGGACAAAGATTTTGTCCAAGTATGGGATATATGTTCTACAGCAAAGTTTTCTAAAAGACATCTGACCGAGCGTAAAAAATTTTACAGAGAAGCACAGTATCCATTCACAGTCACAAAGGTTGACTATCAGTAAAGAATTAGCATATAATTAATTGTAATGCAAATATTAACACTCGAAAACACAACTTATCTTTTGAACAAGATTCCAGACAATGTAGATGAAAATATGAGATTCAGTGTGCTGGACAATACAGATTCAAACAATCCGGATTTTTTCTTTGTGCCGTTGATTTATCTTGAATCATTTTCTTCGCCATCTGTGGTATTAGAAATAGGCAACGACAAGATACAAATGCCGTTGGATTGGTATATTTTACTAGGAGATCCAGAGTGTGGCGATCTAGAAATACTGCCTTTGACATCTTTGAACGATAGATCATTTCATGCTTTCTGTTTCAATCCTATCACAGGTTCTATACCTGAATACAAAGAAGTTAGGATTGTTAACATCTATTCAGAAGTGGAATGGTTTTTTCCAAGAGTAAGAAACAATCATCTTTTAACAACACCAGTAAGCACAAAGTCAAATCCTCAGTGTGCTTTCTTTATCAAAGAAATCAACAGAAACACAGACACAGTAAATTTACATAACCTATTCCATGCTTAATTTTAACTTCAACAATAATGCTCCATTAAGAATAATTGCTGGACCTTGTCAAATCGAGTCCTATGATCATTCAATGATGATGGCAGAAACAATCAAAAATATATGTGACGATGTAGGCATCAGATGGGTTTACAAATCATCTTTTGACAAAGCCAATCGATCTTCTATTTCGTCTGCTAGAGGAGTTGGCATTCATGATGGCTTAGAGATTCTAAACAAGATAAAAAATGAATTTCAAGTACCTGTGCTAACAGATATTCATACTGAACAACAAGCAAACACAGTATCTGATGTAGTTGACGTAATTCAAATTCCTGCATTTCTTTGTAGGCAAACTGATTTGATTGTGGCAGCTGCCAAAACTGGAAAATGGATCAATGTAAAAAAAGGACAATTTCTTTCATACAACGAAGTTATCAATATAAAAAATAAATTCCCAGAAAATAAAAATTTTATGATTACAGAAAGAGGCACAACATTTGGTTATAACAATCTTGTTGTTGATATGAGAGGAGTTCATGCCATGCGAGAACATTATCCTGTGATCATGGATGGCACTCATTCCGTACAACAACCAGGAGGGATGGGACAATCATCAGGTGGTGACAGACAGTTTGTTGAACCATTGTGTAAATCAGCAGTAGCACTTGGCATAGCAGGTGTATTTTTAGAAGTACACAATGATCCAGACCATGCTCCATCAGATGGTCCTAACATGCTTGATCCTACCAGTTTTAGATCAACTGTAACTAAGTTAAAAGAGATAGATACCTGTGTTAAACAAAAACTCTAAGTACAACGACCGAAAAACATACACACTAAGCAGTGTCACAAATAAGAATTCGAAATACAGATTTAGAGACCCAGATGTAAAATATCCTAACCATCATCTTAATGTTTTAGAATGGTTACAAAATCCCAAAGTTATTCTCGATCAGTACCAAGATGTTTTTTATCAATACTTGTCAGATTATAAATCTACACCGGAAGAGGAAATATACTTTTTATCAAATGATACAAAAAATATCTTTTCCAATGCCAAAGTGGTTAAGAAAAATTCATTTATGGCCAAAGATAAAGATCTTTATATCAATCGTGGCAAAGACTCGGTGGTTTTAATTCTTGGAGACGAATGGTCAGCTGGTGACGGATTAATACAGAATGGTATAAAAATAGATCTAGCAAATGACCAAGACATTTTAGATTATAGATTACAAAACATATACGGCAGTAAGATTGCTTCTTTTTTTGACAGTGATTTATATTTGAGCACACAGGTGTATGAGCCAAATAACACTGATCTTGTTTTTAGTTTGCCTGCAATTTTAGAATTCTTGCAAGAAAAAAATTACAGAACAATCAAAGTAGTATTTCAAATGAGTTCGCCAGACCGATGTATGTTTTGGTCACAACTATGGCACAGTAAACTGATAAACAATAGGTATGGTAGATTTTATGAACCATACAACGATGACGAAGAAAGTGTAATTGGCAATTATCCCAACTCAGTTACTCCGTGGGCATATTTCTTTTGGCATCTCGGTGTTCAAAGAAAAGATATTCTTAACAATACATGGCACATAATGGATTATTGGCCGTATGGCTTTTTTTCCTATGAGGATTATTTTCGTTACTATGATTTGTGTATTTTAGAATGCTTTGATGCTTTTTGTGATCAATATACAAATATAGAACCACTGTGTTTTAAAAAAAATTCTCATTGGCGGGACAATGATATTGATTTTTCATCTGTAAAAATTATTGAAAAACCATGGTTACAAGAAATTTTAGAGTACCACGGGCATAATATAGATTTGACGCAATGTTATAACGATCAATATATAAACAACCTCAAATCTCTTTTTGTTGTCAGTCCTTTTGAAATTCTTAACACAGAAAATATGATGGCCAGAGAAAAAGGATATCTCAGAGACATGGAAAACAAAAAAAAATTAATAATCGATACCATGCATTCAATAGAAGACAACGAACATTTTTACAAAGGATGGCCACAAAAACATTGCCATAGCAAATGGGCTCAGTATATTATTGACAGGTCAAAATGGAGAATGTAAACTAAAAATATGGCCAGTAAGTTTTTAGATATCAAATCAATGATGAGAGCTGTTGATACAAGAGATAAAACTTGGTATGATCGGCTGTCTGATGAAGATAAAAAGTTATATTCGCCTTACATGACCATGAAATGGTCAGCATCAGTTGATCATAAAGATCCTGTGATACAATCTTTTTACATTGAAGAAGTCAACGAAAATGTCAATAAACACTTATGGACACTGTCAAAAAATCATAAATCACTGCTATGGAAACTCACTGCAATGTGTGGCTCTACTTTCAGTTTGTTCCACAAATGGATTTATCCAAAAAAAGCCAAGACATCAGAAAAATCTAAAATGAAAGAACTACAAGAACTTTTTCCAAATGCCAAACAACAAGACTTGAACACACTGGATGCTACTATTACAAACAAAGAATTCAAAGAACTAAAACAACAATACGGATTAGAAAAATGACTTATGTAGTAAACGACAAATGTATCATGTGTAAACACACCACATGTGTGGCAGTATGTCCTGTGGACTGTTTTTACGAAGGGCCAAACATGTTGGTGATCAATCCAGACGAATGTATCGACTGTGGTGTTTGTGAACCTGAATGTCCTGAAGAAGCAATTACTCCTGATCATTTAGACAAGGATGGTAAATGGAAAGCACTGAATCAAGAATATTCTAACATATGGCCAAACATCACAGAAGAAAAAGAGCCAATGGCTGATCACCAAAAACATTCAGGCGAAGAAGGAAAGTTTGACAAATATTTTAAAAATGGATGATTGGTTATTTTACACTGTTCCAAAAGTTTTTGTTCCTATATACGTGAGACATGTGTTCACTAATTTTGCTGTGTTGATATTTTTTGCACTCCTATTCTTTAGTCAGTTGCCCAGAGCATTTAGTTTTTTGATAATATTTTTGATGAGCGATTTTAGTTTCTATGCGGCTGTGATAAAAAAATGACCGATGTAAAATTGATATCATATTCTCAACTACCTCTAGATTCTGATCTAGAATTAACAACTGCACAAGATTTGATTTCCTACTGTGCTAGAGTGTCTAATCCTGCCAATCAAATGAACACAGAGACATCAGAACGACTAATCAAATATCTGATCACACACAAGCACTGGTCACCACTGGAAATGGTGTCTGCCTGTTTGGAAATCAACACCACCAGAGATATTGCCCATCAAATTGTAAGACATCGTTCGTTTTCATTCCAAGAGTTTTCTCAAAGGTATGCTGAACCTAAAGACATGGGCAATCAATTTGTCACAAGAGAATGTAGACTTCAAGATACTCAAAATAGACAAAATTCTATTGAAACAAACGACGTCGAATTACAAGATGAGTGGTTGGTATTACAAAACGATCTTATCAAACATGCGTCAAAAGTGTACGAGTGGGCAATCGAAAAAGGCATTGCCAAAGAGCAAGCTCGTGCTGTATTGCCAGAAGGATTGACCAAAACCAGACTGTACATGAATGGTACTCTGCGTTCGTGGGTACACTATATCGAACTGAGAGGAGCCAATGGCACTCAAAAAGAACACATGGAAATTGCTCATGCTTGTGCCAGAGTAATTGCTGAAATATTTCCGTTGGTGAACGAACTGTATTGATTTTACACTACCAATCTGTTACAATAAAAAATAACATGCCTACTTGCGACTATTGTACAAAAACATTTTCAAAACAGTCTACTCTTGATGTTCACATGTGTGAGCCTAAAAGAAGATGGTCTTTGAAAGACAACAAAGTCCATGTGCTGGCATTCGAGATCTTTAGACGATTCTACGAAATCAATTATTCAAACCAAAGACCCAAACAATTTGTAGACTTTGTAAATTCACAGTACTACAGAGCATTTGTCAAAACAGCAGAATTTATCACAGTTAATACACCAATTGAAATCGGAGCATTCATTGATTGGCTGTGTACATCCAAGATAAGAATTGATTCATGGGCCAAACAAGGCACCATAGATGCCTACATCAAACAGTTGATTAGAACAGAAGGAGTCACTCAAGCACTCAACAGAACTATTGTCACAATGGGAGAATGGGCAGAACAAGAAGGTGCTCGTTTGGAAGACTTTTTCAAATATGTAAATCTGAATCGTGTGTGTCAAATGATTGCTAATGGCAGAATATCACCGTGGGTTCTGTTGAACTGTGAAACAGGCAAAGACATGTTAACTATCATGCATGATGATCACATCAAAATCATATATGAGATCATTGATCCAGAATGGTGGAAACGAACATTTAAAAAACGCGACGAAGACACCGACTTTGTCAGAGCAACACTAAGAGAGGCAGGAATAGAATGAAAATACTTGTATGCGGTTTGCCAGGAGCCGGAAAGACACACCTAGCAGAAAGATTATCAAAGGACTTAGAATCATGTGCTTGGTATAATGCTGATGTGATCAGAGGAGCAGCCAATGACTGGGATTTTTCACCAGAGGGCAGACAACGACAATCATTGAGAATGAAAACATTTGCTGATTTCGAAGTGTCACAAGGCAGAGTAGCTGTGTGTGACTTTGTAGCACCCACACAAAAAACTCGTGACAATTTTGAACCTGATATAGTGATATGGCTAGACACTATCACTGAAGGAAGATTTGAAGACACTAATAAAATGTTTGAGGCACCTGGAGATGTTGATTATCACATCACCAAACATCTAAGCGATCAAGAAATAAAAGCAATTGCTGAAGAGATTACAATCAAGAGAATCAACCAAGGAGTACTTGATGTTTGATTCACAGAAACCAACCACACAGATGTTGGGCAGATGGCAACCGTGGCATGATGGCCACACAGAACTTTTTAAAAGAGCTCTAGCAGAAACTGGCCAAGTGTGCATCCAAGTAAGAGATGTGTTTGGTATTATAGGCGATGATGCTGGCGGTGGTCGTACCAGTGCTCAGACAGACAATCCTTTCACTCACGATGATGTTGTCAATGGCATCAAAGAAGGATTGGCAAAGGCAGGTTACACCTACAACAAAGAGTACATCATCATAAAAGTGCCAAACATTGTGGACATATCTTATGGCCGAGGAGTTGGTTATACATTTACCGAACACGATCTTGGCAAAAAAATACATGAAATATCTGCTACCAAAATAAGAGCACAAATGAGAGAAAAGGGAAGTATCAAATAAATCTATTGACTAATTTTCTTTTTGTAGTACAGTAGTTACACAACAGAAGGAAATATATGGCAAAAACAAAAAAAACTGCCAAAGGCAGATACACTCCAATACAAATACCACTTGTAGATAAAAAGATGGAGTGGAATGAAATAAAAACAATTAGACAAATTCAACGTGAAGCGATAGATAATTTTATTGCTCACAAAGGCATAGAAATCATTCCATTTGGTGTTAGCGGTAATCCAGAATCAACTCGACAGAGAGGTTGGGGCAAAAAGAAACATGGCTAATTCTAAAACTTATCGAAAACATCTTTTTAGATTTATGATCAAAGATTACTCTGAAAACAGAACAAGATTTTTTATAGAGTTATTAGGATTGGTTTTAGGTATTGGTGCTACCACAGTGATGGCCAGCACCATGCCTAATCCAAATTTATTTGTGTCATATATCATGTGGGAAATGTCTGCCTGTTGTTTGATCTACGGAGCACTGTCTAGAGGATCAGTAGGATTGACTTTGCTATACAGTTTGTACTTCACTATAGATGGCATAGGACTGTTTAGACTAATTGGTTGGTTGTAGTGTTGTCATCAATTATCAACAGTAAAAGTAAACCTTTGAAAAAGTTAACTGATGATCTTTTACCGGCCGGTTATGGTTACAACAAAAAATACAGATATCAAATAAATCTAAAAACTTATGGTGTAGGTTACAATATCATACAATGGTGTTTAAAAAACTGTTCATCTAAATGGGGTTGGTATTTTATTCCAGCTAAAGGCGATGAATATCTAGAAGACTATGAAAACCAAGATGCTGTTTTGACTTTTAAATCTCGACAAGATGCTGTATACTTTAAACTAACACATGCCTGACATAGACATAGACTTTGCTGATAGACAAAAGATACTTGACAAGATCACTCACACCAGTGCAAGCATCATCGACAACAAAGGCACAAAGACTCACAACACCGGTGTATATTTTACTGATTGTCCGAAAATTCCTAACACCTCGCAGGCATCAATTGATTATAAAGTTTTAGAAAAACTAGGCTACTTTAAATTAGATCTTCTTAACGTGAACATATACAATCAAGTGACATCAAGAGATCATCTAAAAAATCTTATCAATACACAGCCACCATGGCATAGGCTCCAAGATAAATCATTTGTTGATCAACTATTTCATCTCAACGGACATTTCGAAGTGGTGTCTACTCTCCAACCCAAAACCCTAGAGCAACTGGCTTGTTGTCTAGCAATCATTCGTCCGGCAAAAAGATACTTGCTTGGAAAAAGTTGGCAAGAAATCAACGAACAGGTGTGGCAAAAACCCACAGACGATCAATACTATTTTAAAAAAGCACATGCCACCAGTTATGCAATGGCAGTTATGATACACATGAATTTACTTGCTACTTCGGAGTAGTTGAACGGTTTTTCTTCTGATTCTTTTGTTATCACTTAAATCACTTAGTCTGGTCACAGGACCAAATAAAACTTTTGTTTCTTTTATAGAGTAAGTTCTCAAATAGGGTCTAAATTTGACAAAATCATGTCCTATGAAAATATTGATAGGAATTTTCCTATTTGATTCCCACCACCAATTGGCACCATACTCTAAGAACAATGGCTTGTATTCAGCAGGCATCAATTCATATACATAGATGCTTAAGACCTTCGAATCACAGTTTTGAATTATTCCAACTATTTCGTCTTTTACAACAGAAATCAAGGAAAGAAAAGGATAAGATGTTTGTATATCTTCTAAATCAGTTGCCATTCAAAGATAATTACCATTTGAATTAGAGAATATCAATTGATTTGGTCAATAAATATATCAAATGCCATGCAATACAACATTGGATACATACTACCTAATCAAATTGATGTGTACATTCACACAGAAGGCACTCTAAGGAGATACGAAAAAGTGTACGAAAGAACAATTAGACTGTACAAAGAAGTTGATAACACATTCACTCTAGTAGTTAGAAATCAAGATCAAAAAGCACAATTTGTTGATGGAACTACCACAGTATTACAAATTTCCGATTCAGACAACAATCTCAAAATTACAAAAGTTGGTACAATCATCGACGACGGGTCTAGTACATCAACCAAAGGACAAATCAAATTCACAATCACAGAAAGTGATATGTTAGATTTAAAGACAGGTTATTATCACGGAGCAATCAAACACACAGATACTTCTAACACCACACAAATAATTTATGCTGACACAAGATACGATGCTGGTGTGAGATTTGAAGTAATTGAAGGTCCGTTTCCAGAACTTGTTGATTCTATAGAAATCAACTCTTTTACACTTGTTGACGACGAATGGATTTCTAGCACAGTCACAGCAAACCCAAACCAAAATTCAAACTCTGCTCTCCACACTGTGGCATACTATCTCGACAATTTTTCAGGATCAATCAAAATATATGGCACACACACTGCCGGATCTTCATATGCTACCAATGTTCAACAGAGTGATTTTTATCTGATTGATACCAAATATTATATCGATCAATCAGACATACAATATGTAAACTTTAATGGAGTTCACACAGCAATTGCTTTTGTGGCACAAGCTTCAGATTCTTCTACTGTGTTAACTGGCATTAATAAGATATTGTATAGATCTTAATGTTATATCATTTACTTTTTTTACTGTTAGTCAAACATTTTATTTGTGATTTTGCCTTGCAAGGACGTTTACGTCAAACACATGACAAACACAAGTTGACATCATTGAAAGGACATCTACATGCTTTAGATCATGCTGTAGGAACCAGTTTGGTGTTTGTGTTGTTGGTTTTAGCAATGGCACTTAATTCCCATTTTATCAGTTTATGGGTAATACCTCTGTTTGGTATAATGGATTATGTTATCCATTTAATCATTGATTGGTTAAAAAATAATTTTGTGAAAGCCAACAACTGGCAACAAAGTTCTAGAGAATTTTGGATTCTCACATCAATTGACCAATGTCTTCATGCTTTGACCTATTTGGTTATTGTCATTCTCTTTGACATTTACTTTTTTTAGTTTATAATATTATTATGTTTCCGGAACTCAGACAAACACTAGAGTCACATCTGCCTCCTAAGAGAAAAAAAACTCCGTCTGGTTGGACTTCTTTTAATGCTCCGTGTTGTCATCACAACGGAGAAACTCAAGATAATAGATCAAGAGGTGGTATCATGTACATTGCTGACGGCAGTGTCCAATACCATTGTTTTAATTGTGGATTCAAAGCAAACTACACTCCTGGCAGATACCTTAGCAACCGTTTTAGAAAATTACTGACTTGGTTAAATGTATCATCTTCAGACATCGGCAAACTAAGCATGCAGGCCATGAGATTAGCTCAAGACATCACACCGGAACAAAAAATAAATCAAATTGAAGAAATTAATTTTCAGTATCAAGCACTGCCAAAAAATTCTATACCAGTAACCACACAGACTGAGTGTGTTCAATATCTAGCCACAAGAGGACTAAGTCCGGCTAATTTTAAATTCTATCACTCTGCTACAATGAACACAAGAATTATTGTGCCTATTGTTTGGCAAAACAAAAATATTGGGTTTGTCGCCAGAGGATTATCAACAGACATTAAACCAAAATATTATGCTCAAGTCCAACCTGGGTCATTGTTTAATCTTGATGCTCAGCATTGGTCTCGTAAATTTGTAATACTAGTAGAAGGAGTGTTTGATGCTATCATGTTGGACTGTGTGGCAATCTTAGGCAGTGAGATTAGCAACAAACAAAAACTACAGATTGATGCACTCAACAGAAAAGTTATCATAGTGCCTGATCGTGATCGAGCCGGAAGCAAACTAATCGATCAAGCCTGTGATTGGGGATGGTCAGTGTCAATGCCGCCATGGCATGAAGGCATCAAAGATGTCAACAATGCTGTGCTGAAATACGGCAAAGCACTGACCATGCGAGCCATCCTCAAACACACACACGACTCAAAGACAAAAATTAAATTACATGAGAAACTATGGCTAAACTAAAAACACCATTGCGATACCCAGGAGGCAAATCTCGAGCAATGAAGTTTCTTGGGGAATACTTTCCTAATTCCATACAAGGTTATGTGGAGCCATTTCTAGGAGGCGGATCTGTAGCAATATGGGTTACACAACAATATCCTAATGCTTATATCCATGTCAATGATGCCTATTATCCATTGTACTGTTTTTGGAAAACACTACAAGAAGAAGGCAAAGTAATGGCCAGCCATCTTGAAGATCTCAAAAGATCTACAGAACACTCTGAAGAGGATCAGAGAACTCTTTTCAAACAATCGCAAAAGGTCATGCATGATCCTATGTCTGATCCTTTTTCTATAGGTTGTGCTTTTTATGTGGCCAACAAATGTTCTTTTTCAGGACTAGCATCATCTTCATTTTCACAACAGGCATATCATGGCAACTTCACAATTAACTCAATTCGCAAACTGCCGGATTATCAAATGCTGATAGCAGGTTGGAACATAACCAATCTTGATTACACATACTTCATGTTTGGAGACACAGACATGGATTTT
>Ga0181590_10002864_pt1 | contig 14539 bp, 8 predicted proteins | sample 071ome_34_FD_132446 | JGI IMG/M metagenome (GOLD analysis project Ga0181590, IMG submission 132446) | Coastal salt marsh microbial communities from the Groves Creek Marsh, Skidaway Island, Georgia - 071411BT metaG (megahit assembly) | ecosystem: Environmental > Aquatic > Marine > Intertidal zone... | reverse complement strand
ACTTGGCCAAATCTTTACTACTTGAAAAGAGATGATCGGAAACCTGGAACCAGAGGAAAATGTGATGAAAGAGAAATTCCCAAGTGCTGATATGCTGGGGCAACTTGCGATTGCTCTTGGTAAGATGGACTGGAGTGCTGACGATAAACTGATTGTTAAAATTGGCGGCACTCAAATATCAGGAATTGACGTTGGTGAAAACTATAATGAGAAATGGCAGTCTCCAATTGGAACTCGTAAATACAATAAGGATGCGTTCATTGTGATTGAGAATGTCAGTCGTAGTCCTGTTGTTCATTCACAACCAAATCCTGAACTAAAGCAAGCACATCCATACGAAAAGAAATGAACGGTTTTTATTCAGTGTTTGCTCCTGGTGGTAAAAAGATTGCCGACTGCGGTTCTCTACAAGATGCCACCACTCTTGTCGCCATGAAAGGAGATGGTCATTATTACCAGTTCACTCCTTTCCCTAGTGATATTATTGATGTTTCATTTGGTAAAAAACTTCCTACTCGGGATATTGTCGTGAACATGGATGGTGGTGTTGGTGGATCTTGGGAAGTTCAACCTATCTTAGAGGAAGACAATGCCGAAGTTTTCGTACCCTAACGATCCACCAGACTCTAAATGCCCTTACTGTGGAGAGCAGGGGAAACCTTGCTCCCACGTTGATAGTTTAGCAAGGGCATACGCACGGGGAGCATGTAAAAAGAAACACAATAAATAAAATTAACAAAGTATTGCGTGCAAAATGGGACAACCATTTGAATTAGGACAGTTAGGTAATTATATTAATGTAAACGACAATGATTTAACAGTTGGTATTGGTACTTCTGTAAGTGTTACTGGAACGTTAAGTGCTACTTCATTAGTTGGCGATGGTTCTGGATTAACTGGAACTGGAATAGTAGTAAGCACTAGAAATGGTTTTGCTGGAATTAATAGTACAGGTGATGAAGTAACAAATGTAACATCACTAAGATTTGATAGTAATAGTGGTCTTGCTGTTACTTCTCTTGGACCTGGAGAAGCATTCGTAAATTTTGGAAGTTCTTTTAATCCTTATACAGTTCAGGGTCAAGATTCTTTGGATGCAACTGGTGAAGAAGAACTTGAGATCATTGCTGGTCCTGGAATTGAAATTACCACCGATGCTAATAGTACACCGAAGAGTATTACATTTACAAATAATGCAACTACTATTGAGTATGCTGATAATGTCATAGGTGGTATAGGATCAGTAACTGAATTATATTCTTCTGTTATTTCTACTCTTGCTGCTAATGGTGGAATTACAACTACAGGAGGATCTTTATTTACAAAACAACTGAGTGTTGCTGGTGTTGTAACAGCAACATCTTTTTATGGTGATGGCGCTAGTCTTTCTAATACTGGTGCAACATTAAGTGCTGGATCTGGAACTCAAAGAGTTGCTTTAACAAGTCTTACTAGTGGTGTAATGACTAGTGCAGCTACTGATTCTAATTTGACTTATGATTCTTCTACCGGTACTTTAAGTGCTACTTCATTCTCTGGTGATGGTGCTAATCTTTCTAATACTGGTGCAACATTGAGTGCTGGATCTGGAACTCAAAGAGTTGCTTTAACAAGTCTTACTAGTGGTGTAATGACTAGTGCAGCTACTGATTCTGCACTTACTTATAATTCTTCTACAGGAACTTTAAGTGCTACTGCATTCTCTGGTGATGGCGCTAGTCTTTCTAATACTGGTGCAACATTAAGTGCTGCGAGTGGTGAACAAAAAGTTGTGCTAACAAGTCTCAGTAGTGGTGTAATGACCACAGCAGCTACTGATTCTGCACTTACTTATAATCAAAATAATAATACTTTGGATGCAAGTATATCTGGAATAGCTTCGGTTACTTCAGAGTGGGTTCTTGGTGCAGATGTTGGAAACACTTATTATACGTTCACAGGACCCGGATTTGACGGAACGGAACAAAATTCAACAATATACTTAACAAGAGGTCAAAGATATAAATTTACGAATAACCTAGGCGCACATCCATTTAGAATTCAAAGCACTGTTAATGGATCTGTAGGAACACAGTACAATGATGGACTTTCAACAAATGATGTTGATAATGGAACGATCGAATGGGACGTTCAAATGGATGCTCCATCTACACTGTATTACCAATGTACTGCTCACACTGCGATGGGTGGTGTAATTTATATCGCAAATCCAACCGATACACCAACAATAACTCAACTAGCATATAGTACTACACCAAATGTTGTAGAAACAACTTCTACTTCTGCGGTGCGGGTTAATGGTAGCATCACGGTAGAGACTACTTCAAGTGCTTGGCATCGTAGAATTAATTTTAAGACTAATTATGCATCCTCATATGGTCAGAGTAGGACTAATCAGCAAACATTTACGCTATACGCCAAAGGTCCCACTAATCTTGTTTGTGGGACCTCGAATGCTGGATCAGCTTTATCTCAAGATACGTATTGGAATGGAACGTATAATACTATATTTGGTGGAAGAGGTCCGGCTGGTGCTGATGAGCCTGGATATAATCTTTCTTTGACTAGTGCTAATAATACTTTTATAGGGGCTGCTGCGGGTAAGAGTGTTTCGTATAGTAAAAATACGGCTGTTGGAGCCCGTGCTGGAAATTCTGATACTTCAACAACTGGAAATTGTATGGCTCTTGGATACAATGCTCAGTGGAACACTGGTGGAAGTAATCAAATTGTATTGGGAGATAATAATATTGCAACATTAAATTGTAATGTTCAAACTATTTCATCTCTATCCGATGTTAGGGATAAGACTAATATTGAGAATATACCTGTTGGATTGAATTATATCAATGCATTAAGACCAGTCAAATTTGATTGGGAAAGACGTGATGGATCTTATCAGGGACAAAAAGCATTTGGATTTATTGCTCAAGAATTAAATGATGTTCAAGATCAATTTGGATATAAAGAATATACCAAATTAGTATATGAACATGATCCGAATAGACTTGAAGCTTCGCCAATGAATACCTATCCAATTCTTGTAAAGGCAGTTCAAGAATTGTCGCAACAAAATCAAGAGTTGTTAAGAAGAATTGAAGAATTGGAGAATAGATTAAACGGAGGATAAATAGTCATAAGTCGCAGAAACTTATGGATCTCCTCCATTCGCCTCAAGAGTACTTGTTCAATTTACGAACAACAAGTCCTGGAGAAGCGAAACGATTATGGAGGCGAGAGGTAAGAGAAAAATGGAATCACCAATGTGCTTATTGTGGATCTGATGAAGATTTGACGTTGGATCATATTGTACCTCGTTCAAAAGGTGGTGCAGATTATACTAAGAATGTTGTATGCTGCTGCCACGAATGTAATCAAGATAAGGGACATACTCCTTGGGAAGACTGGTACTTTTCACAGGAGTTTTTTGATATGGGTAGATATGAAAAGATTAAAAACTGGATGAAACCAGACCCTCCCACAAATCTTTTTGCATATCGCTCAAGACGCAATAATGCATCTTGAGGTCCTTATAAATATTCAAAGCAGTAAATACTGTGTTCTGGTAGATACCATAATTATAAATGGCAACTCCGATTAGGATAAAACGCTCTGCGGTTCCTGGAAAGGTACCCGATCAAGGAGCATTACAATATGGCGAATTAGCCTTAAATATTAACGATGCCGAACTCTATACTGTAAGAAATAGGGCTGGTATCGGATCGGATGTTGTTAGACTAGGTGCTGGTTCAACTGTTACTAATATTCTTTATGTTACACAAGACGGAAACGACACAAATACAGGAAAAAGACTTGGAGACGCAAAAAGAACAATCGGAGCAGCAGTCACAGTCGCTGGAGAAGGAACAATTATTAAGGTTTCTGCTGGATCTTATGTAGAAAATAATCCAATTGTTGTACCAAAACAAGTTAGTATTGTTGGAGATAGTTTAAGAGAAGTATCTATAACCCCACAAAATCAGGGAGATCTTTTTTATGTTACTAATGGTAATTATATCTCAGATTTATCATTCACTGGACCTTCGAATACCGGATCTATATTTTCGTTCAATCCAAATAAAGCAGACTTTATAAATCAATCTCCATATATTAAAAATTGTACAAATTTTATTCCAGATAGTATTGGTATAAAGGTTGATGGTCTTCATGCAATTGGACCAACTAAGAGTATGGTTACAGATTCATTTACTCAATATAATTCAAATGGTATTGGTGTTTCTATAACGAATGAAGGATATGCACAGATAGTTGCTGTGTTTACTATCTGTTCTGATGTATCAGTTTATGCTGGGTCTGGTGGACAATGTGATCTAAATTCCTGTAATAGTTCTTTTGGTAATTATGGATTAGTATCTGATGGTATAAGCACAGCAAAGTATACTGGACTTTTGCAACAGTCTACTTCGGTAAATGAAGATACTTTTAAAGTACAAATTGAACAACCATCCTATACAATAACAAATATTGTTTATGATAATGTCAGTGGACTAGCTACTATAACTGTTGATGGTGGTTCTCCAAATTATACAGTTGGAATATCATACACTATGGGAGGAGCATCATTTGCTGTAAATGAATCTGGTGGAACTGTTTCGATACCTAATAATAATTCTGATAGTGTATTTGAAATTAGTTCTATTTTGGGACCAAAACAGTTTACTTCTTATTTGGGACCATCGACTTTCAGTGGTTATTCCTATCAAAGTGGTGGGGAAATTAAAAAATATTCTGTTAGACCATTTAATGGACAAATAGTTTACTTCGATCTTCCATATTATTTTGTTAATCAAATAACAATAACTAATGGTGGATCTGGATATACTTCAGCACCGACAGTTACTATATCAGATCCACCAACTGATTTTGGTATTCCGGCTGTTGCATATGCTGAGATTGAAAATGGGTCTGTTTCTAGAATTGACCTAGTTACTGGTGGTAGAGGGTATATTTCATCTCCAACAATAACAATATCAGCACCAGATTCTGGAACAACTGCAACAGCAACTTTAGATATAACTCCATCATACTATACTATTAAAAGTTCAACTCCTGTTGTTGCTGGTATAACCACTATTACTCTTACTGAACAAGTTCCTTATGGGTTTGGTTTTGGACAAAATCTAGATTTTCATGTCCAAAGTAAAATACTAGCATCATCTCATGCTTTTGAATATGTTGGTACTGGAGTTACTATTGCTAGTGCTGTTCCAAATAGAGGTGCAGTTCCAATTCAAGAAAATGAAACTGATGAAAGAAACGGTGGAATTGTTGTCTATACAAGTACCGATCAACTTGGTAGATTTAGAATTGGTGATGGTATTGTGATTGATCAAGCAACAGGAACAATTGGTGGTGATGATTATACTAGAAGTTTGTTTACAACAATGACCCCACTCATTTTAGCACTAGGAGGAGATTAAACAGATGGCTTTATCTGCAAATATATTCAAAACAATTACTCAAATAGCACCAACAAATCCTGTTGGAATTTATACTGCCCCAACAGGATATACTGGTGTTGTTTTACTCGCACAAGTAGCAAACATTGATACTAATCCTCACACAGTTTCTTTTTCGCATCAAAGAACTGTATCTGGAATAGCAGTAACAACTGAAATTGTTAAAAACTTTGCTATCGAAGGTAATGATTCTGCTGGATTATTGACTGGAAAACTTACTTTGCAGTCTGGTGATGTTCTTGTTCTATCTGCTAGCAACTCAAGCAACATTAAATTTATCGGTAGCATCTTAGAAACCTTAAACTAAAATGGCTAAATTTCTTTCTGGTAGACAGCGCAATCTCAATCTTGGTATTACTTCGTTTACCGAGAGTAAAACGGTCTTACAGACAAAGGGTAATGTTGGAATAGGAACAACTAATGCACAGCAAGATGCATTATATGTTGTTGGATCTACAAATATTACTGGTAATATTAATATTGGTGGCGGAACAACAATCTCTGGTTTTGTAGACGTTGATAATGGTATTGATGTTGCGGGTCATACTGAACTTGATAGTTTAAGAGTTTCTGGAGTATCAACTTTTCAAGATGATGTTTATTTGGGTAATGATGATAGAATTTATTTTGGTGGATCAAATGACCTTCAAATTTATAATGATGGTTTAAATTCATATATTGTCGATGCTGGAGTAGGAAATCTTTATGTTAGAGGAACTGCTTCTATTAACTTTGAAAATGCTGTTGGTATTGAAACTTATGCTAAGTTCAATGTTGATGGTGCTACAGAGTTATGGTACGATAATGTAAAGAAATTTGAAACAACTGGTGCTGGTGTAAGTATTACTGGTGGTATAGAAGCAACAGGTGTTTCTACGTTTTCAGGAAATGTTAATCTTAATGCTGATCTAGATGTAGATGGACACACTGAACTTGATGATGTTAATATATCTGGTATTGTTACTGCTACTAGTTTTGTTGGACCATTAGTTGGTAGTGTAACAGGTGATCTAACTGGTGTTGCTTCTACAGCAACTAAACTTGAGACTGCCCGCGATTTTTCTGTAAGTGGAGATGCAACCGCCCCAGCAGTATCTTTCGATGGTACGGGTAATGTTGATCTTTCACTAACTTTAGCGAACTCTGGAGTTACTACAGGAATTTATGGTTCGCAAACTGCAATTCCTATTATTACGGTTGATGCTAAAGGACGCATCACATCTGCTACTACTACTACAGTTGGTACTGCTTTAACTGTTTCTGGTGATAGTGGTTCTGAGGTCATTGACCTTTTAAGCGAAACCCTATCAATCACTGGTGGTGCTAATGTAACTACATCTGCTGCTTCTAATGGTGTTGAAGTTGCACTGGATGATAATATTTCTTTAGTTAACGTTAACGCAACTGGTGTTATTACTGCAACTTCTTTCCACACTGGTTCTGAGGGATCTTCGATCAGAATTACTTCTGATACTATATCTGGTCCCGCAACATTAAATATTGACCCAGCAGGAATTGGTGATAATACTGGATCTGTAAGAATCAAAGGTGATTTATATGTAGATGGTGAAGAGTTTATTGTAGATTCATCAAGGATTGAACTTGCAGATTTTAATGTTGGAATTGCCTCCACAGTTTCTACCAATAATCTTCTTGATGGTGCTGGTATTGGTATTGGTGATACATCTATTAGAAAAACTTTAACTTATAATCAGAGTAGTGATAGTTTAAAATCGAGTGAAAACTTTGATATTGCAGATGGAAAAGTATATAAGGTTAATGGGACAGAAGTTTTAAGTGAGATTCAATTAACGATTCCGAATTTATATTCTTCTGGTATTGGTACCATTGAAACTCTCGATACGACCACTGGTACTATTGATTACTTAACGGGTACTAATGTATCTTATAGTGGTATTGGTACTATTGAAACTCTTGATACCACAACAGGTACTATCGATTACTTAACGGGTACTAATGTATCTTATAGTGGTATTGGTACTATTGAGACTTTAGATACCACAACAGGTACTATTGATTACTTAACGGGTACTAACTTAAGTTATTCTGGTATATCAACACTTGGTTCTGTTGTAGTTGGTGGTGCAACAACAGAATTGGTTGTAAACGGTGACACTAGAATAACTGGTATTCTTACTGTTGGATCATCCAGTGTTACTATCGATGGTACGAATAATGAGATTACAGTTGGAACTGGAGTGACGATTTATGGCGATTCGATCGGAATCGGAACAATTACAATTACCGAATCAAGTATATCGGTATTAGATGATCTTACTGGTAGCACCGCAAGTTTTGCTGGTGGAGTAAATGTTTCTGGTGTGTTAACCGCAACCAGATTTGATGGCGATCTTAATGCACTTGGTAAGACTTACTATGTTGCAACCACTGGTAGCGATTCAAACTCTGGTAACAATATTAACGAACCATATCTCACCATTGCACAGGCACTGAGTGTTGCTACGAATGGTGATGTAATTAATGTTTCTGCTGGTGTTTATGAAGAAACTTGCCCACTGACTGTTCCTAGAGGTGTAACAGTTAAGGGTGCTGGATTGAGAGCAACCAGCATCAGACCAACAACTGCTACACAACAAGAAAACGTTTTCTTACTGAATGATATTTCAACTCTTGAAGACTTTTCAATTAGAGGATCTTACTTCGATTCTACTGCTGATACTGGTTATGCATTCTCTTATGCAACTGGTATTGCTATCACAACTAGATCACCTTATATTCAGAGAGTAACGGTTCTCAACACTGGATCCACAGTTACTGCTGATGATCCATATGGTTATGATACTGCCGATTCACCACCAACCAGTTACATTGCTGGTGCTGGTGCTAAGGTTGATGGTTCTCTTGTTGCTTCTAATTCTTTGGAAGCAGGTATGCTCTTTAATGAGGTAACCTTCTTCACACCAAATAACAAAGGTATTGTTCTTACTAACGGTGCTCGTGCTGAGTACCTCAACTGCTTCCACTACTTTGCTTCTCAGGCAATTGTTGGTTTAGCTGGAACGGTTGGTATTGCTGGAACCGCTGATGCTAGACTTAAGTTTACTAATCCTAGTGTTACTCCATCAGTTAATGATGTTGTTAAGTTGCGCGAAGGTGGAACTGTAGTTGCTGTTGGTACGATTACAGAATATAATGACCCTTATGCTAAGATTGATGGACTAGGTTTTGGTAAGTTTGTTGTTGCTGGTGCTGGAACCACCCAAGATTTAAACTTCTATCAATCTGATGGGACAACACATACTGGTATAGCGAGTGCTATTGCTTTGGCTGACTATACTATGTTTGGTGCAGAAATGCGCTCGGTTGGTTGTGCCGTTGAATATGGATCTCAAGGTGTAGTTGCTGATGGTAATGGTGTTAAGTTAAGACTATTTGCAACAAACTTTAATCATGTTGGGTCTGGTAAAGACATGACCAATGACTCAACTTTAACTGTTCAGGCAAATGAAGTAATTGAATTAAATGATGGTCAAGTATCATATGTAAGTATTGATCAGTCTGGTGATTTTAGAGTTGGTGATGCATTTGTTGTAAGTCAAGAAACTGGAAATGTTTCTTTTGCGGCAACTACTTACAATTTAGAAACAACTGGTGAATTAACAGTTACTGATGGTGGATCTAATCAATCTGTTATAACACCAACAAGTTTGACTGTTGGCAATATTCAAATTGCTGCTAATACATTATCTTCTACATCTGGTGATATTAATATTGATCCTGCTGGATCGAATGAGACTAATGTTAGTGGTAATTTAAATGTTACTGGTATAATAACTGCTACTGGAGATATAAATACCTCTACAGATGTAAAAATCAATGGAGTTAGTGTACTCACAAGTGCAAGTGATGAAGCAATCGCCCTCGCAATCGCATTAGGTTAATAATCTATGGCTAACGCATTTAAAAGTTATACAAAGGCATCAGTTGGAGTAACAACAACTGATGTCTATACTGTTCCTGGAGCAACAACAGCTACTGTAATTGGATTTGCATTGGCGAATAGAACTGGAAGTGGTACAGTGTATGCTAACGTTCTTGTTGATAAGTCAGAGGTTAGTGCTGATGATATATATTTAATAAGAAATGCTGCTTTATATGATGGGTCTGGATTTGAGTTTAATGCTGGAAACAAAATATGTTTAGAAACAGGAGATAAAATACAAGTATCAGCAGACACTGCGGATAGTGTAGATATTATAGTTAGTGTTCTAGAGCAAACCTGAGGTTAAACAATAATGGGATATAACGGTAAGAAACCAATAAGATTAGAAGTTGAAGTATATGATTCTAGGGGTAATGTTGGATCTGCTAATTCTATATTAGTATCTACGGGTGCCGGAGTTAGTTGGACCGAACCCTTTGCTGCTGGAATTCAAGGTCTACAGGGAACTCAAGGAACCCAAGGAACCCAAGGTACTCAAGGTGTCCAAGGGACACAAGGGACACAAGGAACTCAAGGAACTCAAGGAGTTCAGGGTGATTTTGGTCCTGTAGCAGGATCTGCAAATCAAGTTGTTTATAAAGATAGTTCAAATGAACCTGCAGGATCAGTAAATCTTACTTTTGATGGGTCTACTTTAACTACTTCTGATCTGGTTGTATCCGGAAATGTATCTATTGGTGGGACATTAACTTACGAAGATGTAACCAATATTGATGCTATTGGGTTAGTAACAGCTAGGAGTGGAGTTAGGATCACTACTGGAGGACTGAATGTTTCTTCTGGGATAGCGACCTTTGGATCTAATGTTGAACTTGAAGCTGGAATTGTTGATTTATATGGAAATGTAGGTACTGCTAATTCTATATTAGTATCTACGGGATCTGGAGTAGTTTGGGAAGCTCCATATGCAGCTGGTCTACAGGGCACTCAAGGACTTCAAGGTCTTCAGGGTGTTCAAGGAGAAACTGGTACTCAAGGACTAGATGGTACACAAGGAACCCAAGGTCTCCAAGGATCACAAGGAACTCAAGGTCTTCAGGGAATTCAAGGAGAAACTGGTACTCAAGGTGCTGATGGTACACAAGGAACCCAAGGTCTCCAAGGATCACAAGGAACTCAAGGTCTTCAAGGTCTTCAAGGACCACAAGGAACTCAAGGTCTTCAAGGTCTTCAGGGAATTCAGGGAGAAACTGGATCTCAAGGTTTACAAGGTCTCCAAGGTCTTCAGGGAATTCAAGGAGAAACTGGATCTCAAGGTCTAGATGGTACACAAGGAACTCAAGGATTAATTGGTAGCTTTGGTGGGGCTACTTTTGATTATACATTTACAACATCTACTTCTGGTGATCCTGGTCAGGGTAATTTAGGTTTTAATAATGCTAATGTATCTCTAGCTACTGCTCTTCTCATTGATGATATTGATGGCACACCTGTAGATATACAAACATATCTTAGAACTATTGATGACTCTAGTTCTACACTTAAGGGTCATTTTAAAATTTCTAATAAATTAGATCCAACTGATTTTGCTTTTTTCACAATATCTTCGGTAACAGAGCAAACTGGATATTTTGAAGTTAGTTGTGCTTATGTATCTGGACCATCAACCTCTTTTAGTAATGGTGAAGATGTAATTGTAACTTTCGCCAGAACCGGAGACAAAGGAGATACTGGATTACAGGGAATAACTGGTACCCAGGGTTTAGATGGTACTCAAGGACTAGATGGTACACAAGGAACTCAAGGTCTACAAGGACCACAAGGAACTCAAGGTCTTCAGGGTGTTCAAGGACTAGATGGTACTCAAGGTGCTGATGGTACACAAGGAACCCAAGGTCTCCAAGGATCACAAGGAACTCAAGGTCTTCAGGGTATTCAAGGTACTCAAGGAATTCAAGGTCTTAAAGGAGATCAAGGAGACACTGGTACTCAGGGTCTAGATGGTATTCAAGGCGCTGATGGTACTCAAGGAATTCAAGGTCTTAAAGGAGATCAAGGAGACACTGGTACTCAGGGTCTAGATGGTATTCAAGGCGCTGATGGTACTCAAGGTCTTAAAGGGGATCAAGGAGACACTGGTACTCAAGGTGCCGATGGTATTCAAGGACTAGATGGTATTCAAGGCGCTGATGGTACTCAAGGTCTTAAAGGGGATCAAGGAGACACTGGTATTCAAGGTGCCGATGGTATTCAAGGACTAGATGGTATTCAAGGTGCCGATGGTCTTGGTTTACAAGGTCTTCAGGGTGTTCAAGGTCTTAAAGGGGATCAAGGAGACACTGGTATTCAAGGTGCCGATGGTCTTGGTTTACAAGGTCTTCAGGGTGTTCAAGGTCTTAAAGGGGATCAAGGAGACACTGGTACTCAAGGTGTCGATGGTCTTGGTTTACAAGGTCTAGATGGTACTCAAGGTGCTGATGGTGCTCAAGGTGCTGATGGTATTCAAGGTGCTGATGGTGCTCAAGGAATTCAGGGCACTCAAGGTATTCAAGGATCAAATACAATTGGTATCTCTACAGAAGGGGCTTTTATTGGTAATGCATCCCAAGTTGTATTAAAAGGTGCTGGAGTTTCTACAGTTAGTATTTCTGGGGATACTGTTACTGCTTTCTTTGAAGGTGGTGGAGGAGGATCTCCATTAACAGTAGAAGAGAGAGAGGGAATTGGTGGTAGCACAACAACTACTATTGCAAGTGTAACTAAGATCACTTTTGACGCTAATAGTGGATTTAATGTAACTGATGAGGGGTCTGGAGAAGTCTTTGTTGATTTGGGATCAACATTCAACCCATGGCAGTTGGATTCTACTGGAACTGGTAGTTTCTCTGGAGATACTTTAGCGGCAAGTGGTGAAGAACCAATTCAATTTATCGCTGGAAATAATATATCAATTTCTGGTAATAATAGTTCGACTCCAAAATCAATAACTTTTAGTGCATCAGTAAGTCAAGGTACTGATGGTGCTCAAGGTGCTGATGGTTCTGATGGTTCTCAAGGTACTACTGGTGCTCAAGGCATCATTGGACCTCAAGGTCTTGATGGTACTCAAGGTGCTGATGGTACTCAGGGAACGACCGGAAGTTTTGGTGGAGCTACTTTTGATTATACCTTTAGTACGAGTACTTCAATTTCTGATCCTGGCGCGGGTAATTTGAGATTTAATAATTCAACTTTATCTGCAGCTACAGTTCTTATAATTGATGATACTAATGATAATAGTTTAAATCTTGATAATTATTTGCAAACAATTGATGATTCTACTTCAACAATTAAGGGTCACTTTAGAGTATCAAATAAGTCAAATACACTTAATTTTGTTTTATATACAATTAGCGGGTTAACAGATCAAGGCGGATATTATACTGTTAACTGTAGTTATGTTTCTGGAAGTGTATCTACCTTCAATGATACTGATATTCTTATAACTTTTGCGAGAACTGGTGATAAAGGAGATATTGGTTTTCAAGGTATCCAAGGTACTACAGGTACTCAAGGAGCATTTGGTACTCAAGGATTTAGAGGATTCCAGGGAATAACTGGTCCTCAAGGTACTCAAGGTACTCAAGGTGTTCAAGGTGTTCAAGGTGGTAAAGGAAGTATTGGAATTCTATTTGATTATGATACGAGTACTACTAGTAATACTAAACCAACAAATGGGCACTTTAAACTGACCTCGAGTTCTGTTGTTGCTGTTAACGCTTACTTATCTCTTATATTCGATGGGACTGATGCAAATGGTAATACTGCAGCAACACCTGGAATTTATAATACTCAAATAGCTTTATCTCATTCACTTGGCACAGATTACTTTTTAGTCGTTGGAACTAACCTCTTTAGCGGTCCTAGCTGGGTTAGATACTTCGTGCGTTATCTTGGTGGATATCATGCCGATAATTCTGAATCTACCTGGCAATTCTCAGATCCTGTTGGTCGTGTATATGTAGAAGGTACTCAAGGTGTTCAGGGAACTCAAGGATTAACCGGATATCAAGGTGTTCAAGGTCTTGATGGTGCATATGCATCTATAGGCCTTCAAGGTCCTGATGGTTCTCAAGGTAATGATGGTTCTCAAGGAACCACTGGTGCTCAAGGCATCATTGGCTCTCAGGGTTTAGACGGCACTCAAGGGACACAAGGTATTCAAGGTTATGGTTGGCAGGGTACTCAAGGAATTTCTATTCAAGGTTCTGCTGGTACATCTCAAGGTACTCAAGGAGTTCAAGGTCCATTTGGTACCCCATTTGGTATTTCCTGGCAGTACAATAGTTCAACAGCTTCTGCTGCTCCCGGACAAGGTTATATTAAGTTTGATACTGCATTCCCAGGAACTGTAACTCAATGTAGAATATCTTCTTATAGTTATAGCGGTACTAAGTATGATGATCTTGTTTACAGTATGAGATTATATGGTACAGGTCTCAACTATGGATATATGACGATCGTTAATGATATTGGTGAACAAAGTATTTTTAATATTCAGAGTGCACCCGTGTACTCTTCTGCTGGTACAAATGATGAATATCTTGTATTTACTGTTGATTTTGTTGACGGTGTTAATTTCCCATCAAACGGAGATTTAGTTTTTATAACATTTATTGGGCATGGTCGTCAAGGCGTTCAAGGTCGTGAAGGTCTTCAAGGTTTTGATGGTGTAGGTTTTCAAGGTCTTCAAGGTATTGATGGTGCCTATGCATCTATAGGTCTTCAAGGTATTCAAGGTATTCAAGGCGCTGATGGTACTCAAGGTAATGATGGTCTTGGTTTCCAAGGTATTACCGGAACTCAAGGTCTTGATGGTATTCAAGGCGCTGATGGTACTCAAGGATCTGATGGTCTTGGTTTCCAAGGTATTACCGGAACTCAAGGTCTTGATGGTGTACAAGGTCTTGATGGTCTTCAGGGTTCTGATGGTCTTGGTTTCCAAGGTCTAGATGGTACCCAAGGACTAGATGGTACTCAAGGTTTTGATGGTGTAGGTTTTCAAGGTCTTCAAGGTATTGATGGTGCCTTTGCTAGCATAGGTCTTCAGGGATATCAAGGTGTTCAAGGTCCACCTGGCCAGGGTGCTGATGGT
>Ga0181590_10002861_pt1 | contig 14547 bp, 13 predicted proteins | sample 071ome_34_FD_132446 | JGI IMG/M metagenome (GOLD analysis project Ga0181590, IMG submission 132446) | Coastal salt marsh microbial communities from the Groves Creek Marsh, Skidaway Island, Georgia - 071411BT metaG (megahit assembly) | ecosystem: Environmental > Aquatic > Marine > Intertidal... | reverse complement strand
GACAAGTATCCACTAACAAGTAAACTTGTAATAGAGTACAACGCTATGAAAAACGATAATGATAATAACTCTGGAAATAAAATCCATGATTTTATTTATTATAGAAATGCTATATTGATAGCTTACACTCTTGAAGCTGGTGTTAAAGAAGATTTTAATCTACAACTTTCAAATATTAGAACTAGAATGACTGTAATAAAGGACTTAGTTTCATCTTACCCAGAATTAAAAAATAATCTACAAACTTTAATTGATGATCTTCCAGCTGTAGTTGATGCTTCAGACAATTCAACTGGTGATATTAAAGACGATGATAACGCTGCATCTGATTGGCACTGGGATGATTTGTTAACAACAAACATAGAATCAAACCTTAACTTTTCAAGTGAAACTACTCAAAAGAAAGTAGCAGGATTTATTCAAACTTTATCAGAAATTCATACACAAATTGAAAATGCTAGATTCACTGTACCGGTGATTGATGTAAATGTAGTTGAAGGTTCAGCACCACTTGTTGTGACTTTTGATGCCAGTGGAAGTTATGATCCAAGTAATAGATCGGTGTTAGCAGACATGGAAGATGGTGATTCTTTTGGTGATGGAGGCCTTGGAAATGTGGCTGAAGACAATCAAAATAGATTACTTTGGGATATTGACGGAGATGGTAAGTTTGAAGCAAAAGGTGGTCAAGATTCAGTAAATGACTCTGATAATTCAAATTTTACAAATAAAGATATCATTGAAGGTATAGGAAATTTAAATAAAAATATTGAATGTCAGAACTATGAACAAGAAACAACTTCTGTAACTTGTACTTTTAAAACTCCTGGTTCTTTTAGAGTAGGTTTACTTTTAAGATCTTTAAGTCAAACTACGGATGGAAATAGAGATAAGATTATGGAAAATATTTTTCCTGGGATTGCTTATCAAACAATTAGAGTAAAACCTCCGACTTCACGGATTAATTTATTAGCAAGTACGGGTGATAGCGTTGAACTAGATGGTGAAAGCTTGGAAAATTTAGATATATTAGGAGACAGTGTGGTTAGATGGCACGACAACAATGGAATCTTAGCCATTGATAGAAGTGAAGTTAAATTTGCTTTAAATGAGGCTCAAAGTGGAATAACATTTGACGCTTCAAATTCACAACCTAAAGAGAACCTAAAAAGATATTCTTGGAGGTTTTCAGATAGGGCCGGGGCTATAACAGGTGGTAACACTCAAGCTTCTGAACTTGAAGATGGCTCTTCGGTTGATCAGCAAGATTTAGTGGGGCCGAAAATTACGCGGAATTTTGACAAAAGAGGTAGAGTGCAAGTGCAACTTGAAGTTGAAGATAATAATGGAAACTTAGATAGAAAAATGTTTGATGTTGTGGTTGGAAGCTTGGTTGCAAGATTAAGAACCAATAAAACTTCTGGATTTATTGGTGAAGAGTTTACCTTAAGTGCAGAAGACTCAAGATCTGACTTTGGATCAATACAATATACATGGAAAAATGATGGAGCTGAGCTGAATTGTGAAGATGAACAAAATGAGGGTTTTGAATGTGAATTAAATGAAGATGGAGACGTTTTAAGGTTTAGAGCTTTAAAACCTGAAGATTTTAATATTTCGGTGGAAGCTGCATCGGGTGGTGAAACTGAATCGGCTTCGGTGAATTTGGATGTGAATCCAAGGCCTCTAGAACCTTTAATTGTGATTGATCAAAATAGTTTGTTTGATCCGGCTAAATTTACTTTAAATGCAAGTTTGACTTCGGATCCAGATGAGGAAATTGATAACTTCAATCCAGCTGGAATCTATGAAATCAAATATGAATGGAAAGTTTTAAATGGAATTGAAAATACTGATTTTGAACCATTACCTGATGCTGATCAAGAAGAAACAGAAATAACTTTCTTAAAACCAGGAACTTACAGAATTGGGTTAAAGGCTAGTAAAGTTTCTACTGATAATAATGAAGTTTTGGTTAGTAGTACTGCAGAAAGCTCGTTGCTGGTAAGTGGTGTTATGAACTTAGTATTAGATAACCCTGGAGCTGGAACGCTAGAAGCTAATGTTGAAACTGGTTTACTTGAAAGTGGTGAAGTGGTTGTGACTGTGACTTCAAGAGCTGCAAATAGAGTTACTTTAGACTTTGGAGATGGAACTCGTGAATCATTAAACAGAGATAGAGATAGAAATGCTGCAGATCAAAATGTGTTTGAATTTAGACATACTTATGCGCTAGCTGGGTCGTATAAATTAGGGGTTTTTGCAGAGAGTGAAACTGAATCAAAAGCTTTAAGTAGTACAATTATTATTAGTGGTGGTGACACTCCAACTGCGGTAATTGCTGCGACTGTGGGTGGAAACACTTTCTTAAGTGGAGCTAATGATCTGCCTGATGTGTTTAGAAAAACTAGAATTGAATTTGATGCTTCGAAATCTTTGAATTTAGATGGGACAAATAAAGGTCTTAAATATTCATGGGATTTAGGAGATGGAACTACTAGAACTCAAAAGAAATTTATTTATAACTATAAAGATTATCCGCCTCTTGGGGAACCTGGATTTGATGTTACTTTGACTGTAACAGATGCAAAAGATCCGGAAGTTACAAATACTGCAAATTTATTTGTTCCACTTTCAAAAGCTAAACCTTCAATTGAAAATATTTCAGCTGAAAGCATTAATGGTCCAATTACACCTTTTGATGTAAGAGTTAAAGCTGTGGGGCCATATGATGCTGATGGTAGAATTGAAACTTTTAGATACTACTACTTCCCTCTTGATGATCCGGATGAACAATTAGGTGTAAAAGTTTCTAAATCGGCTTCTGAAGTTCTAAGAATAGGAACCAGAGGTGACGAAGGAGAAGAAGTTGACTATGGAATTTGTATTGATGTAATTGACAACGAAGGAATCGAAAGAAAATGTGAAGTTATGTTCTTAGAAGGAACTCCGGCTGTGATTAGGGCAGTTAACGGAGAAAACAAATTACCTTCTTCTAAATTTAGAGCAGATAAAACTTCGGTGAAAATTGGAGAAAGTGTGACTTTCTTTGACCAATCTTTTGATCCAGATGGAACTATTGTTGAAAGAAGATACGATATTTTAGGAGATGGAAGTTTTGCAAACGATGAAGTATTTGTTTCTAGAGCTTCTGTAATTAATTACGATACTATTTCTCCTAGAAAAGGATTTAGAGTTGTGCAACAAGTTGTGGATGACAAAGGTGGAGTAGCTGTTAGTAATCCGATCTTTATATATGTAGAGTCAAATTTTGAACCACCTGAAGCTGCCTTTGTGGTTGAAGTAGATGGAATGGATATCTCTATCCAAAATAATTCTCAAGCGGATGCAAATGCAAACATTGCAAGTTATGCATGGGATTTTGATATTAAAACAGATTCAGATGGAAATGATGTTGCAGATGACGACTTGGATTCTTCTGAAAACGAACCAAACTTTACTTATACAAGAAGCGGTCAAAAAACTATTAAACTAACTGTTACTGATAACGAAGGGAACGTTGATACTGCTACTGAAACTATTGAAATAGGAGGAAAACTGGCTCTTCCAAGAGCAGCCTTTAATTTCTCAAGAGATAAATTAAAAGTTGTTACAAAAAATAACTCAGAAGCTGACTTTATTAACGGTGGTGAGATTGTGAAATATGAATGGGATTTTGATATTGCTACCGACTCTAAAGGTGGGAAAAATCCAGCTAACAATGTAGATTCAACAAGTAAGAATCCTATTATAAATTACGACAAAGCAGGAACTTATACAGTTGCCTTAACTGTGGAAGACAATGAAGGTAATCGAGATAGAATTGAAAAAGCAATCGCAGTTCAAGAAGAAAAAACTGCTAAACCTCAAGCTGCATTTACTTATGAAGTTTTAGAAGATAAAACTGTTAAATTTACCAGCAATGCAAAAGTTGCAGAGGGGTCAAATTTAACAATTAGAGAAATTTATTGGGATTTTAATATAAATCCAAATGATCCAAATGCTGACTTTGATGGAAATGGATCTAGTGCAGATGACAAACAAGAAATTGGAAACAACTCCCCTTCTTTTACCTATGATAGTTATGGAGTTAAAAGAGTTTCATTGACTGTTACAGATTCAGCTTTAAATACTGACACAGTGGAAAGAGTGATTGAAGTACCTTTTCCTCAAGCCGAAACTCCAACTCAACAAGCTATAAATGATTTAAGTAATACTGGGCAAGCCCCAAGTAACGCAACGAATGTTCCAACCAATCAACAAGTATTCACTAATCCTGGAACTCTAAGTCCTGGTGCTGGTGGACTTTCGGCTGACAACAATAGAATCTTTGAGAAAACTCCAGAACAAATTGCAATCGAAAGAGAACTTGGAATAAATCAAGACTCACAAGTAGATTCAGGAATTGATGAGGGTGGGAGTTTAGGTTCTGAAATTTTGGCAGACTTTAATCCAAATAAATTTATTATCACGGAACCTGCCTATAATGAGTTTACAGATAAATTGACTTCGACTGAAAACTCACAAGTTGTGACTTTTAAATTTGATCATTTGCCAAACGATATTGTTGAAATTCAAGTTGACTCGAATGTTTATGTTGACTCTAGTAACGATGGAATTTTTAATAACGATATAGACTTTAGAACTACTACAAAACAAGATTTTACAACTACATATACTTCGACTTCAAACGATATTAGAGCTAGAGTTACTTTGATTGATAACACTGGTGTGAAGTATTACGACTCAATTGATATTGAGTTTAGAGGCTTAGATTTTTCGGCATCTTTAAACTTAGATTCTGATAATACAATGCATACTGCCTCGGTTGCTGTTTTTCTAACTGGAGCTTCGGCATTATTTGTTCGTTTAATTAGACTTTTTTAGTTTTTAATCGAAGTTTAATTTTGCTATAATTTGCTTGTAATAATATTTACTTTATGAATGAGAAAGATAACTTTAAAGAATTTAATGAGAGTAACGAAATTCACAACGATTTTGAAGATTTTGATGAAATTTTAATAGATAATAATTTTTCAGAAAATCAAGATAAGAAAGAGACAAAAAAAACTAAAAAGAAAAATGCCAATAAAGGCTTAACCCTAATGATGATTTCGATCGCTGGGGTTTTAGTTTTATCTTTTGTATTAACTGGACTTTTATTTGGACTTTCTTCAGGCGAAGAAAATGCAATCTTAGCTTCTGTTGGAATTACAGCTTTAAATGCTGTTAGTTTTCTGAAATTAAGTTTAACTTTAGTATTTGGACTTTCTAGTTTGGTTGGACTTTTATTCTTTTTAATCAATTTATTTTCTTATACACAAATTGATTATTTGGATGTAGAAGAAAGAAAACTAAAATTTAAAAATGTAATATTTGGTGGTGTTACCTTTTTTGTGTCTGTTATTTTAGCTTTACTAATTGCTGTTTTTTGGAATACTAGTCCAAAAGAAGAAGTTAAAATTGAATATATTGGAACTAATTTAGAATCTACCTTAAACTTAACAGCGCCAATTGAAATTGAATTTTCTGCTAGAAACCTTCCGATTGACACTTCTAAAGCTCAAATTGTTTCATATAATTGGAACTTTGGAGATGGAGACTCAGGAACCGGACAAACAATTTTTAAAACCTATAAAGACAAACCAGCAAATGGAGTTTATGAAGTTAAACTTGGAGTAAGCTATTTTGAAGTAGCTGATAAATCTCAAGAAATTAAAACTCTAGAATTCACAAGATTAGTTGGAATTGACAATGTTGAAGTTACAGCTGATTTTGAAATGGAACCAAAAACAGGATTTGCTCCTTTGTTAGTAGAGTTTGATGCTTCAAGCTCTGTGGATCCTGATGGTTCGATTATTTTATACGAATGGGATTTTAACGGTGACTCAGTAGTTGATAGTGAAGGAGTTAAAGGTGAATTTACTTATGAAAATGTTGGTTTGTTTAAGCCTACTTTAATTGTAACTGACAATAATGGAAGAAGTTCAAAAGTTTCCAAAGAATTAATTGTAAAAACTGATGAGGTATTCACTCCTAGAATCAAAGTAAGTCCTAGCGATGATGTTTTGACTCCTAATAGAAGCTATCAATTTGATGCGTCGGATTCTTTGAGCTTAGAAGGAGAAATTACAAATTATAAATGGAATTTTGGAGACGGAAAAGAAAGAGTTGGAAGAAAAGTTTCTTATAGCTTTGAAAACGAAGGAATTTATGAAGTTACTTTAGAACTTTTGGATGATGCTGGAAATAAAACGCAATATTTTGAAAACTTTACAGTATCAAGCTCTCCTTCTGGGTTATTTCCAAAAATCACTGCTATTCCAGCAATTGAAAATGAAAAATTAGAAGGACAAATTCCTTTTAAAATTCAATTAGATGCTGGAGCTTCATCGGGAGCTAAAATTGTTGAATATTCTTGGGACTTTGAAAATGACTCAGTTTTGGATGCTTCTGGTCAATTAGTTGAACATGTTTATACTGTTCCGGGTGTATATGATTTAAAACTTACAATTACTTCAGCAACTGGAAAAACTGCTAGCAAAATAATTGAAGTAGAAGTTTTTGACTCGGATTTAAGACCTGAAGTAAGTGCAAACCCTAGCCTTGGGAATGTGCCTTTAGAGGTAACATTTGATGCATCTGCAACTAAAGCACCAGTGGGTGCAAACATTGTGCAATTTAGATGGAATTTTGACGATGGAACTCCTGTTTTAAGAGCTGGATCTACAGTGACTCACCTATTTACGAGAACTGGAGAATTTAATGTAGAGGTTACTGCTGTAACTGACGAAAATGAAATTGCCTCTAAAAATATCTTAGTGTTTGTTAATGAAATTCCACTAAAAGCTTGCTTTAAATCTTCTAGAATAGAAGGTCCTGCACCTTTAACTGTATTATTTAATCCTAATTGTACTAGCGGGAATGTAGCTAGATTTGAATGGGATTTTGCAGGTCTTGGAGACTCTGAAGACAGAAAACCAAACTTTACCTTTGAAGAAGCTGGAGAATTTGAAGTAATTTTGAAAGCTTTTGACCCTGATAATAATTTATCAACCTTTAAAGAAACTATTAAAGTAAACTAACCCTAAAAAAAATGATGAAACAAATAATGGCCGTTCTTGTTATTGTTGGACTTGTAAGTATGATGATTTTACCTGCATTCTTACTGGGATCTTAATTCTATACAACATTTATAAATTGGCACAATTTTAAGACTTAAAAAATTTAGCTATAATTTAGTTAATATAATTGAATATTGTGCCTATTAATTTAATGGATAACTCAAAGTCAAAATCTGAAAATAATTCTACGTCTGGTGAAAACCAGGTAGTAAGTAACAGAAAAGTTTCTGAAATCAAATTATCAGATCCAAAAAGTTCTGAGATTGGTTTTATGGAAGATTTTAAATTGTTTTTATCAGAGAATTCTAACCTTGTAATTGGTGTTAGTATTGGAACTTTGATTTTGGTTTTTGGAGTATTATTTGCTCTAACTTCTAATCAATCTATTGAAAATCAAAATAAGCTTTCTGAAATTGCTTCTAGTGCAACTGGAGCTTTAATTGTGGATCAAGCAAACGATGACCCAAGTGAAAGTCCCCCAACCTTGGTTGCAAAAACCAATACGCCAAATGACACATCTCAAACTGGAGCTGAAGACCAGGATGATGATAGTGTTTCTTCTTCTAATCCAAGAGTTAATTTGCCGTTAAGTATTGGAAATGTTCAAGATTCTACGCCAAGTTCAAATACCGTTAACGTGAATGATATTTCAAGTGGAAACTTGTCGAATCAACCTTTAACAAATCAGGCTCCATCAAATCAGAGCCCATTTGCAGGTGGTTCTTCGTTTTTAGGTGCTAATACCCAAGGGGTAAACCCCGGAGGACTTCAAAATTTATCTGCGAATGTGCCTAGTGCCCAGGCTACAAATGCGACTTCACTTGGAGCAAACCCAAATGTTAATAGAACTGGAGGGTTTTTATCTAACACTCAATCCCAAGTTTTACAATCTAGAAATGTTCAAGGAAATACAGGTCCTGCTGTTTATTATACTTTAGCCTTTAGCTTTTTAGCTTCATTTTTATATAGATTACGAAAAAAGAAGACTGATTAGTCCTCTTTTTTGTTTGATTTTTTAGCTTCTTTGACTTCTTCTTTAAGTTCTTTTTTTAAGTCGTCGAATTCTTCTTTAAGTTCTTTTTTTAAGTCTTTAAAGAAACTTTTAGCCTTATCTAGCCATTTTTCTTTTTTGATTTTAGACTTAATGTTTTTTCTGATATTTTCACCTTTATCTGGAGAGAATAAAACACCCACAGTTGCACCTGTGATTACTCCGAGAATCAGGGAAATTAATCCTTTTTTCTTCATAATTTTGTTGTTATTTATTTCATTATACAGTAGATTGAATTTAATAAAAACATATTTTTCAAATTGAATTGACTTTTACTTTGAATATATGTAGTCTTTTGTTACTAATAATGAAAAAATATGCCAATTATTAAATCTGCTAAAAAGAGAGTTAAACAAGCTTTAAAAAGAAAGCTTAACAACAATCGATTTAAAAGAAGATTACACGATTTACAAAAATCTTTTTATGATGCTATCAAAGCCAATGATATGAAAAAGGCTGAAGGTGAACTTTCAGGTGTTTATAAAATCATTGATACTTGTGCTAAGAAAAACATCTTACCTAACAATAGAGCTAACAGAATGAAATCAAAAGCTCAAAAATCAGTAAGCCCTAAAGCTAAATAATTTATGACTCAAGACAACAAATGTAAAGTTGTTTTTCGTAAAGATGGTGAAAAAATTCAACTTGACGACATAGATACAGGAAAAACTTTACTTGAAATTGCAAACGAAAACGATGTTCAAATCGACCAAGCCTGCGGTGGGAACGGAGTTTGCACAACTTGTATGGTAAAAGTGAAATCTGGAACTGAAAACCTAAATGAAATGACTGAAAAAGAAGAAATGATGGGACTAGACCCAGAACAACCAGAAATTAGACTTGGTTGCCAATGCAAAGTAAACGGTGGATGCTGTGATGCGGAAATTGCATTCTAAATAAATATTAGAAAACTCTTCAGAAATTGGAGAGTTTTTTTATTTCTAATTTTTAAATTTCTTCTTTGCTGGTTTTACACTTCTTAATTTGACCTTAATCACTCTTTTAACATTAGGTCCTGTATCTATATCCCCTAGATCAACTGTTTGGGTATTTTGCTGATAATCGTGACTAACTAAATGATCTACATTTGACTTTGGATCTTCAATCAATTCAGTTGGTTCTTTGTCATTTAGTTCTTGAATGATTTGAGCTGAATTATTATTTAAAACTGGTTCTAGTTCTTTTGAAATGATTGTTTTTACGTTTTCAAGAGTTTGGCTAGGCTTTTGAGCTTCGGTATTTGAAGGGATTAAATTGTCATCAGCTGAGGCTGAGTTAACTCCTAAGGAAAGGCTTAAAACTGAACTTATTAATACTTTTGATTTCATTATAATGAATTATTTTGACTTATGTTACATTGTTTTCTGTTTTTTGTCAACTATAGTTGATTTCAAATTTTTAATATTAATAAAAAAACTTCTCTAATGTGAAAAGTTTTTAAATCTAGATTATAATTGTATCGAAATTATTTTAAATTTGATTAATATTATCTTTGAGTAAAGGTTTTAAAATTCTATCAAAAGACTCCTGGATACTAGAAATAGCTCTAATTGCTTTTACTGAAGATTGAGTTTTACTTGTTGATTCGGAGTTAGATTGAACTTCTTGTGTATTTCCATTTACGATATCTGCTGCGTTTGTGATTGCTTGCATTTGTGAATTTAAAGCTGATTGAGCTGATCTTTTTGAAGATTGTGTTTGAGTTTTTACTTCTTGTGTATTTCCATTTACGATATTTGCTGCATTTGTGATTGCTTGCATTTGTCTTTCTAATGCAGGTGGTAATATAGGTTTAGCTTGAATAGTTTTAGGTGTAGCTATTGCTGCTAAAGAAAAACTGACTATTGGTAATATATTTTTCATAGTATTAAAATTATTTCCTGAGTATTATACGTGTTTTTTGTATCTTGTCAAATTTATTTTATGAGTTCAGTTTATTAATTAAAGTATGATTGTGCAAATTATTATTTAAATTTTAAAGTATTAAAAAACTCCCCAGAATTGGAGAGTTTTTAAAAGATCTAATAAAAGGTAATATTATTGAAATTTATCAACATCATCACCGCAGAAAACATTAACGTCATAAAATTCTTCATCTGCATTTACAATAGCAGTAAGGCAACCTTGAGAGAATGCAACTTGCATAAAATCTCTTAATTGTTCTTCATTTGTTATTTGATCTCTTGTAAGATAGAAATAACCACTATTTGGAGTTTGTAAAAAATGACTTCTAACTTCTTCAGCTTCTTGTTCAGTAGCTCCTTGAAAATGAGCATATTTTGCATTAACAAATCTTGCAAAATTATAAATTGAAAATCCAGCATCATCGTAAGCTTTTATACAATTCATAAAATGATCTTGTGGTTGTTCTTGAATTTGTTCTTGAGTTGAATTTGTAGGAGTTTGGCTTATGGCAGTTTGTGCCTGAGCTTTTACAGTACTTAAAATTTGTTGTGTAGATGGAGATTGAGGAGCTTTAGGATGAGAACAAGCTGTACTCAATAAAAGACCAGTAGCAAGTGATAAATTTTGTAATTTAAACATTTTTTTAGGTTAATTTTAATTAATATATCAATTGTTTCTTAATTTGTCAAGTTTTTAATCTTATTTAATACAATAATCTTTATTATTTAAAGTCTTTTATAAAATAAAGCTAATATTTAAATTAACTATAATATGGTGGACCGCGGTAGGTTACCCTACACACAGCAAAGCTGTAAACGGCCCGTATATAAATGTATATTAATATTATATAAAGGATTCTATTTTTGCAAGACTTTGATTTTAATTATAAAAAAAACACACCCAATGGATGTGTTTTAATTTTTTTGAATTAAATTTATTTAATTTCGTAGTTTAATAATGAAGAATCAATAAATTTATTCGTAGGTTGACCTTTAACAAATACTCTATATAAAGTTTTACCATTAACTTCAGAATTATCACTTACATCAACCGAAACAGTATGTCCATCAGCAAAGTATTGAGGAACACCATTTTCGTTTGTATAAAGGGATCCATCTTGGTTTCTCATGTGTACTCTTTGTCCGTTTGTTTTAAGTCTATATTTTAACACAATAGGACCATGATCTCTGCAAAACTGTTCTATCGCGGATATTTGTAAATCTGTAATTTCTTGGATTCCTAGAGTTAAAGCAGATTCATTAGAGTTTGTGTTTGCTGCATATTTTACTGGTTCTGCGTTTGCAGTGATTGCTGAAGCAGCTAATACAGTGCTAGACAAAATTGTTTTTAATTTCATAATTAATTTGTTATTTTTCATAACTTAACATGTGTTTTAAATTTTGTCAAGTATATTACATTTTTTTAAATTATAAAAAGACCTTTCTAAAAGGCTATACTTAAGGTGTATATAAAAAAGGTTGGAAATTTAATTTTGACTTATTACCACCAAACGTCTTTGATTTTGAGTTTATAACTTATAAAATTGGTTAAAAAATGAAGGAGAGGTGTAAGAATTAGTACTATTAAAGTTTCTTTCGCAGGTAGATTATAAAAAGGTAGAGTGCAGGCTATTGCGCCTAGAATTAAATCGATTTGGTCGAATGGAAACCAAGGTTTGCCAGATTTAATTCCTTTTTTTCTTTTAAAAAATGACTTTAAAGCATCACCACCCAAAGCTCCTAGAGTCATTAAAAAGCTCAAAATAAAAATATTTTCTTGGTTGTAATTAATTAAGTTACTTTGAAGAAATAAAAATTCTTTTTGAGTGTAAATAAACAATAAGGAAGCTAAATAGCCTGAAACTAAACCTCGGTATGTTTTGTTTTGGCCAAGTTTATTTTTGTTTATTGGTAAATCTAAAGGTAAATTTAGTTTTTTAGCTAATACAGGAGCCATATTTGCGATGTAGGCTGGAAGAAAAAAATAAAACACATTTAATAAATCCATTTTGAAAGTTATTTACTTTATTTTAATTGATTTTTACTTTTAAATAAAATCTATTTAGTTTTAAAATTTAATTGATTTACGACAATAAACTTGTATAATTCACCTGTTTTAAATTATAAAATGAGAAATAAAACCAATAACAATTCAAGACTAGAATTTCAAGACAAATTACTTTTAACAGGTGCAAAAGCAATTATTTTAGCAAATGTTGCAAGTGCGGTAGTTGCTTGTCAGATTGAAGATTTTCGGAAATCTTATAAAAGATTTAGAAAATCCATAGCTAAATAAGCAGATTCTAAGTGAGTTAGCTGTCCACCTTTTAAATGATTTCTGAAATCAGATAGATTTAAAAGTTGGATTTCTAAAAATTCTGAGTCATCTAATTTTGGATCTTGAATTTTTGTAGAATTTTTTGCAATAAATACATGGCGTTTGATTGTGGAATAAGAATCAGGAAAAACAGTTTCTACATATTCTAAATCTCCTTTGAAGCCAGTTTCTTCTAAAAGTTCTCTTTGAGCAGCTTGAATAGGAGTTTCGCCTTGGTCAACAAATCCACCTGGAAGTTCGGTCATAGTTTTTTTGGGGCCAACTCTGAACTGTTTTACACATACAATCTGGTTTTGGGTGGTTATGGGTAAAATTATGACTACTTCTCCACCTTTGTGTATTTCAAAATCTTTTTGTTTACCATTAGGCATTAAAAAACTTTGTTTAACAACATTCAGATATTTAGATGGATATACATTCTTTTGAGAAAGGTATTTAAATTCTAAATTCATAAATAAAAATTAAATTTAACTTAAAATAACATATGAAATTAAAAACTGCATTAACATTAGGAGCTTTATTAGGAGGATGTGGGTCTAATGTAATTAAGCCTAACTCTCAAGAGATTGTGAGTGAAATAAGACATTCATTAAATTTTTCGCCGTTAATTTCAAGTGAAAATAGAGAAGAATGTAATTCAATGCCTAATTTTTTAAAAAGATTTTTAATAGAAAGAGGCATTGTTATTAAATATGATTTTGAAAGAAATCAAGAACGTTTACCACAAGCTCCAACTAGGCAAGAGCTAAAACCGATAATGATTTCATTTAATAGATTTGACTCTTCAGATATCCAGAATCAAAACTTTAGCAATCAAAGACCAAGTCTTTATATATCAAGAAATGCTCATTGTCTTGATCAATCTTTGCTTTTTTATATTCAAAACAAGGTTGAGGCCAGTAACCATGAAAAAAATCTTGTATTGTATACAAATCTAGATTTTAACCAAGTTCTAAGATTTGATAGACTTATAATTGATCATGTATCTTTTCTTTTAAGTACGATTGATAGAGTTGGAGAAAGAGGGCGAGTTGATGAATATAAATTTTCAGATCGATTTTTAGAAGAGTTCTCTTCTAGATTAAATATTATACATTCAATTATTGCTGATTTGAGCAATTTAGACGATCAAGTAATTGTAGAGGTAAGTGATGGAAGATTAAATATGCAACTTATCTTACTTAGAACAGCTATTTTAGACTTAAATAATATGGTTGAATATATTTTGAAATCTGGTGAAACCTTGGATGTGATTCAGGCATTTGAGTTAGCTGTTAATGTATTTGAGAGAGAATTACATTTTTCGCTTTCTAATTCGTCATATGAATTTGTGATATTAAATGCTATGAAGAGCTTACTGATGCCTAATTACGAAAATTCTAGTGATTTTAGAGAAGGCATTTCACCTACAATATTAGAATTTATTAAAGTTAGATACTCAGAGTTTAATAATTTACCGTAAACTTGAATTTTAACTAATTTAGTTTAAAATTCAGATAAGATTTAACTATGAATATGTATATTATTGGACATAAGAATCCTGATACTGATGCAATTGTTTGCGCTTTAATTGCTGCAGATTATTTCACTCAGCTAGGAATGAAAGTTACTCCAATCAGACTTGGAGAATTAAATAAAGAAACTGAATTTATTTTAAATCACCTAGAAATTCAAGCTCCAGAATTAAAAACTGAACTTGAACAAGGTGCTAAAATTTGTTTAGTGGATCATAATGAGACTTCTCAATCGATTGATAATTTAGAAAATTATGAAATTCAGTGGATTATAGATCATCATAAATTTAGTTTAAATACTGCTGCTCCTTTAAATATTAGAGCTGAAAGCTTAGCAAGTACAGCTTCTGTTTTGTATAAAATGTATATTGAGAATGATTTAGAAATTTCAGAAAAAATTGCTAAATTAATGATCTGCGGAATTTTATCAGATACTTTATATTTTAGATCTCCTACTACAACTACAATTGATAAACAAATTGCCTTAGCTTTAAATGAAATTGCTGGTTTTAAAGATTTGGAAGCTTTTTCACTTCAAATGTTTGATGCTAAAAGTGACTTAAGTGACTTTTCAGCAAAAGAAATTGTAACACTGGATTACAAACCATTTGAATTT
>Ga0181590_10002854_pt1 | contig 14567 bp, 10 predicted proteins | sample 071ome_34_FD_132446 | JGI IMG/M metagenome (GOLD analysis project Ga0181590, IMG submission 132446) | Coastal salt marsh microbial communities from the Groves Creek Marsh, Skidaway Island, Georgia - 071411BT metaG (megahit assembly) | ecosystem: Environmental > Aquatic > Marine > Intertidal... | reverse complement strand
GCCGTCGGCCCGTTTCGGGACCACCCCGCGACGACCCGTTCGTTATCCGAGCCGAAGACGACGCCCCGCCTGAACCCGTCGCCGTCGTCGTCGTCCGAAGACGCCGACGACGACGAAATGACGACCCCGCCGTCGGCGTCGCCGTCGCCATCGTCGCCGTCGCCATCATCGCCGCCGGCGCGCGTCCTCCGTCGAACGATCGATCGATCGATCGCGTCGACGAGAGACGCGTCTTCAACGAGCGAACGAACGAACGAACGAACGAGGACGACGACGAGGACCGCGACGCGAGGCACACACCGACGGTTCGTGACTCGTGAGTCACAGCGCACGGGACTCCCGCGACGCGACGCGGCACCCCTCGGGGAAAAGAGGCGCCGAAAGCGACGCGACGCGACGCGGAACGAACGAACGAACGAACGAACGAACGACGAACGACGAACGAACAACGGAGGAAACACCCGAGACGCGCGCGCGAGAGGGCGGGAACGGAAGCGCGCGAGAGTGACGATGCGACGGAGACGGACGGCCGGGCGGAGGAAGACGGCGGGGCGCGGGGTCGGGGTCGGGAGATAAATCGTCGCGCGCGTCATCGCGCATCGAAAGAGTTGATGATGTCGACGGCGCGGACGACGACGAGAACGCGTGAACTGCGCGAACGACGGGATGCGGTTATTGAGAGACGACGAGGGACGAGGCGGACGTTCGGGGATCCGCCGCGGGAGAGAGAGAGGAGGACGCGTGATGAAGACGACGACGACGACGGGGCGCCGAGAAGAAGGCGGGAGTATTTGCGAGGACGGGAAGGCGTGACGGCGTCGTTGGGGGCGGCGTTGTCGCAGAGGTACGATCGAGTGATCGAACAACGCGGACTTTTCGAGCGACAGACGCGGAAAGCGCCGTTACCGTCCATGGATGACGACGACGCGGGACGAACGAGACGAGCGACGCGAGACTGGGTCGTCGAAAACGCGCGCGCGGCGATCGAAGGAGGAGGATCGAAACACCTCGTTCGTCGCGGCGATGAGACGCCAGAGTGCGTGCACAGACACGAAGAGTACGGGAAGACGCCGTCGTATTTGATTGAGATGAATCGTTCGAGAGAGGAGCGCGAAGCTCGAGAGCGCTCGGCTGTTGCTAAAAATATTCTGAAACGACAAGCGGCGGGTCGATTGGCTGACGATCGTCGACGGGAGCTGATATCTGCACTTCGACGGGAGCACGAAAAGATCAACGCTTCGTACCAGAAACTTCCGTTCGTCGTGGACACGCCCAATCGCAAAGCTCGAAAAGAAGAACACGAGCGCAAGCTCAAGTGTATCGAAGACGACATCGAAACGCTCTCGGCCAACACGGTGTACATTGACGAATCACCCGTCGTCCAGTGATTGCGACCGCCCGTCGCGCAGCGAATGTGAATGAATCAAAGTCATCGTCGTCTCTGTCGTCGTCGTCGCACGTCGTTGGAAATCGTCTGTGTGACAACTCGCGGAACAGACGGATGACTCGAGGACCCACTCTGAAAACTCAGACCAACTAACTCCTGCGTCGCGTCTTCCTCCTCACAACTCGGCTCGCGTCGGAAAGACTCGCGAGGTCGCGCGTCATGTCGAACCTGTTTGATCACATCACGCGCGCTTCCGTCGCGTCGTCTTCGTCGTCTTCGGTGGCGCACCCGGGCTTCGACGTGGTCACGGAGGACGAGCGAGGCGTCGTGTACGTTTTAAACGTCCGAGGGGAGATTCGCTCGGCTCTCAGTCGCGACGTGGTTCGGTACGCGAACGATGCCTCGGCTGGAAGCCTCGATCTTGAAGTCGTCAAGCACACGCCAAAGTATGCGCGACCGTTCGACGCGGAACAGATCGCTGTGAGTCCGAGTGGTCGTCACGCGTGCGTGAGCGGTACGTGCGACGAGGGTTCCGGCGCGAGAACGACCGCTGCGTGCTACGTTATCAACCTTAGCGCTGGGAGCGATAATCGTGACAACGTAGAAACTGTTGAGGACAGTTGCGACGCGGTGAGCATCTGTGCGGAAGAGTTCGATGCTGTGAACAGTGTGCGAGTTGTGCGCGTTGCGTGGCATCCTAGCGCGGACGCGACGTTGGCCATGTTAACGACGGATGGCGTCTTTCGCCTCATCAACTGCGATAACGTTAGCGCTGGAGGCGAACCCATCGTAGAAAGATGCTGGAAGCTCGATCTGGACGGTTCCTTCCCCGAAGCAGCGCCGTTGCGTCCGGACGTTGTGGACTTTCAATTTGCTCCAGCGAACGGCTGGGGCGCGTTCACAGTGTACTTTCTCGCCAAGAGCGGCGATGTTCACGCTATGTGTCCGGTCGTCGCGCGAGGCGCAAAGTACCCAAGGGTGACGCTCAAACATCTCCCCATCGAGAACGAGGAGGCGGCCACGTGGTTGGACGAAACCTTCCCAGAACTGGGCAGCACGCGTCTGCCGATGTTGGCTGCGCACTCAAAGCGAGACGAAGCCACGCCCGTGGCGCTGCAAGGACCGATTCCCATGCGCGCCGGCACGCGAGGAGATCGCAATGGGGAGGGTGAAGATGCGCTCTGCCTCGCAATCTCACCATTTTCGGGTGGTAGCGGTGCTGGTAACGTCGTCGCCATCTTGCACGCGAGCGCGATGCACGTCCACATCATCCCAAGCGAACTCAAGCCGTCCTGGTGCGACGGACCGCATAAGAATATGCGAGGTTACACGTTCGTCATGGCCAATGCGATTGCCAACGTGAGTGATCTTCCATCCTTGATCACTGTGGACACGATACAATTGAGCACAATTCCCGGAGAGCAGAGTTTGGCAAAGGTCAAGTTTGCCAGCGTCAACTGGGATCCAGCTCTGCGCGAAAGAGTGTTTTTGTGCGTGAATGGTTTAGTGTATTCGATTGTTTTAACGTGGTTACCAGTCCTCGAGGCAGCTGCTGAGGATATGGTGGACGAAAAACACGACGCGCAAGGAGCGCTTCCGATGCCGCAAGTGCAAGCCATGTGCGACTGCGAGGCTCCATTCATCGGTCTCTATCCGCTCGGTGATCCTCTCGCAGAGGGCGTAGTCATCTCCGTGAGGAGCGACGGTACGCACAGAATACTAACTCCTCCCCTAGTCAGCGCTGTGGCGGAATCATCTAGCGATTTCCAGACAACGTCCACAGTGTCTGTGCAGCCTCAGACACTTGAAGTGAGCTCGAGAAGCGAACTGCGCGCCCTGTCCGAAGGCATACGCAAGGACAAGCTCAAGTCCGTGTCTCAAATTATGAGTGAATGTGGAATTGATGCTAACATGCAATTGGGTGACCCTCAGGCGAACGAGGCGCTTGCCAAGTGCGCGAGTGCGCTCAAGGAAATTTACGTCGACTATGCTCGAGACGTTCACGATGAGGTTCGCACGACGGCGCTACGCATGTCTGCAGAGATCCAAAGGCAGAAAGAAGAAATAATGACGCTCATGAAGAGCGTGGGTGATGCCGTCGAGCGCCACAACGACCTCGTCTCTCGCATTGAAAAGGCGACGCAAAAGCACGAACAGATTCGAGAGCGTTTGCGAGACGTCGCGGAGCGAGAGAAAGCCATCCCGCATCCGCTGACCAAGGCAGAGAAGCTGCTCAAGGCTCAGATGGAGGCATACAACGCTGATTTGCCGCTTCTACGTCAACGGATAGAGGAGCTCAACGAACGCGCGGCGGTAGCAACCGAAAAGGACGACGAAGACATTGGTTACGTAGGAAGTCGCCGCGTCTCGGCGAATGCTCAAGAGCCGGCAATCAGTGACGAAGAAAGAAAGGCAAGAAAAGCGCTCGCAGAGCAAGGAGAAGTGATCAAATCGAACGTTGCAAAGGCCAAGTTGATTGAAGAAATATTAGAAGCTCGACAAAAGTCGTCGAAATAGAAGAGTGATTTAAAATGTTCATGTTACAACAAACGAAACCATTCCCCCGCGAAATGGCACAACTCGCCTCGCGACCTTCCTTTTCAGAGCGAACGCACGTGTCGCATGACGCCCGCGAAAACGGCCAACGGTAAAGTTGTCGTCCTTGCGCTTACTCTCGCCGCCACTTCCGCCGTGGTTGCGAGCTCAGTCTACCCGGTACTCATCGCCCCGGGCGAACGAAAGGTGCGCAATCGTCCTTCCAACGAACTCTTCTCTCGTCGACTGACGTGACGGACTTTTCCCTGTCGCGATAAAGGGCTTGGAGGCTGCACGAACGGATAAAAATGCGATGAGACGACCCGGGGTATGGGAAAGCGTGTCGCGTGAGGCTAAACGTTGACCCTCTCCGACAGCCGCGTCGCCAACCGTCTACGTGGAGACGAGCGACGCCACGCGTGTTGTGTTGTAGAATTAGTTTCGTATCATTACAAGTTTTTACGTGTTCAATCCGAGACGACGTCTCATCTCAACCATGCGCTTTTGGTTTGTGTCAAACTCACCCTCGTACTCCTCGAACGGGACGCAAATATCGGCGACATCGATGCCCTTGCTTTCGCACTGCTTGAGCAAATCAGCCATCTTGTTTCGCACTTGCACCGTTCCCAACATGCGCGAAGGCAAGTACTTCGGGTCTCCCTTCTTCGGCGGTTTCCAATCCTTCGGCACCCAATCCATGCCTTCGGCGTCACCGAACGGGTACGCGTCGCCCGGGAGATCGAAATCGTAATACAAATCGTCAATGCTGATGCCATTCTTCTTCGCCAAGGCGATTTCGTCCTCCAACCTCTTCTCGATAGCCTTCGAAGAGGCAACCGTGGCGGTGACGGCGACGGCACTCAGGGCGAAGAACGCGGTGATGCCACCGCCTGCGGCGACTTGGGCGATTTCCGAAGTCGCGCGGGGAATGGCGACGTGTCGTCTCGCCTGCGTTCGGATAAAAGTACAGCGAGTCGTCAGTCGTTGCGGGAGATACGATCGAATCAAGAGTCGAGAGACGTCGAGCCAGGCGGTCGAGGCTTTTCCCGCGCCGCGTGATGAGGCTCACCTTTGATTGAGAAGACGGACGGGTCTTTTGGACCGTTTTCACGCTCGTCGCGCGCGCGATGGACGCCATATCGATCGCGGTATCGTCGTGTTCTGAGGATTTGTCGCTCCAAACTAACGAAGATATCTGGACGAGGACTGTTGACGTTTAGAAGAGAGATGAGAGAAAATTTAGAGAAATAATCACAGAAGCTCCTTCTGCTATTACACGAATAATCAACGTGGCTAAACGAACGTTGAAAGTCGCTACACAAACCCCCATCATGTCTAAGAAGTTATCGAAACACTATCCGAGGACGCTTTCGCCTCCGGCTTTTTCGATACGGACTCACCCAGCGTGACTGTTAAATCACATCTTGGCGAGCTTCGCAGCCTCTTCCGCATCCTTTTCGGCTTGGATAGCCGCCTTGATGCGGTTGCCGACTTGGCGCTCGTTCATGCGCTCGACACGAAGCTTGGCGTAGGCACCGAAGTTCTTCATTTCATCAGTGACCGCAACCATCTCCACTTCCTTCTCAACCTTCTCGATCGGCATGATGGCGGCACCCTTGTGTTGGGTCGCCTTGGCGAGGTCCTCAGCCGGGCTGTCGCCGTGCTTCGGCTTGGAGTTCTTGCGCGGGAACAAGATCAACTTGGCCATGTATTCCTTGAGGCGCTTGGAGTTGAGCTGCGTGGTGGAAAAGGGTGAAGCGTGGTCAGTCGTCGCGTTCAAGGTTGACCCTAGCGTAGTCGAACAAGCAAAAAAGGCAAAGTGCGCGCGCTTCGCGAAACGAGCATACGCACCTCCAAAGATTCCTCGCTGCGGTTGCGGCGACGGTGATCGACGCAGATACCGATGGTCGGGGCCATCTTCTTAGAGATGCCAGCAGCCTGTGGGACGAAAGAAGAGGGCCGAGGTCAGTATTCTGAGTCTTGGGTTCATGAACCGAGAGAGCCCCAAGTAGGGTCCGATCGAGTTCCGATTTGGAACGGGCGCCGTCGACGCTTCCGCGGGTGCGCATCGACGTCGACGACGGCGAGAACGAGTGGAACAGTATTCGTACCTTCAATTCCTCGAGGGTGAAACCACGGCCGAGGCGGGTCTTGAAGTTGTAGCGCTGCGTCGGCGGGTGAACGACCGGGCGGAGCGCGCCAGCCACCGGGCGCGGGAAGATCTTCTTCGCCTTGGCTTCGCGGGCGTTGCGGCGAGACTTCTTACGGCCGGCTGTGTGCGTGAAAAGAAAGAAACGTAATAGGTTAGTTCATCTTGTTCCGGTTTCTTCGTGGCATCGCCTCGGACGGCGACCGCGTGAGCGCGAGAGTCTTCCAGGATGCATCCGCAAAGACCTAGCGGTGAGACACCCCGCGCGAACGGCGATGATGCGTACCTTGGTTCAACCAAGTCTTGACGCGGCATTGCGTGGCGTTGCCTTGCCAATCCTTCTTGAAGTGCGCGTTTGGTAACTGGTTGTTCCCCTTCATTCTCTCTGAAGCGCGTCGCTGAAAGGCGGATGCGGCGCGAGTGATGCACGACTTCAAGGAATGAGTGAAAATGCCGAGTCGGGCAAGACCCTATTTTTTTATGGAATGAAAAAAAATGCTGCTGTTTGCTGTGCGTGCTATTAAAATTGGAGACGGTTCACGCGCGTCGACGCGCGTCGAACGAGGCGAAAAAACGCGTCTCGAGCGAAATTTTATCTAATGCAATCGCGCGTGTCTCAGGCCGTGGCGCCGAAAACGTCTCTGATGGCTCGAGCGGTGACGCGAGAGCTGAGCCGCTGGACGAGCTCGGGGACAATCTCCGTCGCCACAGCGGGGAGAAGCGGAGAAATCTCGTTGAAAGCGCGCGTGTTGATGCGCGAGTTGTTCGCAAAGTCAAAATCACCGGCATTGAAGGACATTTCATCGCTTCTCGTGCCTCTCAACAAAAAGTTGAGCAGCTTGGTGGTGTTGACGAGCGTCGCCTTGTCCTCATCCGTCATCCTCGGAGACAGCGGGACAAAGCTCGGCAAGCCTGGGAAGAAGATTGGCACGCGCGCATTTTGCAAGCCGAACGAAGTCAGCAGGCGCACTGCGTTATCTCTGCTCAACGCATCGATTCCCTTGACGACCTCATCCAGCAAGAATTCGCGGAAAAAGGAACCGTCTGGGGACAGCACGAATTGTAGCGCTTCGCGTGTCGCTTTTTCCTCATTCGGCGCCGCCGACTTCTGCTGACTGGACTCAAGAGCCAAACGTGGACTGGCAGCTTGCTTTGTGGGGTCACCTTGAGACATCAAGCTCGCTTGTCTGAAGGTTTCCAACGCCTCAAGAAGATCAATCATCCTGTCCGCGTCAAAGACTTGTTTCTTTCCGTAGACCATGTACCGAAGCGCCTCACGCAAACGGGGAGAATCATCCGTCAGTAGGCGTTTCGCAATGTACGGATACGCCTCATCGACGAGCGCGAAGTCGGGGTTGCCGACGAGCGCGATCCCTTCTAGAACACCGATGGCGCGAATAATGAGCGCGAAATAAGGTGGAATTCGGAACGGGTAATCAAACGTGATTTGAGCCAAGTCAGCGGCGAGCTCTTGAAAGTTGATATTCTTCGCACCGCCGCCCTCCAACGCCGTATCGAAGACACGACCTAACACGGGGAGGATCGGTTTCAAATCGGTACCTTCGGGGATGAAATCCAACGTCACGAAATCCTTGACGATGGCTTCGTAATCCCGATGGATGAGGTGAGAGATGGCCTCAATCATACCGTACTTGATATTGTCGTCGATATCAGTCATCAACCCGAAATCTAAGATTGCCAAACGTCCATCGGGTGTACGAATGAGGTTACCAGGGTGAGGGTCGGCGTGGAAGAAGCCCGTGTCCAGCAACTGCTTCAAGTAGCAAATGACGCCAATGTTGACAAGGTCGCCGACGTCGTCCGCCGTGCTCTGCGAGAGCTTTTCACCTTCGAGCCATTCCGAGGTGATGACCTTGCGCCTCGTGTACTTGGCGTACGTCTTCGGAACAACGACTTGCGGCAAATCATCGGCAATGCTCTCCGCAAACTTGGTCTGGTTCTCGCCTTCGCGATTGTAGTCAAGCTCCTCGAAGAAACGCGCCGCCCATTCATCCAATAGACCGACGACATCCGTGGTGATGGCCGGAAATCGCCTGAGGAACACGCCCACTTTACGTAATACGTATAAGTCGATGGATACCGTCTCTAGCACCGCCGGTCGCTGCACCTTGACGGCGACAGTTTCCCCATTTTCCTTGAGCACGCCTTTGTACACCTGACCCAGCGAAGCCGCTGCGACCGGATCCGGTCCAAGCTCGCTGTACACCTCTTGCCACTTACATCCGAGCTCAGCCTCGAGAGTGGCGAACGCCAATCCGTTATCAAAGCTCGGCACCTTGTCGCAGAGCTTTTGCAGCTCGTTCATGGCTGCCGGAGACAAGATGTCTGGGCGAATGCTCAACGCTTGGCCGAGCTTGATGTATGCCGGACCGAGCGACGTGACAATCTCTCTCAGTTGAATCGCCCTCTTCACCGAGTTTTCCTCAACCTTTTTCGTCACGAAATCCGCCACCAGACCTGTGATGAAGGATCCCCCGATCGTGGACAACTGCGCCACGCGTTGAGCGACGGCCGCGGGTCGTCGTTCCCAGTACGCCGAGATGAGTTCGGGGGCGTAATACAGCGGAAGTTCGTCCCCGAGCTCGTCGTTTTTCAGGTTTTCTAAATCAACCACCTTCATCGTCACTCCATCCGCGGCGAAATCGCTGTCATCAATGTTTTTCCCGCGAAGTCCCGCCATCAAGATGCTCAAATCTTCATCCTCTTCCATTTGCCTTCGCACGTCGCTCATCTGTCTCTTCATCTCGGACACGCTCGAGGGCGATTCCCCGCCCGACGACGTCGACGACGACGACGACGAAGACTCTCTCGGTGGTGACACCGCCCGAGTCCTCGTCCCCCGCGCGTTCCCTCGCCCGAGTCTCCCCGCGAATCCTCCGCGGTAACCACGCGGGGTCCCACGCATCATCGACGTCGACGACGTGCCCGCGCGACCTCCTCGAATCGTCGTCGACGTCGTCGTCGTCGTCGTCGTCCTCACGGACGTCGACGCGAGCGCCGAGCGCGCGAACGATGCCATCGTTTATCCTCTCCCGCGCTCTTCGACCCCGCGCGCGCTCGCGTCGTCGTCGTTCTCTGACGTCGTCGTTCTCTGTCGTCGTCCTTCGTCCTTCGCTCGGTCTCGAACGCCCGGCGCGCGGACGACGTCGATCGGTCGTTCGGTCGGTCGGTCGGTCAGATCCTCGTCGTCGTCGTCGTCGTCCGCGCGGTCCGTACAGTAGTATTGATTTTACACAACGGGCCATTCATTTTGACACCCACACCCACACCCCCCTTCCCCCACGGGCGAGAGTCCGTCCGTCCGTACGTTGTCGACGCACACGACGCGACGCGTCGCGTCTCTCGGTAGCGACGATCGATCGCTTCGCTTCGCCCGGGACGTTACTTTGATTTGATTTGATTTGATCGTCGTCGTCGTTCTCTGTCGTCGTCGGCATCCCTCGTCGCGCCGAGGACGAGGACTCCGCGGTCGTCGCGAAACGAAGAACGGCGCGTCGCGCGCGCGACGTCCGATTCGTTCGTTCGTCCGATTCGTTCGTCCGATTCGTTCGTTCGCCGCTCCAACGATTGTTGGTTGGAGGATTGGAGGATTGGAGGATTGGAGGATCGCGCCGTCCCGTCGTCGTGTTCCGTGTTCCGTGTTCCGTGTTCGCGCGCGCGATCGACGGGTAAACGCACCGAGTGGTGGGCGTGGGTGATCCACGTCTGGATACGACGCCCGCGCGCGCGCGCGCGCGAGAAACCTACCGGTCAGCGTTCTCTTACAACAGCGGAAGGAAGCAGAGGCTAGACGGAGGATGACGCCTCGCGTCGGGTACGCGTCCTCGTCCGTGGCGTCCTCGTCGGCGACTGCGCGAGCGGCGACGACTCGCTCGACGAGATGGACGGGGTGGAAATACGGCGCGAACGCGAACGGAAGGCGGTGGAAGGCGCGGAACGCAAAGGCGGTGGCGCCGAGATCGAGCGACGACCCGCTGGAAGCAGAGGTGACGGGATGGGAGCATATCACGGCGGATTACCTATGGAAAACAGAGCTGGCTAGACGAGTGCGATACTTGGATGAGTTTGAGAGGGCCGAGGTGAGGGACGCGCTGGAGGTGGCGTTTAACGCGCACGATGGACAGGCGAGAAAGAGCGGAGAACCGTACATTACGCATCCCGTCGCCGTCGCGGCGATATTGGCAGAAATGGAACTGGATCACGAATCGCTCGTCGCCGCGCTATTGCACGACACGGTGGAGGACACAGAGGCGGTGACGTTCGAATCGTTGGAGAAGCGTTACGGGAAGGCGGTCCGCAGAATTGTCGAAGGCGAAACCAAGGTGAGCAAAGTGAGTTCCTCGCTAAGCAAAGAGGGCGTGGGCGCAAAGGTTGGCGACGGGGCGGCGACCCCGACGGCGGAGGACATCAAGTCTGAAGATCTCGCGCAAATGTTCCTCGCCATGACAGAGGAGGTGCGCATCATCATCGTCAAGCTCGCTGATCGATTACACAACATGCGCACGCTCGAAGGGTTGAAACCGGCAAAGAGAGTTAAGATTGCAAACGAGACGCTACTCGTCTTTGCTCCTCTGGCAAAGCTTTTGGGCATGTACAAGGTGAAGAACGAGCTCGAGGATTTAGCGTTCCGTTATGCCAACCCAGAGGCTTACGCAGACTTGTCGCGACGGTGCGACGAACTCAGCAAGCAGCAGGAGGGACTCATTCAGCAAGCCGCGATGACGCTCCAACAAACCATGCAAGGGGACGATTTCCTGCGTGGAAACACCGTCGGGGTTACGATTCAGGCGAAATCCAAGGAAATGTACGGCTTGTATCGTAAATTACACAACGAGCGACAGAATGGGAGCGCGTTCGCCAAGAATGGAGAGACAAAGATTGAGGACATCTTTGAAGTGGCCCAACTGCGAGTCATTCTGCATGATACGGGTGCGATGGCGGGGCTTAGTGCCGAGGCGAGACGTTTGCAGGCGAGTCGCGTGTGCTACCACGTCCTGGGCATCGTGCATGCCATGTGGCCGCCGGTTCCGGGCAACATGAAGGATTACATTGCGACGCCAAAATTGAACGGGTACAAGGCTTTGCACACCGTTGTCTTGCCGATCAACTCGGAAGATTCATCTGAGCAGCAGAACGGCGCGAACGAAGACGGTACTGGCGCTGTGTTTCCCATGGAAATTATTATCCGCACGGAGGCGATGCATATACTCGCCGAAAACGGCATCGCTGCGGACGCCGAGATTCGTCAGTCGTGGCGAGCCGAAGCTCGACGCACGAGCCGCATGCTGCGTTCTCGCCGCCGCGAAGAGTTAATGCTTGCCGCCGCGCAGAATGGAACACAAACTGACATCAAGGCTCTGGAGAGGGAAGCGGCACTCGACGCTGCCGCAGCCGCAGCTGACAAGGGGCAAGAAGATTCGGCGAAAGCCACGTTGAGACAAGTCGCTTGGTTGAAAAATATTCAAGCGTGGCAAACAGAGTTTATAGATGTGCTCAGCGCGAGCGAATTCGTTGATACCATCACCTCTGACTTGCTCGGGCGTCGCGTGTTCGTCTTCACCCCGCAAGGTCGAGTGACCAATTTGCCTCACGGCGCAACCGTCGTGGATTACGCCTTTTACACCGACACTGGCATCGCGATGAAATATGCCAAGGTGAACGGCGTTCAGGTGGGTTTCGACTACGTCCTCTCTAACGCTGAAGTTGTGGAAATTTTCACGGAAACGAGCGAGTTACCGAATCACATGCTGATGCGTCGACTTCGAGGCTTTCGCTTGTCGGCGTCGACGAGATCTGCGAGAGCCAAAATCCAAAAGCAACTCGCTCGTCTCGGTAGTGGCGACATCAAAGAGCTCCGAGAGTCGCTACAAATTGAAGCCCTGACGCTCTGTGGAGACTCGGTTCCGGAAAAGCTCGGCCCTGGGCCCCGAACGGTATCATACTGCGCGTGCATGTTTGAACTCATCGCCGCTGATAGAACGGGCCTTCTCGCCACAGTGAGCTCAGCCATCACGGCGAGCGGAGCGAACATCGACTCCTACACTGGGGTGAAAATTGCGGAAAATTGTTTCAAGATGAACTTTGCCGTACATTTTGACGACAACGAGCTCAGAAACGGAGCCTCTCTGAAGAGTCTTGATGAAAGCTTGAGCAAGCTCTTCACCGACGTCATGAGCTTTAAAGGCGTGAGCAGTGGAGCGCTCTACTGCGACGTCGACGCCGCGCGCAACGCAGCAAACTTGTAGCCAGCAATAGAATGTTCTTTCTCAATTTTTCCAATCATCGCAACCTCGATCGTTCGAGTTGTGGTGTGTGTGTGTAAAACAAATCGAAACTTACTCAAGTCAGAAATGCAGTCGTATCACCGGTTTTTTATACAAACACGCTGCGGGGCGTCTTCGCGTTTGTCGTCCTTCGTCGTCGTCCACACTCGACGACGCGCGACGCTCGACACGCGACGCTAACGAAAGGCGATCGATGGCGAAAGCGCCGACGAAGACGGTCAAGTCTAAGAAATCCGCCACCGGCGCCAGTGCCAGCGCCGGGGCGGCCAAGGCGGCTAAGAAGAGCGCCGGGAAAGCGAGCGATTCTGGAGCGGCGGCGGCGGCGGCTGTGAGCGAACGCATCGATGTCGAACAGGTTCGCGCCGCGGTCAGCGCGCTCGCTAAGCACTTGGAAAAGGTGGCGAATGAAAAGTCGACGGCTGCGCTATTCGATGACGAGGCGGAGACGTACTCGGCGCTCATATCGCTGAGGAAAACGCCGAAAGAGGCGACGAGCGCGCGACTCGTGCCCGTGGCGATTCCGCACCCGCTCCTCGACTTGGAGAACGCGGAACTCTGTCTCATCGTGAAGGATCATCAAGGTGAGGGACACAAGGAAGCGAAACAAAAGGTGGCAGAGATGGCAAAGTGTGGCGTGGCGAAGGTTTTAGGGATTTCCAAGTTGCGAGCCAACTACAAGGCGCACGAGCAGAAGAGGAAGCTCTGCGATTCGTACGACATGTTCTTGGCGGATGATCGCGTGCTTCCGTTGCTTCCGAAGCTTTTGGGTAAGAACTTTTTCAAAAAGAAGAAGCAGCCGGTTGCGGTGGACCTCACCAAGAAGGATTGGGTCGCGCAGGTTCACAGGGCGGTGAGCGCCACGTACCTTCACATTGCCGGAGGTACGTGCGTCAACGTCAAGGTTGGTAAGAGCACTATGGAGGTGGAAGAGATTGTAGAAAACGCCGTGGCGGCGATTGGCGGTGCCGTGAACAAAATCCCGCGAAAGTGGGGCAACATACAGAGCATTTACATCAAGACGCCCGATTCGGTAGCGTTGCCCGTGTACGTCGCTCCTCCAGAGTGAGCGACCCCGGTCGCGGCGCCCTCTCTCTCTCGTCGCTGAGGGAACTCTGGCAGCCTTTGATGATCGGATCAGTGAAGTGGATTTGTGAATTTGATTTGTACGTTCTAATTAAAAGCCTTGTCTCGTCTCGTCCTATTTGGGTTCAAACCCCGTTTGCAAACATGGATCATCACTTAGCTATTGTCTCAAAGAAGTGCGCGGCGCTCTCGCAGACGCTGACCAAAATCTCTACACAGCCGGTGGCGCTTTATTACCCTTGAGCGTAGCGTTTCGTCCATTCGGTGGCCACCTTGTCGTGTTCTTCGCGGTCATTTAAGTACTGTTACGCGCAGTAAAGAAAGTTTGGTACGTCAGTGCGCCATTCAACAGAGCGCGCACACCGAGCCTCGAGACGCGTCGAAAAAATAAAAAACTCTCACCTGTTTCGCGATGCTCCCGACTAGTGGGTCGTGCGGATTCGCATCCGTCAAGAGAGAGCAAATGGACAGCAACACCTTGGAAATCGTAAGCGCCGGACTCCATTGTTCCTTCAAGATGTCGAGACAGATTTGACCCGAGCTGTTCACGTTGCAGTGGTAGATTCTAGTTCGAAACGTAACCTTCGGCGGTTTGAACGGATAATCAACCGGAAACTGGATATCGAGGAAGAAAACTCCACCGCTGTACGGCGACCCTGCGTTGACGCGAACAAATCATACACGTCAGATAGTTTTTATCGCCATCGCCCGTTCGCCTTGCGTGGCGTCGCCGTTCGTTCGTCTAGGCTCGACGTGACTCGCTCCCGAAACGCGACTACTCACCGCTCGGCCCAACAATCGTCGACACCCATTCATACAAGTTATCGCCCTTCGGTCCGGCGCTGCAGTTTGTCGGAGGTTCGAGTGAAATCTCCGCCAATTCCTTCTGGATGCGCTTCGCGCTTCCGGAGAGCGAGTTCTTCTTGTCAGACATCTCTTCTTTTCCGTTCCGTCACAAAGTCAAACTTTGAAAAACGCGATTTTTGCCTCGGTCGCGTCGTCGTCCGTCGCGCGCTGCAGTCTGTCGCTGCGTCCGTCACCCCTCGCGGCGTGTGATGTCCTCTATGAGTGTCTTTTCGATCGATAGAACGCTCGTCGTTACCGTCGT
>Ga0181590_10002845_pt1 | contig 14594 bp, 12 predicted proteins | sample 071ome_34_FD_132446 | JGI IMG/M metagenome (GOLD analysis project Ga0181590, IMG submission 132446) | Coastal salt marsh microbial communities from the Groves Creek Marsh, Skidaway Island, Georgia - 071411BT metaG (megahit assembly) | ecosystem: Environmental > Aquatic > Marine > Intertidal... | reverse complement strand
TGCCTGTGATTTTCTGCGACGGTGCCTGACAAACAACCCCGACAATTTGAGTGTTGGCATGGGGCAATACACTCTGATGTGCGATCACCAAGGTGGCACGATTGACGACCTCTACCTCTACCGTACAAGAAGGGACGCCTTCCTAATGATGGTTAATGCATCCCGAATCATGGATGACTGGCAGTGGCTGACAGCACAGTGTCAATCACTGGTGGCTGAACCCGATTCAGTGCATTGCGAAAATTTATCTGACCAACTTGGGGCCCTGGCCTGCCAGGGTCCTGCCGCTCGCCAAGTCATCGGTCGTATGGAAGGAGAGGAGACCCAGCCCATTGCCCACATGGCCAAAAACCAAATCCAGCTTACCCACTGGCAAGGCACACCCATATGGGTAGCGGTCACCGGCTATACGGGAGAAGATGGGTATGAACTCATTGCCCCCAACTCAGTGATTCCAGCTATCTGGGCATGGATCCTCGAACAAGGCCAGGCAGCGGAAATTATCCCAGCCGGACTGGGAGCTCGAGACACCTTGCGCACGGAAATGGGCTACCCACTCTACGGTCACGAGCTATCACCAGAAATCAGCCCTCTCGAGGCCGGTTTGGGTTTCTTTGTCGATTTTAATAAGGGAGACTTTACTGGTAGACAGGCCATGCTTGAGGCAAGGGAAAGAGGGCTCAGCAAGCGATCGGTGGCTTTCCTCATGGATGGCAAGGCAGCGCCTCCGAGGGCAGGTTATCGTGTTGCTGACCAGGATGGAAACCTTCTGGGGCTTGTCACCAGCGGCACAATGAGCCCATCCCTGGAAAAAGGCCTAGGCCTGGCCATACTTGAAGGCGAGGCCAAAAAGCCTGGAGAGGGTATCCAGATTGAGATCCGTCAACGCTGGTATCCTGCCACCGTGGTGCGCAAACCCATGTATCGAAAGGCTTGACCCTTTTCACCCACAGTCCCATCGTACAACCTAGCAAAACAAATGAGCTCAAGCATTCCCGAACACCTCAAATACGCTAAAACGCACGAATGGGTGCGCCATGAAGCGGACATAGCCTGGGTCGGCATCACTGACCATGCTCAGGCCGAGCTTACCGAACTGGTTTTTGTTGAATTACCCGAAGTGGGTAAAGTCCTTGAGGCTGGTCAGGCCTGCGCAGTGGTCGAGTCAGTCAAAACCGCAAGCGACATTTACGCCCCCATGAGTGGTGAGGTCATTGAGGTGAATACATCCCTGATGGACGATCCCGGCAAAGTCAATTCCGATGCATTCGGAGAGGGCTGGTTCTTCAAACTGAAGGTCAGTGATCCAGCTCAAATGGATCAGCTTCTAGATGCCTCGGGCTATGCAGCCCAGGTCGGCTCTTGATCCCTGACGGGAGCTGGTTTCTGGGAGACTGGCCGAATCCCTCGCTCATTTGCTCAACAGCACGATACGTTGAGAATTGGTTCCTCCTCGGTTGTTGGTCACCCCCCAGCAGCGAGCGGTCTTGGTAAAGGATTGCTGCTGCACCATGACCATGCGGACATGAAGCCCACTTTCGATGGCGCTGGCAATGACCGTCTCTTCCAGATCCACACGTCCCTTCCTGACTTCCCCCACCTCCATCGCCACCACGCCACCAGCTTTCATGACGCGTCTGAGCTCACTGAGCACTGAAGTCATTTGCTGGCGCCACGCCTCCAGCCGATGCGGCCTGGTGATGGCCAGCTGCTCGGACTGAATCCCGAGAAACCAACAGCGAAGCCAATTGTCGGCGGCGTAATCAACCACATCCAGAAAGGGCGGCGAGGTCACCACGAGTGACACACTCTCATCCTGCACTTCTGGAATATGGTCGGCTCGAGCTACCATCAGCCTAGCCTGAGCAGCTAGCTTCTTGAGTCTGTCCGAACCTTCAATGCCAGACTGACGCAGCAAAGATTTGGTTTTCCTGAGCAATATGCCTGGGACATCACGAGCAGGAGGCACTTGCTGACGCCGCGCATTGATACGGCGCTGGGAAGCCACCGAAACGGCCTGATTCGGTGGCATGGAATACACCGAAAAGAAACCCGAGGAATGGCCTGTCAGGCGATTCAATGCCACCATCCGAATCCAATCATCCACTTCATCAAGCTTTCCCTCCTGATCTCTGCCCTCAAGGTAGGTTTTCAGAGCGCAAATATGGCGCAGGGTCTCGGGATGGTAAAAAACAAGCAATTCCTCGGGTATCGCGCCATGGTGGCGCCACAGGATTGAGTCCAGGCGATGACGCACTTGATCAACTTGAGGCGGACGCAAACGAGGCCACAGCAAGTAACGGCTCAAGGGGTTGACATCCGATCCATAAGGGATCCTATCCCTGAGCGCTGCCTCCAGAGGGGTGGTTCCCCTTCCCATGAAGGGATCAAGGACCACCTCGCCCGCTAGGGTGAGGCGCTCAATAAAGAATCCCGGGAGTTGAGGCTTGAAGCAGGCGCGATAGGAAATTTCATGCAAAGGGTTGGCTTGACGCTGCCTGGAAGTCCAAAACTCATTAGTGTAGTAAGGGACACGCTGCTTGTGCGTCGGGGTGATCTGGTAGATCCGCTCAGTTGACTGAGTCACACTTTGAAAAGCATCAAACTGCGCGATCTCCTGCTCGAAAACATCGAGGCGATGAGCTGATGCAAAGGGCCTTGCCATGAATGGTGTTAGGGATCCAACGCGTGATCACTGCTGCATGGGGGAACTCCAGCAGCCTCCAGCCCGCAGGACCGCATGGCCCTGACCGAGCTGCTGGCAGGTGGTGATGAATTGAGCCGGAGATTGCGTGTTGAAGGCAAACATTTCGTAGTGACAGGGGATCACGCACCCCACACCGGCCTCACTGGCCAAGCGAGCGGCTTCATCACCCCACATGTTACCAGCCACCCGCCGCTCTGGCCCCCTTCCGTTGATGGGCAGTATCGCCGCATCAATGGCCCATTGCTTCAACTGGTCCGCCAGCCCGTCATACACCAACGTATCACCGCTATGGTAAACTCTCCAAGGACCGAACTCGACCACATAACCCAGGAAGAGATGCCGGCCCTGCTCATCCCGCTCGATACACTCATGGGCTGAAGGCAATGCGTGCAACCGAAACGGATCTATCTGAAGGTTCGATCCAGCATCCATCGAATGAAACCAGGAAGCAGGCTTTCCTACCCGCTGGCTCGCAAGCTCGAGGTGCGCGTGCGGCACCACTATTTGTATGGACGGATTGGCCTTGACCAGTGGCCGGAGGGTCTCACCATCGAGATGATCGGTGTGTTGGTGACTGGAAGTAACCACTTGAACAAAATCAAGCGCCTCAGGGAGCACCACCTGTTCGGTCATACGCACATGAGGTTTATCAGTACCGGCATACTTCTTGGTTAAAGAGTCACTCAGGTAGGGGTCGAATAATAAAAAATGTTGCTTCCAGCCCAGGAGAAAGCCGCTCTGCCCAAGCCACCAGAGATGAAATCGATCGGTCTGCTCAGAGCGATGCTGCACATCTTTGAGTAGGGCACTGCCTTGGCAAATTGGTTTGATGAGCGGGGTAGCCATGAATCAGTGCTGGGCTCAGATTTCAGCGCGGACAGCCTGAACACCCTGCACCATATGGATCAACTTTTGCTTGGCGGCCCACCTGGCCGTTTGACTCAAGCCGCAGTCTGGAGCGATGGCCAGTCGGTCGGCTGGGGCATATTTCAGACAGGAACGCACCCGCTGGGCAATCAGCTCAACAGGTTCAATGTAGTAGCTTTTTACATCCACCAGTCCGACTGCCACATCGCACTTGGCGGCAATCATCGAGATGATCTCCAACTCAGCCAGCTCACGGCTGGCCATTTCGACGTGCATCTCATCGACTTTCATGTCCATGAAAGCTGGAAAAAGAGGGGCATAATGCCGAAGACCGACTGCGTGACCTCGGAAGTTGCCAAAGCAAAAATGGGTGGACAGGCGACATTTCCCCACCACCGGCTCAATGGTTCGATTGAAGATGTCGACCAAGCGCTTGGGGTCTTCTCGATGGGCATAGCAACTCATGGAGGGCTCATCGACAGTCAGTTCCCGGCATCCTGCCTCCACGAGATCTTCCAGCTCCTTTCGGACAATGGGTATGAGGGCTTCGGTGACCGCATAACGATCGGCGTAAGGCCCGGCAGGAACCAAGCGACCACTCAGGGTGTAGGGACCAGGCACACTGGCCTTGAGGGTCACCTCACCTGATGGATTCAGTCGCATGAGCCTTTTGAAATCATCCACCGTCCCGAGGCCCTCGGGAGCCTCTAAGGTGTCGGTAATGAGATGCCTGCCTCTTTGATCGTGGGCAGGAGGCCCCCAGCGCCTGGGGCTCTGGCTTTCCATAGCGATTCCCTCCAGGAATCCATAAAAGGAGAGATTAAAATCAAGCCGCGTCTGCTCTCCGTCTGTGATCACATCCAAGCCTGCTTTCAGCTGATCGGCGATGGCCACAGTGACAGCATCATCAATCATTTCCTGGCGATCATCAGCCCCAAAAGCCTCAAGATGCTCGACGGCATGATGGAGCCAGGAAGGGAAAGGGTAACTTCCCACAACAGTGGTCCTAAGGGGGATACCATTCATGATACTTTGTCTCCTTGATGATAAAGTTTGGCGACACGATCGGCATGCTCATCATAGGCCGACTCAAACAAGTCGGCGGCACGTTGCCGCCCCAGCAGGGCTGAGGCTGTGATGACCTTGGGCGGGTGTCCAGCCTGGGTCAATTGTTCGGCCACTGAAGCCTTGATGGCATTTATAATCAGACAACCACCCACTGTGCTACCCGGAGCCACAGGCGTTTCCAGGCCCTGCACCCGAACCATGGCATCGCCTGTCGGGGCGCCGGTATCGAGCACCAGGTCGGCCGCGTCCTGAAGTTTCTTTTTCGACTGGTGCGAGGAATGACTGGCCTGTGCGTGTTCGCGGCTAATCAATGCCACCACCTTGATGCCTTTGGCCTGGAAATGCTGAGCCATTTCGATGGGAACCACATTGCAGCCAGAAGAAGAGACGATGAGGGCCGTATCAAGTGGATCGAGACGAAAATTGCGTAGGATCCGCTCAGCCAAGCCATGAACATTTTCAAGAAACATGGCCTGACGCTGACCATTGTTGCCCACCACTTGATGATGGTTGGTCAGAGACAATTCAACAATGGGGTGAAATCCTGGAAAAGAACCATAGCGAGGCCACATTTCCTCCACCATGATACGGCTGTGCCCTGAGCCAAACAGGTGGACCAAGCGCCCAGCCAGAATAGAATCAGCAAACCATTTAGCAGCCCGCTCTATCAGTTCCTGCTGGGCAATGGCCTTCTCCAAGAGGCCTCTGGCACCGTGCAAATAATCTAGGGCAGCAGAGTGGTTCATGGGTATTGGGCTCTCTTAGCCGACGGCTCGCACCAGGATACCATTACCGTCGCTGCTCCAGCATCCATTGGTAGAGTTCAGGGTTGGCATAGGTTGCAGTCCAAGAATCATGACCTGCTTCAGGGTAGAGCGTCAGTTTGATGCGACCCTGTAACCTTGATTGGAAAAACGCAACCAGTCGCTTGCTCTCCTCAGGCAAAACCACCGTGTCTTTTTCACCGTGAAAGACCCATATGGGGAGACTCTCCAGAGCGGCTCGCGAACGGGGCAACAGGAAATCCCGCGTACTGCCGCCACCACAGATCGGTGCGGCTGCAGCAAAACGTCCCGGGTCCTTGGCAATTAGGTTCCAGGTACCGAATCCCCCCATGCTTAACCCTGTCACATAAACTCTTTTGGTATCGATATTGAGACGATCGACCACTTCATCCAGAAGTCCGAGCAAGGCATCTGCATCCCAGACCTGACCTTCGGGACACTGGGGTGAAATCAAGACGAAGGGAAAATCAGGGTCTGCATCAACCCTTCGCGGCGGCCCATGCTGTTTGACCTTTTCAAGATCATTGCCTCGCTCGCCAGCCCCATGGAGAAAGAGCATCAAAGGCCATTGGTGAGTGCTTCCCTCCTCATATCCAGCTGGAAGAAACTGAAGATAATCGTAGGCAACTTTTCGTGCCACAACGCCTTCGAAGCGATGGGGACTCTGAGCAGGAGTTTGCGCCCACAAAAGGTTCGTCACACATGGAGCTATCCAAAGGAACCCATGAAAAATCATTTGTGTGAGTCTGGATGTCATAAGACTTTCTGGGGTCATCGTCCCCTTTAAGTCAAGCCTGCCTTCAGTTGACCTCAAAACCGTGCCATTAAACGGTTGACAATTCATGTCGTTGTCTCAGAAATGGAAACATCCCAAAAGGCATCATTTAATCCTGTGACAACGCAATCATCTAAGGAAAAAACAGTGGTGACCCCACCCCATTCCAGTGCATTTACCCTGATAGAATTATTGGTAGTCATCGCGATCATCAGCGTGCTGGTTGCCATGCTCATGCCCGCACTCTCACAGGCGAAGGAAGCAGCCAGAGCTATCGTCTGCTTGAACAACACCCGGCAGGTCGCCTTGGCTTCACAGCTTTACGCCGATGACCATCAGGGAAAGTACCCAACCTTTCGCACATGGCTTTACAAAAGAGTGGGCGACCTAACCACGGGCACCCTGTATCCCTACATCAATGCGCAAGCGACCTACCTCTGCCCAACCGATCGCATTGAGTTGGCAAGCAAGCGTAAACCTCGAGCCACCAACCAAAGTTCCAGTTCAGGGCGAGGCAACAGCAATCACGCAAGAAACTATTCTTACGGGATGAACTGCGCCATCTGTCACGACACCAAAATTTCCTCTTTCCAAGAGCCAAGCAAAACCATGTTTTTCATGGAGGGCAATCTGGGCCCCAATGACTACAGCGGCCAAGTGGGCCCTCAGGCTGCTACCCGCGCTCTGGCCATTCGCCATCAAAACAGGGGACACCTGATCATGGCAGACCTCCACAGCGAAAAAATGGACGAGACCACCTTCGACGATGTTTCAGGAACCAAGCGTTTCTGGCTTCCGAACGATTCGATCGAGGACTTCAGGGGGCGCTTTTTTGAATCCCTTCGATAGCTGAAAGCATCCTTGATCATCAGCCAAGCTAAGGAGAGCCTCCCACTCATTCCTTTGGCGCCAAGTTGTTCACCACATCTTTTTAGGGCCAGTCTCCATAAAAGATTCTTCCCTTGGGCGGATTGGTCGAGCCTGACTGAATGGCTGCGTGGTCCCATCCAGGCCAAATACCCACCAAGCATTCAGTTAGCAAAATTTGGTAACCTTTTTAACTGAGGAGGAGTCGTAAGTGGCTAAGAGTACGGCTCTTGGGATCTACCAAAGATTAAGACCGCTATTCGATGCACCAAGAATAGCCTCTTAGGCAGGTCATCTTAGTTAATATCTATAGGAATCATGCAGTTATCCAACGCCTCACAACAAGACCTGAGGAGGGAAATGGTTTTGGATCGTTCCACAGGAAAGCTCCGACCACTGGCCAATGGGCTGATTGCCTGCAGTGCTCACCTGGACTGGAATGGCGTTCTGGTCGAACAGCATAGACTGAGCCAATATGATACAGGTCTGATCATGTGGATGAACCATGTCATCTGCCTGCACCTGGGTCCTTCGGTGGATCTAGATTATCAACAAGCGGGATCACAGCTGAGGCAACGCATTGAGCCAGGACACATTTCAATTCATCCGTTCATGAGTGAATGCCGTCAAAGTGCGGCGCAAGGAGTCGACTTTGCGATTATTTCCCTGACGCCTGAATTCATGGCCGTAGCCTGCTGTGACATGTTTTCACCCCATTCGGTGGAATTAAGTAGCCAATGGGGTATCACCGATTCCTATGCAGAGAGCGTCTGCAGGGCCCTACTCCAAGAAACCCTCAACGGCAGCCCAACTGGCTCCATGTACGCGCAGTCTTTGGCCACCAGCTTGGCTGTCCACGTAGCAAGCCAATATGGCGGGTCAAAGCTTACCATGCAGCCCATGGTCGAAGGGCTTTCAGCCAATCAGCTTAAGCAGGCCATCGAATATGTTCACCTGCACCTTGGGGAGGATATCTCACTGAAAAACATGGCCGCTGCAGCTGGTTTGAGCCCCTTTCATTTTGCAAGACAATTCAAGAAAAGCATGGGGCTCTCACCCTACCAGTTTGTTCTCAAACAACGTGTGGAGAAATCCAAGCAACTCTTGGTAAGGGGAGAAAAGTGCCTGGCAGAAATTGCAGTCGATGTTGGGTTCTATGACCAAAGCCATTTTGCGCAACAATTCAGGCGTCATTGCGGCATCACACCTAAAAAATTTGTCGCCCAGTGCGGCTCTGCCAAGGCGCGGGTGGTCAAGCGGTGAATCAGCCCGGCCCTGGCCCAGTGTGCAGATTTGAAAACGGGTCTGACGACATTTAGGCTGAATCCAAACGAATCATGGCCTACCTGAAAGAGCCATGAACATTTTTGGGGTCTGACACCCCTGACCTGTTCCCTAATTTAAGCTCCACAGGAAAATCTCAGCGCTTCATCCTCACGGCAAATCGGGAAATGAATCAGTGGTAGGGGTTCTTCTCGAGAGAGTCGAGTAAGGGTTTTTTCCAAGCGCTTGCGCACTCGAAACATGCGAACCTTCATCGCAGAAAGATTCCAACCAGTCAAATCGCGAACCTGATTGTAGGTGTAGCCTTGAAGGCAAATGAAGTCGACCAGCGTGCGATCATCGGCACTGAGTGTGGTAAGCAGCTTGTCGACCAATTCTCTAGCAGCCCATGATTGAGAGGGCTCTAGTTCACCTTCGCTGCAGGCCAGCGATTGAATCACTTCGGCTTCCTCTTCCCCCAGATCGGCCATACGCAGCTCCTGACATGCCTTGGCTTTATGGTAGGCGTTAGTGCAGATGTTGACAGCCACACGACTCACCCAGTGCTTGACCGGCACTTTACCCGAATAGTGAGAAAGTTTCTGGAAAATCCGGATGAATACATCCTGTGTCAGGTCTTCAACCAGCATGCGCCTGGGGACCCGAGATCGCACGATGCTGATGACAAGCGGGTAGAGAAAATCCAGCAGGTTACGGGCTGCTTCGTCATCACCCTGGATAGATCTACGGATCCATTCATCCACCTCAGGGCTATTAACAGGGGCGGTGGTGGCCACTTCATCGGTAATACTACGAATCATGATGATCTTTCTACGACTGGGTTCTCAAAAAAGTGCTGATCAATGGCTTCCAGGCTGGGCACCCTGAGGGCCCAGGTCTTGTTATGGCCAAAAATAATTAAGAGCTGATTGTCTCGCGAAAAGCGTAAGCGGTTGGCACCCACACCTTCGGGAGCAAAGCTCAGGGTTTCCCTGCCTGTTTCCAGATGCCAGAGACGGATCGTTCCATCTGGACTCGAAGTGCAGACCGTTTTGCCATCGAAGGAAAACGCTGCCGAAGCAACCCCTTGTTTGTGTCCAGTAAGCATGTGGGAAATGGCGCCGGTTTGAGTTTCCCATACAATCACGCGCTTGTCCCATCCCGTGGAGGTTACTTGAGAGCCGTCAGGAGAAAAAACCATGGAACGTGGGGTATGATCCATTCCAGATAGGATCGAAAGCTCAGCTCCTGTATCAAAATCAAAGATACAAACCTCCTGACTCTCATTGTTATGGGACATCGCCAGGAAACGGCCATCATCACTGGCCCCTTTGAAATAAGTGTAATCGGCCGGAATAGACCTTGGCTCTTGGCGGTCATCCTGCACATTCCAGATCTGCCAGCGCCCGGCGGTTTCATCATGGTAAATGAACCTTTGATTGGAAATAAACTGGCCTTGAAGTCTTAAAGGACGCCTGCCCCGAGGAGTTGGCAGGGTGGTCAAGGTCGCCTCGTAAAGCCCCCTTGCAAGGTTGTAGACATCTACCTTGCCCTCCGTGCTTACCATCACAGCATGCTCTCCATCAGGCGAAACCCGTAAACCTTGCCTCTCCAGTCGAGGCGGGCTGTAGTAATCCAAATTACCGCGATCAAACTCCGTCCAGATGGATTGAGGGAAAATAGCTGCTAGTTCTTCGGTCGTCCTGACCGAACCAGGAGTGGATTCACTGAGACGGTAGTCCACATCTTCCAGCTCGATTTTTTTTCTCATGGACCTGAGGTCCCAAAGATAAACCCTTCCATCCTTACTTCCTGAGGCCAAGGTCTGAGAATTAGGGGCAAAAGCCAGACTGAAGATTTCATCAAGATGGCCTTTGAATGATCCCATTTTTTCTCCTGATGCTGCATTCCAGACATGTAGCAGGTAATCCCAACCGCCGGCCACAAGCCACCGGGTATCTGGAGAAAACTCCGCCGCGATCAGCATCCCTGGCTGAGACTCTTCAAGGTTGATTTCCCTCTCCTCAATGGGCGCAAAAACTCGAAATCGATATTCCTCAGGGTTCCGATTCCAACTTTCCGGCATCCAAGCGACATACTGCATGCCATTGGCAACGGAAACCAACCCACCCGAACCTGAAAAAATCTGCGGCCAGTCGGCTACTTTCTGACCGGTAGAGACTTCGAAAACCGCGGTCTGATCTTGAGATCGATCCTGCAAGGCAATCAGCTTGCCATCGGCGGAAAAGGCGTAAGAACGCAAGTTTTTATCAGCAAACGGGTGATGATCCAAGGCGACTTGGTTTTGTTCGGACCCAGAGAGCCTCAACCAAGAAAGCCCTTCAGTCCCCTGCACCACATAAACGTCTTCGTCTGAAGATTCAAAAATAGGAAAAGAAAGACCAGGTGGTGTCTCAATCCTAGACCAGTCCTCGGTACTCCAGGCCGACAAATCCATACCTTGCCTGCGGAACCATGATTGGCTTCGCCCGACAAAAAGGTGGCGATCATCACGAGAAAACTGAACTTTCATGCCTTGGATGGACCCCTGCGAGGAACTGATATTCAGGAGTGCAATCCGACGGCGTGAAGCGACATCCCAGATAGCCACACCCTCAGAACTGGCTCCAGCTAGCCACTGCCCATTGTGCGAGAAACTCACAGCCCCTACAGGTCGTTTGAGGTCATCAAAGACATACAGCTCGTTTCCCTGGCATCGATCCCAAAGGTATTGCCACTCAAAACCTCTCAGGTCAGGCTCCTGAGCCCCTGTGGGCAAGTATTTGATCAATAATTCGCGGCTCTTAGCAATGTTGTCTTCTCTGAGGAATTGCTGAGCCTGATACATGTCTGAAGCATAAAGATTCTGACGAAGATCTTGGGCTGATCGCTCGACTAGATGCCGCTGCTCCAGGGCATCTTGTTCGCGTTTTTCAGCTAGGGCTCTGGCTTCATGAGCACGTTGGGCTGCTTCGCCAGCATCCCGTTGAGCCATGGTTGCCTTGATGGCGAGGTAGGTGCTGGAGACCGAGCCCGCCACCAACAAAAGAAGAATCACCGCGGCTGTGGCCAGAACCCCTTTATTTCGACGCGCAAACTTACGAAAGCGATAAAGGGTGCTGGGTGCAGCTGCCTTGACCGGTTCAAACTGGAGGTAGCGTTGGATATCCAGAGAAAATTCAGCGGCGGTTTCATAGCGCCGGTTTCGATCTTTCTCCAACGCCTTCATGACGATCCAATCCAACTCACCGCGCATCAGTTTGTTCAGTCGCGTGGGTTCGGTTCCACGCTGCCTGGCCACTGTGTTCAAGTCTGACTGAGTCATGCCATGAAGCTGGGTCGAAGGATAAACAGGTTCCTCCTCCCTGATTCGTCGGCGCATTTCGTCGTAATCCACCTTGGTCAATTCACGGGCATCAAGAGGCGTCCGCCCAGTGAGCAATTCATAAAGGAGCACCCCCAGAGAGTAGATATCGGAGCGGGTATCGACATCCAATCCACTGAGATTGGCCTGCTCAGGGCTCATGTAGGCTGGGGTGCCGATAAAATGGTGGAATTGGGTGAAAAGGGTCTTGTTGGTCAGCTTCTGCTGGGTGGCCTTGGCAATGCCAAAGTCAATGATCTTGGGAACCGCTCGATGGTCATGCATGGTGACCAGAATATTGGAGGGCTTGATATCGCGATGAATCACTCCCTTCTGGTGGGCATGCTGGATGGCGCTGCAAACATCCATGAATAGCTCCAGCCTCGCATTGGTATCAAGGTTCTGCTGGTTGCAGAATTCAGTGATGGGTATGCCTCGAACCAATTCCATCACAAAATAAGGGCGGCCTGTATCGGTAGCGCCAGCATCCAAAACCTTGGCAATGTTGGGATGCTCCATCATCGCCAATGCCTGCCTTTCTGCTTCGAACCGGGCGATCACCTGCTTGGTATCCATACCCAGTTTGATGATTTTCAGGGCAACACGACGGATAACTGGATCCTGTTGCTCAGCCATGTATACCACCCCACAACCACCTTCACCTATGGATTGCAATAACTTGTATCGCCCGATGAGAGAACCAGCAGACTCCTTGATTGCTGTTTCCTGTGTGGGGATTTTGACCTCAGAAGACGGATCCATCGGAAGAAAATCCGTGGCTGCCTGATGTGCTTGGAGTAATTCGTCAATCTGTTGCCTCAGCGAAGCGTTGCCTGCGCATTCCCGGTCAAGAAACTGAAGCCTGGAGGCTGTATCTTCCAAGGATACAGCCTCTGTAAAGAGGGCTTTCAGTCGGCTGGCGGTTTCACTCATAACGGGAACAGTGTGGTGCTTTCATACATACATGCGATATTCGCTGAGGATTTGGGCCAGGAAAAATGATTTTTTTGTGGCCCACCTGCCTGAGTAGACAGATGCAACTAATCCAAACTGTTTGTTTGGATTATGTTACAGGAAATTAGGAGCGTGAAAGCTAACCCTGATGCTGGGTCATATCACGATAGAGCCACGCCCTGGCGTAAGACCAGTTTCGCTTGGCCGTTCGTTCGGAGAGGTTGAGAACACGCGCAGCCTGGGCATTGGTCAAACCGACAAAAAACCGTAACTTGATGAGCTCAGCACTCTCAGGATCTTCCTGTTCAAGCCGCTGGATGGACTCATGAATGAGTAGGATTTGATCCTCATCTGCCTCCACGGCCACATCAATGCCCACGAGTTCAACCCGCTCCAAATGACCTCCATGCCGAAGACGCTGCTTTCTGCGAGCACTCTCCACCAGGATGCGGCGCATGGACTCGGCGGCAGCAGCGAAGAAATGTTTCCGGTTGACCCACCCTTGGTCCCCCTTACCCACCAGGCGCAGATAGGCTTCATGTACCAAGGCGGTCGGCTGAAGGGTATGATTGGATGATTCCTTGGCCATTTGATGGCCTGCAAGCCGCCTGAGCTCCTCATAGACCAAAGGCAACAACTGGTCGGCAGCATGAGGCCTGCCTTCATCCATTTCCTGAAGCAGGCGCGTGAGATCAATGGGGGAAGGAGTCGTCAAAGCCGATGTGCCTCTAGCATTGCCTCAAAAACCTCCCGTTGAGCTTTCATAGCGGCAATCTTGTCAGAGGGATTGGTCCTGGCCTCAAGCAACACCCATCCCTGATAATTGGATTGGAGCAACAGTCCCATCAACTCCGCGTAGGGGTAAGTTCCTTCGTTCAATTCACGCACATGCAGGGTTTTGGCAAATCGGTCACGCACAAGCTTGAAGTTGGCAACAAGTCCATCACCCTGGGTGTCTACATCATTGGAGTTCCAGCAAATACCCACATTGGGATGGTCGGCTACATCAAAAATTGCCTTCATGACCGAAAGATCACTGGTGCCTCGACCATGGGCCTCGACCCGAATTTCCTGTCCCCAATCATCGCCATAGGCAGCCACTTCATTGAGTGCCCGCCCTATTTGTAGGATGGTTTTTTCTTTCGAAACACCTTGAGCAAAACCGTTGGGTTTGACTTTGACCCCGCTGCCACCGCAGTCATGCATCAGCCTGATGTATTGCTTGGTCAAGTCAATCTGCTGGCGCAGGCGATTGGGGTCGGCATCATGGAATTCGGCGTTGGATCCATAACCAACCAACTTGACCGGGCTATCAGCAAATCGCTTCCTGACTTCCTGACGTTGTTGACTTGAGAGACTTGGTTCCAAGCCATGGGCATGCTGGGTTCGGGTTTCCACACCCAGCATGCCTGAGGCCTCACAGGCTTTGAGCAACTCAGGGAGAGGCATGTCCTTACCCCATAGGTAGGTGACCAATCCAAAATTCAGCTGGTGGGAGCCAGAGGTAGTTTGTGCCGCAAGCTGCATGGCTTGAGGCACCTGACTCAATAGCCCCATGGATCCTAAAAGGGCACCCCTAGCAAGGAAGGAGCGACGATCAGATAAGGCGTTAAGGTGCATGCCACCGAGCATAGAGCTACCCGATCGGTTGACAAGAGCATAGGATACCCAGAAAAGTTTTGGGAAGCTTGCCTCGCAGCGCATTTTGATCGTCAAAGCTTCTGAGAAAACCCAAGCTAGGGTCATGATACCACCCACTTGGTTTCTTACCGTCTGGATAACCCTTGGCTTGGCTCTGCCCTGCAGGGCTGAAAAACCGGAAAAAGAAAAGTCTGAAATCTGGGATGTGGATCAACCCGCTGGGCCTACTTTTGATCAACTCATCGATACCCGAGAAGGTACTTGGATGAACCTTGATGTCAGCCCCGATGGGCAGTGGATTGC